>ERZ888423.2673-NODE-2673-length-12876-cov-13.693784_pt1 | contig 12876 bp, 6 predicted proteins | sample MGYA00520523_ERZ888423 | MGnify/ENA primary metagenome ERZ888423 (study PRJEB32303, sample SAMEA104408611) | aquatic metagenome | biome: Brackish water; feature: Pelagic; material: water | place: Baltic Sea | collected 2014-06-08T10:24:00 | depth 30,27 m ...
TGACCCGCTATCTCAGCTTCGGCTTGGAGCTGCTTCGCGTACTGCGGATGCGCGGCTGCCCAGCCCTCCGCAGGCAGATAACTGATCTCGGCCCCTGCTAATAAATCCATGAAAAGGTTGCCGCTAGGGATCTGCGGCTCCTCTCCGCGCAAGATCAATTGCACTTTCAACCCGAGCCGTGCGCCCATAATGGCAGTAGCCCGGCAATGATTCGACTGAATTCCGCCGCAGGTAATCAGGGTGTCGCAGCCTTGGCGCTGCGCTTCGGCAATGCAAAATTCGAGCTTACGAATTTTGTTGCCTGACACCTCGACGCCCGTCATCTCGTCACGCTTAATCCACAGATTGACGCCGCCAAGGCGCTCAGAAAAGCGAGAAAGTTTAACGAGCGGGGTAGGCAACGTGGCAAGATTTAGTCGCGGCGGATAAATCATTCGCAATAGCTCTCTTCAGGCGCCGCTAGTTTGCAGCGTCATAGGTCTGGACGGCGCTAGGCGTCGCAAGGTCTTCGGCAGTGCTTGGCTTGAGCACTTCGCTATAAAGAAACAGGTCTGTTAGCACCGCGCGCAGGTGAATCGACGCATTTAAATTATCGACCATCTCAGAGCCGATTTTATTCTGCTTCAAAATAAAATTCAGCGCCGCGGTTGCCTTCGCGCAGTCCTCAGCAATGACCTTTTCAAACGCATCGCTGCTCGACTCGAACGCAGTAATAAGCGCTTGCATCGCCGTCGCCATTCCGTGAATTGTCGGCTGAGCGTGTGGTCCAGGGCCCGATTCAACACCGGCGGGTCGACCCTGCGCCGCATAAGCGAGTAAAAATTCGTAGCCGGCTTCGATCGTCTCGATCGCGCGCTCTAATGTGTTTTTGTCGGTCACTTTATGCCCCTCAACTACTTTCTGTGGTGTCACTATTAAATGGGGCCAGACCCTCGTTGCTTGCGCAGGAAGAGCTGACCCCGTTGTGTCTCATTAACTTGCGCGAAGTCGATAAACTCGCGCGAATCATTTAATCGGCTTGCTTAGGCGACCATAGGTTTGGATCGTGGTTCGCCTTCATCTCATCTTCTGAAATCCAACCCTTAAACATCGACCGCGTATAGAAGAGTTTTTCGGGACGAATAGCGAAGTAGATATGCGTTGCCGCAAGGGCAACGAGCGCTAACGTAGAAAGCCCATGCAACAAAAACACGAGGCCAAGCTGGCTCTCGGGCATGCTGTTAGTGCGCTCCCAAAACGGCGAGTCGATTTGCAGGAACATGAGCAGGCCCGTAGCGATAACCGTCATCACAACGACGGTGACAGCCCAGTGCATGCCTTTCTGTTCGAAAGAATATTTGCCCGGAAGACGCGTAGAATCGAAAGGCTCTGCAAAGTCGCGAGGACCCAGAATCATCGACTTAAAGTCTTGCCAGAATAAAGAGCGAACAATATGAACGACGGTGATAAAGCTCAATAGCAAGCCGGCCATCCAGTGCCAGTTCAGCCAGGCAAATCGCAGCCCAACAATCGGCGCGATCCCTGTGAGGATCAAAGCGAAAATTGACAGCGCCATAACCCAGTGAAACCAACGGTCAATAGACTCATGGCGCACGACGCGTTTGCCTTCGCCCGAAGGCATGTCCATCTTTTTATTGGCCAACACTGCCATCACGATTGCGTGCGCGGCTAAAAGCACGAGCACCGCAACGGCCACAACCCAGAGTAGATCCCATGAAACGCCGAGTATGACTTCCTCACCCCAGACGTCGCGTTTATAGCGGACTATTTCTCCCACCTTGCACCTCTCAAAGTTTATTCTTTTTAGTTAGCTTAACGAAGCGGCGCCTCCTAAGAAGCGGCGCCTTCGGGTAAATAGAAGGTACCTACCTGTTCGTCAAGCCGCGCTGTTCTCGATCGAGGAATGTCGCTCTCGTTTTCCGCTGCAAAGGCGGCAAAACAAAAGTCGCACTCCTTCTTTAATCCCTAGATTTTACTGTTCTACAACTGCGAGTCGGTTTTAGCGTTTAAGCCCTGACGGCGGTGATAGCCGCACAAGGCTTAAATCGCGCAAGACGACTAGCCGCGCACCGCGCGCTTAACCAAATTCTCGATCAGTGGAATCTTGAAATGATTGTAGTTAAGTGGCTCTGCGCCTTCAGATGCAATGGCAGCAACTTGTTCGGCCAATTGCTCCGAGCGCTGCTGGCCGCGTAACGCATTCTCAACATCGTCGAGTCGACGCGGCACACATTCGACGGCGCCGCACGCAATGCGCGAATCTTCGATCACGCCGTTCGACACTTTCATCGCTGCCGAGATGCTGACGAGCGCGAAATCCCACACGTTGCGATCTGCGACTTTCTCGAAATAGTACTCAGCGTTCGCCCACTCATTAGGGAGACGCACGGCGGTGAGGATCTCACCCTCTTCGAGAGAAGTCATGCTCGTGATATTCACGTCGGGGCCAACAAAGAAGTCTTGCGCTGACACAAGGCGCTGACCTTTTGCGCTCGTGACAACCATTTTAGCGTCGAGTGCAACCAAGGCAGGCGCAGTATCCGAGGGGCTTACCGCGACACAGCGGCTAGCACCAAAGATGGCGTGTTCTCGGTTTAAGCCTTCGGGCGAATCCGCGTAGCAGATGTTGCCGCCGGCACGGTAGCAGTCGAGACCACGGCGGTAATACCAGCAGCGCGCATCCTGAGCGAGGTTGCCCGCGAGGGTTCCCACATTGCGGATTTGCGGGCTAGCAACAACGCCAGCGGCTTTCGCGAGTAGAGCGAATTTTTCTTTAACCAACGGGTTCTTCGAAATTTCGGTCAGCGTAGTCACTGCGCCGATTTCGATTCCATCGCTAGTTTCTTTAATGCCTTTCCAGGCGTCGACCTGAGTCAACTCGATCATGGCACTCGCGGTTTTGTTTCGGTCTTTTAACCAACCGTAAGTGTCCTGACCACCGCCGAGCAACCATCCGTCTTTGCCAAGGCTTGCAGCCAAGGCGAGCGCGTTAGCTTCGTCGGTAGGCTGATAGAGCTCAATGTCGAGCATTACGTCATGTGATGTGGCTACCATATCAACCTCGGAAGTTGTTTTGAGCCAGAGGAACGGCTTCAGACGTTACCCCTGCTACGTGGTTAATGATCATGTCTGCTGTAACTGGCGCGGCGCTAAACAGGTGGCCATCGAGCGAGTCGCTAATTGCAGAGGCAAGTGCCGCTGCCACTGCGCCCATCGCAGGCTCACCGATACCGCGCGCACCGACAGGGTTTTCGGGATCAGGAAGATCAACCCAGCCGGTTTTAATCTTAGCCGGTGTGTCCATCATTGTTGGGATCTTGCTCTGCCAATAACCCGTGCTTGCTGGGAGTCCGTTTTGCGGGTCATAAAGATGACGTTCATAACCTGCAAGACCGATGCCCCAAACTGCGCCACCGACCAACTGGTTTTTCAAACCCTGTGGGTGAACGACCGTTCCGCAATCGCCTATCGTGACCATTTCAACGATATCGTATTTGCCTGTTTCAATGTCCATCTCGATCTCTGTGAAGGTCACAGTGAATCCAGGAGGATTATTGTTGTGAGGCGTATCGTGATAGATACCCATAAGCGATTCGCCAGCGAGGCGATTCACAGAAATCTTAGTGAAATCGTTAAGCTCTTCGGGAAGATCTGAGGCACCGGTAAACTTACCACCGAGTGCAATTCCCTTTTGCGCAATTTCAGCAAAGGTCATTCCTTCGCTTGGCGCTGCAGTCTTAAACACACGTTCGTCTGCGAAGTCGTAGTCGGCTGCATCACCGCCTAACTCCATGGCTGCGAGTTCCTTCATCTTATTGAGAAGGTCCATCGCTGCGCCGTAGTTTGTACGCGTGTTAGTAAATATCGAGTTACTGCCATCTTGCGGAGAAGTGATCGGCAGGTGGCGGTCGGTACGACCCGTAACGATATCAACGTGCTCCCAAGGCATTTGCAATACTTCTGCGGCCGCACGCGAAGTCGATGCGTACGAGTAAGTGCCGAGGTTACCAACGCCATTATGCACTTTCAGGCGACCGTCTGCGGTGAGGCGAACGATACCGTCCATGCCGCTACGGCCCGCATCGTGATAGCCCTGACCGATTCCAATACCAGTAACCTTCGTGCCGTTACGCTTGCGCGAACGCGCCATGCGCTCTTCAAGGTTAAACTGTTCGGCGCCCATTTTAAGGGCCTCTGGCATGTAAGCACTGGTAAACGGAATCTGCCGTGCGCCACCCACATCGCCATTTTGTGGCGTGTTGATCTGACGAATCTTCAGACGATCGATGCCGAGTTCCTCGGCCGCTTTGTCGAGGATTGGCGCGATAATCGCGGCAATCTGATTCTGGCCTGGTCCACGCTGCGCGCCACGGTGCCCGGTATTACTCCCGATAGACGTGCCGCGGAAACGAACTGCTTCGGTCTGATAAAGGATAGAGATACAGTCGGCCGCTGAGTAGGCATCGCCGCCGCCGCCTTTACCGCCATTGTCGGAAATGATGTAGAGGTCTGCCGCCGCCATCGTGCCGTCGGCTTTAAATCCACACTTGATCCAACCTTGGAAGCCCTGACGCGCGCCACCGATTGCCGTTTCTTCGTCGCGCGTTACGCGCATCATGACGGGACGGTTAATTTTCTGCGACATTTTCGCAGGGATCGCCATACTGGGAATGCTGTTTGCGCGGGCGCGCTGACCGAATCCGCCGCCTGTCGCTTCGTTAATAAATACAAAGTCTTCTTGCGGAACACCAACGATGCTCGCCATGCCATCGGCGAGAGCCGACAGTGACTGCGACGTACCGTGGAGATACAGCTTGCCGTTTTCCCAATAAGCCATGGCGCTGCGAGGCTCCATTGACTGGTGTGGATAGCCCGCTGTTGTGAAAGCAGTCTCGTAAACAAATGCAGACTCACCGAGTGCTGCATCAAGATCGCCGTACGCGAAAGTCTGCTGCGGCTCGGCTGTCGGCTCGTTGCCCGCACGGAAGCTAGCCACCTGATCGGCGCTCCACTTCTCAGAGGCAAAGCCCTGGCGGAAGACGTAAGTATTGCCACCGTTGTAAGCATCGGGGCCGCCTTCGGCAAGGCTGTCGAGCGGGTCTAATACGAATGGAAGACGCTCGAACGTCACAGAGATCTTGCTAATTGCAGTCTCTGCCGTCTTTTCGTCGATTGCAGCTAACGCAAGAATCGGCTCACCGACTAGCGTGGGCTCGTTTGTAAGCACCTTAAGACCAGTGCTCTGCGGCTCGCCATCTGGGTAGACGTCGTCTGCCGTGAGAAGGCCAAAAACGCCGTCCATCGCCAGTGCTTCGGTCGCGTCAATGTTGACGACGCGCGCGTGGGGAATCGGGCTCGTTAATAGGCGCGCATAGACCATGCCTTCGCGCGTGTAATCTTCGGCATATTTGATGCGACCGGTAACTTTACCGTTAACATCTGGTGGCACGAAGTCTTTACCAATGTGCATATAAGCCATGTTGATTATCCTATTTGCGCGGCGCGCATTACGCCATCGAGGTAAGAGTCATAAGAACCACAGCGGCAGATATTGCCCGACAGTCCCTGCCGCGCTTCTTCACGCGTCGGATTTGGGTTCTCGCGGAGTAGCCCTACAGCGGCCATGATCTGGCCAGGCGTGCAGTAACCACATTGCGGCGCCAGCTCTTCAACGAAGGCCTGCTGCACAGGGTGCAACGTGCCATCGGCAGACTCGAGGCCTTCGACTGTTTCGACGCGCCCGTTTTTAACCGAGTGGGTTAGAACCGAGCAGGCATAGGTCGACACGTCGTCGACAAGCACAGTGCAAGCGCCGCACTCGCCGCGATTACAGCCAAGTTTAGTGCCAGTAAGGCCGAGCTTGTAACGCAGTGTCGACGCTAGCGTCTCCTGCGGCGCTACGTCGACTGTGCGCACTTGACCATTGATGTTGATGCGGATCATACGTTCGACCGCGCCGGCGGGCCTCGCGGCACCATTCGCTGCAACCCAGACGCCAGTCGTGGTTGCCGCTGCGCCAGAGGCGATTACGCCCTTGATAAAGCGTCTACGGGTTAGGTTTAGGTTCACGGGTTACATTCGCCTCCGTTGTTGGGAATGAGAGTTGCATCGCCGAAAGTCTGTTAGGCGCCGGTTGATGCAAGCGAGTCGAAACACCTGCCTTTAAGAGGCGTAGCTTCGCACAAGCATAGTAAATACGACGTTAGAGAGTAATCCACCCTTTGTGTTTTATCAAGCGAGCAAAGCGTGTATCTCTCATTGGGCAAATCGCAGAGCAAGTGAAAAACTGTTAGCCGCGTGACGTCAATTTTTGAAAAAATTTTGCGACACAAACTGTGACATTTGAGGTTGAAAATTCGTCGCCTCCTGCCAGAATTTTGTCACTAATTACAAGACGGTATTCGACTACTGACAAACCCTTGTCAGTTTACTTTGCACAAGCGGTTTCCGCGCAGCCGAATTCTTGACAATAGTTAGTGCAATGGTATTGTTGTCGACCGTTTCCGTGCTGCTCACCAAGCACGCGACCGTGCAAACAGGGACGCTGCAGGCTGCACAAAATGCCGTAGCAGCACGAATTAGACGACCTACCTTGCGTCAGTTCGACACCTAGTTGAGGCCGCAAAACAAGCTGCAGAATAAGCATAGTTGGCTCAAATTATCCGATTCACTCGCGTGTCGGACGCTTGAGCTTCGATGTAAGAAACGCGCTCATTGCGACACTGCTGTGGAAAACACAGGCGGCGTGCAAGCGATGTTAAGTGCAAGAATTTTGAGAGATGTAACCATGAGCAATGACAACCGAGTGCCCTTAAAGTTTGGCTTTCCCCCTAAGCAGGGTCTGTACGATCCTGCCCAAGAGAAGGACTCCTGTGGCGTTGGCTTCGTCGCCAATATAAAAGGCAAGCCAAGCCATCAAATAATGCTCGATGCGTATCATCTCAACTCACGCATGGACCATCGCGGCGGTTGCGGTTTCGAAGCCAACACGGGCGACGGCGCGGGCATACTCATGGCGCTGCCACATAGCTTCTTCAGCGAGATCGCTTCCAAGTCGTTTGGCGTGACGCTTCCCGCAGCGGGCCAATACGCTGTGGGTAATATTTTCCTGCCTCAGGTCGATGCCGAGCGTGAGATTTGCCGCACGACAATCAACCGCATTATCAGCGAGGAAGGCCAGACGTTACTGGGCTGGCGCGACGTCCCCATCGACGCGGTTGGCGCCGACGTCGGACCCGCAGCGCTCGCAGCACAGCCGCGTATTGAGCAGCTATTTATAGGCGCTGCCGAAGGCCTTAGCCAAGAAGAGTTCGAGCGCAAGCTGTACGTGATCCGTAAGCGCTTCTCACACATGCTGCGCGGCGACACGAGCCTCACCGAAGCCAAACAGCTCTATGCCTGCAGCCTCTCGACCAAAGTCATTGTCTATAAAGGTATGCTCACGCCGGGTCAGCTGTTTCCTTTCTATAAGGATTTGATGAGCCCTAAGTTTGAAACGCATCTAGCGATGGTTCACTCGCGCTTCAGCACCAACACCTTCCCATCGTGGGATCGCGCGCAGCCAAACCGCTTCATGAGCCACAACGGCGAGATCAACACCCTGCGCGGCAACGTAAACGCAATGGTCGCCCGTCAGGGCACGGCGAAAACCGACGTTTTTGGCGACAAGCTTGAATCGTTGTTCCCTGTTATCGACGCAGACTGCAGCGACTCGGGCAGCTTCGATGCCGTCCTAGAGTTTATGCTCATGTCGGGTCGCTCACTGCAAGAATCTGTCATGATGATGATCCCCGAGGCGTGGCAATCAGACGCCAACATGGATCAGCAGAAGCGCGACTTCTACGAATTCAACTCGGCCATTATGGAACCCTGGGACGGCCCCGCCTCGATCGTGTTCTCGGACGGTCATTACATTGGCGCCGTGCTCGACCGCAATGGCCTGCGACCTAGCCGCTATTACGTGACCAAAGACGACAAGGTAATCATGGCTTCAGAGGTTGGTGTGGTTCACGTTGACCCCGCTAACGTGTTGCTAAAAGGCCGTCTACAGCCGGGCAAAATGTTTCTCATCGACTTCGAACAGGGCCGCCTGATTCCTGACGAGGAACTCAAGCAGACAATCAGCGCCAAACGCCCCTATGGCGACTGGCTCGCCGAACAGAAAGTCACGCTAGCCGATATCGCGAAAAGCGACAATGTGTTGTCGTTAGAGGACGCCGAGGGCGAAGATGCCTTGCTGCGTCGTATGCAGGCGTTTGGCTACACCACCGAAACCATGCAGTTCATGCTCATTCCTCTCGTCACTGAGGCGCGTGATCCGCTGGGATCCATGGGTAATGACTCGGCGCTTGCCTGTTTGTCAGACAAACCGCGCATGATTTACGACTACTTTAAGCAGCTGTTCGCGCAGGTCACTAATCCGCCAATCGACTCGATTCGCGAAGAGGTGGTGATGTCGCTCGAATGCTTTATTGGCCCCGAAGGCAATATGCTCGACACAGCGCCGGAGCAGGCACATCGCCTGAGCCTGAGCCACCCTATTCTGTCTAATAAAGAACTCGCCGACATTCGTGATTTAGAGACGCACGGGATGAGCTCGAAGACAATCGACATTACCTTCGACACAGACTCAGCGAGCGGCTATCTCGATGCGCTCGACCGCGCCTGTGCCGAAGCCGAGCAGGCCATCGCCGACGGCTTCTCGTTCGTTGTGCTGTCAGACCGCGCAATGTCATCGCAGCGAATGGCGATAAGCGCGCTTATTGCCTGTGGCGCTGTACACCACCATCTGGTCGCCGCACGCAAGCGCTCGCAGATCGGCATCGTGATCGAAACAGGCGAGGCGCGCGAGGTTCACCACTTCTGCCTCTTAACGGGCTACGGCGCAGACGCAGTAAACCCTTACCTCGCCTTCGAGTCTCTGTGGCAAGCGAGCAAGGAAGGCTTGGTATCGAGCAACGCCGAAAGCGAGGAAGCGCTCGTTTATGGCTATAAGAAGAGTGTCGCCAAGGGCATGCTCAAAGTGATGGCGAAAATGGGCATCTCGACGCTGCAATCGTATAAAGGCGCACAGATATTCGAAGCAGTTGGCATCGCCGACGAAATCGTCAATCGCTGTTTCGTTGGCACCGCGAGTCGCGTGCAGGGCGTTAAATTCCCTGTGCTTATCGAAGAGACTCGTCGCCGTCATGCGCTCGGTTATCCTAAGCGCGAAAGCCAGCGCATTCCTGCACTCAATAACCCCGGCGACTTCCACTGGCGTTCGGGCGGCGATGCGCACATGTGGAACCCTGATTCCATATTTAACTTACAAGTGGCCGCCAGAAACAATAATGTGCAGGCTTACGCCGCGTTCGCCAAACACACAAACGAAGACAGCACACGGCGCTGTACTTTTAGGGGTCTACTCAAGTTCAACACCACTGTCGACTCGGCAATACCAATCGACGAAGTTGAGCCGGCTAGCGAAATTGTTAAGCGCTTCGCAACGGGAGCGATGAGCCTCGGGTCTATCTCGCGAGAGAGCCACGAGTCCTTAGCTGTTGCGATGAACCGCATTGGCGCGAAATCGAACACAGGCGAAGGCGGCGAAGACCCTTATCGTTTTGCGCCAATGGAAAACGGCGACTCCATGCGCTCTGCAATCAAGCAGGTTGCCTCGGGCCGTTTCGGCGTCACCGCGTGGTATCTCACTAACGCCGACGAGCTGCAGATCAAAATCGCTCAGGGCGCAAAACCTGGCGAAGGCGGCGAGCTTCCGGGCGGCAAAGTAGATGATTACATCGCGAGCATCCGTCACTCGACGCCGGGCGTTGGTCTCATTAGCCCGCCGCCGCATCACGACATTTATTCGATCGAAGACATTGCACAGTTAATTCACGATCTGAAAAATGCAAACCGCGCCGCGCGCATTAGCGTTAAGTTGGTTGCAGAAATCGGCGTTGGCACTATTGCCGCGGGCGTGACCAAAGCGAAAACAGATCACCTCGTTATTTCAGGTCACGACGGCGGCACCGGCGCGTCTCCGCTCACGTCGATTAAGCACGCGGGCCTGCCGTGGGAACTTGGCCTGGCCGAGACACATCAAACGCTAGTAATGAACAACCTGCGTTCTCGAGTGACGCTGCAAACCGATGGTCAGCTAAAGACCGGCCGTGATATCGCGATCGCCGCGCTACTCGGCGCCGAAGAATTTGGCTTTGCCACAGCTCCGCTGATCACGCTCGGCTGCATTATGATGCGAAAATGTCACCTCAACACTTGCCCGGTTGGTATTGCGACGCAGGATCCTGAGCTGCGTAAAAAGTTTAAGGGCAAGCCCGAGCACGTCACCAACTATTTGTTTATGGTAGCCGAAGAGATGCGCGAAATAATGGCGAGCCTCGGCATTCGTAATGTCAACGAGATGGTCGGCCGTGTCGACATGCTAGACATGAATCACGCGATCGATCATTGGAAAGCGAGTGGCATCGACCTCACCTCGATTCTTACGCCGGCGAAAGTGGTATTCGAGAACACTGGCTTCTATAAGACAATAGAGCAAGATCACGGCCTCGATAAGGCGCTCGACAACGAGTTGATTAAACTTGCGCGAGACGGCATCGAGAACGGCAATGTCGTCCATATCGAACACGACGTGGTGAACATAAACCGCGTGGTGGGCACGATGCTCTCGAACGAGGTTGCCAAACGTTGGAAAGCCGAGATGCTGCCCGACGACACGATTAACATTAAACTCAACGGCTCGGCGGGACAAAGCCTCGGGGCATGGCTCGCGAAGGGTGTCACGCTCACGGTCGAGGGCGACGCGAATGACTTCGTCGGCAAAGGTTTGTCTGGCGGCAAGATCGTTCTCTATCCGCCAAAGCAGAGCACGTTTAAGGCTGAAGACAACATCATCGCCGGTAACGTAAACCTCTATGGCGCAACCGGCGGCGAAGCCTATATTCGCGGCATCGTAGCCGAGCGTTTCGCGGTAAGAAATAGTGGCGCAAGCGCTGTCGTCGAAGGTATTGGCGATCATGGCTGCGAATACATGACAGGCGGACGCGTCGTTATTCTTGGTAGCACGGGACGCAACTTTGGCGCCGGTATGAGCGGCGGCATTGCTTATGTATGGGACCCCAAAGGCGAATTCCCTAAGCAGTGCAATAGCGAAACTTTCGAACTCGAAAGCGTCGCCGATTCAGCGGACAGAGACGAGCTTCACGCCCTTGTGAAGAAACACTATCTCTACACAGATTCGGCAGTGGCTAAACGCTTAATGGACGACTGGGACTTAGCCCTAAGCCAATTCGTTAAGGTGATGCCAACCGACTATAAGCGTGTGTTGGCAGAGCGCGCAGCAACAGCCGCGTAAAGTTTAGTGCTCGCGCAAAAAATTTAGAAACAGATAAGTTTGAGGTGCAGGCGTTTGGTTAATCGACCTGCCAGCGAAGGAAAGATCATGGGAAAGCCAACCGGATTTAAAGAGTTTACGCGTCAGACTGTGCCCTATCGCAATGCGATGGACCGGTTAATCGACTACAAAGAAATCTACACTGCGCCCGAAGACGAAGCGCTAAAAACACAGGGCGCGCGCTGCATGGACTGCGGCGTGCCTTTCTGTCAGTCCGAAAACGGCTGCCCTGTTTACAATTTGATTCCCGAGTGGAACGACCTCGTTTATCACGGCCGATGGGAAGAGGCGCTCGAGCGCCTGCACAAGACCAATAACTTCCCGGAATTTACCGGCCGCGTGTGTCCTGCTCCCTGCGAAGGTTCTTGCGTGCTTGGCTCGACTGAGCCACCGGTCACTATCAAAAATATCGAAAACGCCATCATCGACAAAGGCTTCGAAAATGGCTGGGTTGTTGCTAAGCCGCCATTGTCGCGCAGTGGTAAAACTGTTGCTGTTGTAGGCTCTGGCCCTGCGGGTCTCGCCGCTGCGGCGCAGCTCAATCAGGCAGGCCATAGCGTCACAGTTTATGAGCGCGACGATCGCGTTGGTGGCTTGTTGATGTACGGCATTCCTAATATGAAGCTCGAGAAAGACGTGGTCGATCGCCGAGTAAATATTCTGCGCGAAGAAGGAATCGAGTTTGTAACAGGCGCCGACATCGGTGGCGCGGGTGATAACGGTATCGGCATAGACAAACTGGTTGCCGACAACGACGCCGTACTTCTTGCCACAGGCGCAACTACGCCTCGCGACCTACCGATTCCAAATCGCGAAGGCGCAGGAATCCATTTTGCGATGGAGTTTTTGAAGAAGAACACATCGAGCCTGCTCGATTCTAAACTCGAGAACGGCAACTACATTACTGCCAAAGGTAAAAAAGTTATCGTTATTGGCGGCGGCGACACAGGGACCGACTGCATAGGGACGTCGCTACGTCACGGCTGCGAATCGCTAGTGAACTTCGAGATTATGCCAAAGCCGCCGGTCGAGCGAGCCGACGATAATCCGTGGCCGCTCTGGCCTAAAATTTACCGCGTCGACTACGGCCACGAAGAAGCCGCGAAAAAATTCGGCGAAGACCCGCGGGTCTATTCCGTTTCGGGTAAAGAATTTGTGCGCGACGAAGACGGCACCTTACTCGGTATTAATACAGTAAATGTGGACAGCAACTTCAAAGAGATTCCGGGTAGCGTACGCTTCTGGGAAGCCGATCTTATTCTTCTTTCGATGGGCTTCCTCGGGCCAGAGCATTACGTCAGCGAAGCGCTCGGGCTTGAGCTAGACGGTCGCTCGAACTACAAAGCCGAGTATGAAGAGTTCGCGACTTCGAGCCCTAAAGTCTTCGCGGCTGGCGACTGCCGCCGTGGCCAATCGCTCGTCGTACGCGCGATCGATGAGGGACGCAAAGTGGCTGCAAAGATCGACGACTACCTCGC
>ERZ888423.2674-NODE-2674-length-12873-cov-5.845062_pt1 | contig 12873 bp, 10 predicted proteins | sample MGYA00520523_ERZ888423 | MGnify/ENA primary metagenome ERZ888423 (study PRJEB32303, sample SAMEA104408611) | aquatic metagenome | biome: Brackish water; feature: Pelagic; material: water | place: Baltic Sea | collected 2014-06-08T10:24:00 | depth 30,27 m ...
GCCGCCTTGGCCCGGTTTTGCGCCCTGGCTTAGCTTTAATTCAATCATCTTGATTTGTGGGTTTGCGGCTTGGGCTGCAAATTTTTCAGGGTCAAACTGGCCATCGGTGGTCCGGCAGCCAAAATAGCCTGATCCAATTTCGTATATCAGATCCCCGCCCCCCTCGCGATGATAACGGCTGATGCCGCCCTCGCCTGTGTCATGGGCAAAACCACCCATTCGTGCGCCCGTGTTCAGTGCAGAAATCGCATTGGCCGACAGTGCGCCAAAGCTCATGGCTGAAATGTTATAGATAGAGGCGGCATAGGGATGTTGGCATTCAGGCCCACCGATGGTCACCCGGAAATTGGTATCAGGAATTTTGCGTGGCCGCACGGAATGGGTCAGCCACTGATAGCCGCCATCATAGACCCGCATTTTGGTGCCAAATGGGCGTTTGTCTTCGACGTTCTTGGCGCGTTGATAGACGATTTCGCGGGCATCCCGGGAAAAGGGAACCTCTTCGTTGTCGCTTTCCAACAAATATTGCCGGATTTCGGGGCGGATCATTTCAAAGAAATACCGCAAATGTGCCAAAATCGGATAATTGCGCAGCACTGCGTGGTGCGTTTGTCGCATATCCCAAAGCCCCAGAAGGGCAAAGGGCGCAAAGATCGCTGCTGGCAGCAAGAACCAGTCTGAAAAAAACAGACCAACCGTGGATATAAGGGTGAGCAAAAACGCCAGCCCAACTGTTAGATAGCGCAGTGAAAACGATACCATACCCGCAGTCCCTTATGTCATTGCGCCCAGGGTCAGGTCTGCGCGCGCCAGCTGCAATCTCTGCCGCTATAGTGCCATTTTGGGGCCATGTTCACCACTGCGCAATAAAATGCGTGGAAAGTTTTTCAACGGGGCCTGCAGGATCAAAACATCTGTTTGGTTATGGGGGGCTATGCGCCCTGTTGGCGGGCGGGGGCCAATTGGGCCGACCGCTTGGCCTCGTGCCGGGTCAGCCAAATCAGGGCATCTGAGTGTGACATGGGTCTGCCAATGCCATAGCCTTGCACATAGCGGCAGCCCAATTCGCTAAGAACGGCATGTTCGCCCATGCTTTCGACGCCTTCGGCGACGGATTCTAGCCCCAGACGTTCCGCCAGTGACAAAATGGCTGATACCATTTTGCGTTGTTCTGGATCTTCATCCAGACGCATGACAAAAGACCGGTCAATTTTCAAACGACGCACTGAAAACCGCCGGATATTGGAGATAGAGGCGTGGCCGGTGCCGAAATCATCCAGATCAATCCCACAGCCCAAAGCGGCCAATGCCGTGATATTGCGCACGATAATGTCATCGTTTGTGTCAGCGGCGACGGTTTCAAGAATTTCGATTGTCAGGCGATCGGGTTCCATGTCATGGCGATCAAGTTCCCATCGTAGACGGTCAACAAGGCCTGCATCGCGCAGTTCATCGCTGGAAAAGTTGACCGCGACGCTGGGCACATAAAACCCTGCATCATTCCATGCCCGCAGGGCGGCCAGCGCGGTTTGCACCATCAGCTCGCTCAACCGTGATGACAGACCGCATTTGTGCAAATCGGGCAGAAACGCGCTGGGGCCCAACAGCCCACGATCGGGGTGTTGCCAGCGCGCCAAAGCCTCAAACCCAACGACATTGCCGGTCAAGGTGCAAATCTGCGGTTGAAAAAACGGCAAAACCTCACCCTTTTCGAGTGCGCTGGTCAGTTCGGAACGTTTCAACTGACGCGGTGAGGCGGCCCCCCGGCCTGGCGCTGCATAAAATCGTATGGCACCGGGGCCATGCAGCGTAGCTTCGGATTGGGCTTGTTCAATCGCGTTCAAAACCTCATCGGCAGATGCGGTGACACCCGGTCCGGTTGGGCACAGACCGATGGAGCACGAGACAAGAACAGACCCACCATCCAAGGCAATCGGTGCCTCAATCGCAGATTGCAGCCGCCGCGCCATGTAAAGCATCGTATCGGTATCACTGCGACGCACTGGGGCCAGTACCAGCACAAAAACGCCCTCGGTGATTTGGGCGATAAAGTCGGTGTCGCGGTGCACCTCGCTCAGGCGTTGGCCCAGCGTTTTGATGATTCGCAGCATGCCTGCGCGGCCCAAACGTTCGGCAAAAAGTGGTGCGTCATCCAGCGTGATCATAAATGCGCAGCTGGCTGCGCCATTGCGGGCGCTGTGGCGCAGCACTTGGCCCAGACGGGCAACAATATCGGCACGCTGCACGATCGTGCAGGGGTTTCCTCGTGCAGTTTCTGCGGTGAGCCACCAAGGGGTTGGGCGAAACAGTCGGGTGACGGCGGCAATAAAACCTGATTTTTCTGGCACAGCCAGTGGGATCAGCGACGCCCCATTCGTGGACGCTGTGTCCGTGCAAGGTTCGGGGGCAGACTGCCGTGCGGAACCGGAAGACTGGTCAATCATAACATCACCCCTCGTTGCAGCCGGGCCAAGTCACGCCCTGTGAACGTGGCAAGACTAGGTGATAAGAGTGATCAGAACCTTAATCCAATCCGGATTCCTGTGATCCGGGCAGGGGCGCAGGTGTCGCGCGCAGAAGTCCTGCGAAATCAAAGATCTCAGGGTCAAGCAAATGCGAGGGGCGGGCGTTCATGAGTGCGCGAAAGATAACCTGACGCCGGCCGGGGCTGCGGGCTTCCCATCCATCGAGAATTTGTTTGACCTGTTGGCGTTGCAGTCCGTCTTGGCTGCCGCACAGATCACAGGGGATGATGGGATAGTTCATGGCCCGTGCAAAGCGGTCGCAATCGCTTTCGGCCACAAAGGCCAAGGGGCGATAAACAAACAGATCGCCTTCTTCGTTGACAAGTTTTGGTGGCATTGTGGCCAGCCGGCCGCCGTAAAACAGATTCAGAAAAAAGGTTTCCAGAATATCATCCCGATGATGGCCCAGCACAACAGCGCTGCATCCCTCTTCGCGTGCGATTCGATACAGATTGCCGCGGCGCAGTCGCGAACACAGCGCACACATGGTTCGTCCTGCAGGGATCTTGTCCATCACGATGGAATATGTGTCTTTGTATTCAATCCGATGGTCCACGCCCATTTTTGCCAGAAACTCGGGCAACACGGTGGCTGGAAAATTTGGCTGGCCTTGGTCAAGGTTGCAGGCCAAAAGATCCACCGGCAACAGCCCGCGCCACTTCAGCTCATGCAAGACGGCCAGCAGGGTATAGCTGTCTTTGCCCCCCGACAGGCACACCAACCACCGGCTGCCTGGTTCAATCATACCATATTTTTCGATAGCTTCACGCGTTTCACGCAGAATCCGTTTGCGCAGTTTGCGAAATTCGGTGGTGCTGGGGGCGCCGTGAAATAGCGGGTGGATATCGTCGGCGTCATCCAGCATGGCAGGCCCCTTGGTGCAGTTTATGTTTGGTTAAAGCGGGCCTTGTTGGCCGTCAATGCCACCCTTGCCGCGCGGGGGCACAGGGTCATAGCCAGACCCGCCCCAAGGGTGACAGCGCCCCAAGCGGCGCAGCATCAAAAAGGTGCCACGCCAAGGGCCGTGCCGTTCCAGTGCTTCAAGTGCATAAACTGAACAGGTGGGCTGGAACCGGCAGCCATGGCCAATCCATGGGCTGAGCAAAAGCCGATAGGCACGAACGGGAATCGCAATCAGATGTGCCAGTGGTGTCATGGCGTCGTATGCACGCGATCCAGCGCACGCTTTAAATCTGCCTGCATCTGCGCAAAGTCTCGTGTCGCGGTGGCAGTATGGCGGCCCACAAGCACATAATCCCAACCTGCGCGCCCGGCTTCGGGCAAAATCAGGCGCGCAATTTCGCGCAGGCGCCGTTTTGCGCGGTTGCGCGCAACCGCATTGCCCAATTTTTTTGAGCAGGTAAATCCAACGCGTGCGCCTTTGCAGGGCTCTGACGGGTCACGGGGGCGGGCTTGCAGCAAAAATCCCGGTGTGCCCTGCCTGCGGGCCGAGGCCGCGCGCAGGAAATCGCGCCGTTTGTTCAAGGTCGTTACGGAATCGGACAAAGGAAAACCCGCCGGTGACAGCTTTACATTGGGTGCAGGGCACTCCGTTGTAAGCGTCTCCGGCGGGGTTATGATCCCGCTTGGCTCTGAGTTACTTATGCGCAGAGCTTTTTACGCCCATTGGCGCGGCGGTTGTTCAGGATCCGGCGTCCACCAACCGTGGCCATACGCGAACGAAAACCATGGCGCCGCTTGCGGACCAGATTGCTGGGTTGATATGTGCGCTTCATTGCTCACTCCGTCTGAATTCTGTTTAGGCTGCTGAGGTTGTTTGACGCATCGTTTTGCGCAGAATCGTCCACAGCTCGCCACTTCAAGACCGCCTGTTAATCTGCCAATCCTGCCAAGTCAATTCGACATTGTCATTTGATGGTGGATTATACACCCATGGGCGGCCCAGATGAGGGTTTGGCATCGATCTCGGTTTGAATGGGCCCAAAATGAAGCCTTCACGCCTGTGTGAAAGGGCTTTTCGTTAGGCCCGCCCCGGCGCATTGTGCACATGACTGCGAAGAGGAGCCGGTATGCCGCCCAAAGCAACTGCAAAAAATCCGCTCTGGCCCCTGTTTTTGTTGGTGGCGCTGGCCGTAGGTATTACATTTTTCTGGCAAGACCAGTTGGGGTTTGAAACGCTGCGGCGTTATCATGCTGATCTCAGCGCGCTGCGGGATGCCCATTTTGTGGTCAGCCTGATTGTGTTCTGGTTGGCCTATGTCACCGTGATTGCGCTTTCATTACCGGGTGCTGCGCTTGCCTCTTTGTTGGGGGGGTATCTTTTTGGTCTGGCGCTGGGCACAGCCGCCAACGTGACGGCGGCGACGACTGGGGCTGTGTTGGTGTTTCTGGCCGCCCGCTATGGGTTGGCGGGGCGGTTCACGCTGAACGCTGAAACGGCATCGGGCCCAGTGCGGCGAATCATGGCTGGCCTGCAAGAAAATGAAATATCAGTGTTGTTTTTGATGCGGCTTGTCCCGGTGGTTCCGTTCTTTATGGCAAATCTGATTGCGGCTGGCATGGGGGTCGGGCTGGTGCGCTTTGTGGTGACGACCTTTCTGGGAATCATTCCTGGAGCAATCGTTTACACATGGGTTGGCTCGGGTTTGGGTGCTGTGCTGGTGCGCGGCGAAACGCCTGATTTGGGCGTAATATGGGAGCCGCAGGTGATTGGCCCGATCTTGGCGCTTTGCGCGCTGGCCGGTTTGCCAATGATTGTGCGCACGTGGCGACGAAAGAGGGCAGATGCGACACATAAGGGTTGATCTTTGCGTCATTGGTGCGGGTTCTGGTGGGCTGTCACTGGCGGCGGGTGCGGTGCAGATGGGGGCATCTGTCGCCCTTGTTGAGGGCCACAAAATGGGTGGCGATTGCCTGAATTTTGGCTGCGTGCCATCCAAGGCGCTTATTTCTGCGGCGGCGCGCGCGCATGCGCTGTCTGCGGTGCGGCCCCCGACGGATACTGATTATGCGGCAGCGATGGAGCACGTTGCCCAAACCATTGCCACCATTGCCCCCCATGACAGCCAAGATCGGTTTGAGGCGATGGGCGTGCAGGTGATCCGTGCGATGGGCCACTTTATCGCGCCTGATCGGATACAGGCGGGCGATGTGCAGATTTCTGCGCGCCGCTTTGTGATTGCCACGGGTGCGCGTGCGGCGGTGCCGCCCATTCCTGGGCTGGACCAGGTACCCTATCTGACAAATGAAACGCTGTTTGATCTGCGCCACAGGCCAGATCATTTGGTGATTATCGGTGGTGGGCCGATTGGCATGGAAATGGCGCAAGCGCACCGGCGGTTGGGCTGTCATGTCACAGTGATTGAGGGCGTGCGCGCCCTGTCGCGGGAAGACCCTGAAATGGCTGCCGTGGTATTGGATCGGATGCGCGCTGAGGGTGTGCAGATTGTTGAAGGTCAGTCTGTGATAGGGGTCTGCGCCGATGACGCAGGCCAAATCTTGGTCGATTTGGCGGATGGTCGCAGGGTGGTTGGCAGCCATCTGTTGCTGGCAGCTGGGCGACTGCCTAATCTAGAAAGCCTAGAGCTTGGCGTGGCGGGCGTTGCTTGGGGCAAGCATGGGCTGACGCTGGGGGCTGATCTGCGCACGACCAACTGGCGTGTTTATGGGGTGGGGGATGTGGCGGGGCCGCTGCAGTTTACCCAAACAGCCGCCTATCATGCGGGTGTCGTGATCCGCCAAGTGCTGTTTGCACTGCCTGCCCGCAGCAAAACCAGCCATATAGCATGGGCCACTTATACCGACCCAGAGTTGGCGCAGGTGGGCCTGACCGAGGCCGAGGCCCGCACCCAATATGGCGCTCGGCTTCAGGTGCTGCGCGCGCCATTTTCGGGCAATGATCGCGCCATTGCCACCGGCAAGACCGATGGGTTGATCAAAGTCATGGTGGTGCGTGGCCGTCCGGTGGGTGTGTCCATTGTGGGCGCTGGTGCTGGTGAGCTGATCGGGCTTTGGGCGCTGGCGTTGGCCAATGGTCTGAAAATGTCTGCGATCGCCAACACGGTCTTGCCCTATCCAACCCTATCTGAGGTAAGCAAACGCGCCGCCAGCGCCTATTTCACGCCGAAACTTTTCGAAAGCCCAGCTGTGAAATGGTTGATAAGATTGATCCAAAGAAGGCTGCCCTGATGTTTGAGGGCACGCGGGGGCAGGGCATCAGTGATGGGCTTTAATTCGCTTTCTGGGCGCTTTTTGCTGCTGACAACGGCCTTTTTTATGTTGGCCGAGGTGTTGATCTTTGTTCCTTCTATTGCACGGTTTCGCGAAGATTACCTGCGCTTACGGCTTGAACGTGCACAGATTGCAGCATTAGCAACGCTTGCCACCGATCAGATGATTTCGGCCGATCTTGAGACAGAGCTTTTGACCAATGCGGGTGTCTTTAACGTGGTGCTTCGGCGTGATTCGGTGCGCCAGTTGGTGCTGTCATCGCCATTGCCACAGCCGGTCGATGCCAGCTTTGATCTGCGCCAGATCGGGGCCTTTGGGCTGATTGGTGATGCGCTTTGGGTCTTTGCGAACCCTGAAAACCGGGTGATCCGCGTGATTGGCAACCCCGTGCGCGATGCGGGGTTGTTGATTGAGGTGACGATGGAAACCGCGCCATTGCGCGTGGCGATGATTGACTATGGTCTGCGGATTTTGGGGCTGTCCGCAATTATTTCTTTGATGGCTGGATTTGTGCTGTTTATCGCGGTGCGCCGCCTGTTGGTGAGCCCGATTGAACGGGTGGTCACCCACATGAAAGCCTATGCCCAATCCCCCGAAGACGCCCGACGCGTCATCACCCCAACCGCCAGCGTGCGTGAACTGCGCGAGGCCGAAGAGGCATTGCAAAGTTTACAAACCCAACTGACGGGTGCGCTGCGCCAGCGCGCGCGGTTGGCGCAATTGGGCAGCGCGGTGGCCAAAATCAGCCATGATCTGCGCAACATGTTAAGCACCGCACAGCTGATTGCGGACAGAATGGACACCAGCCTTGACCCCGCCGTGGCCCGCGCTGCGCCCAAACTGATCAATTCGATCGCGCGGGCGGTCAATTTATGTGAAAGCACATTGGCCTTTGGTCAGGCACAAGAACCGCCGCCACGTTTATCTTATGTTTTGATCGGCGAAATCATTGATGATGTGATCGAAAGCGAACAGCTGGCTTTGGCTGATGACCGCATTTCCTTGCGTAAGTCTGTGCCGGCTGGGCTGATGATCCGCGCCGACGCCGAGCAGATTTTTCGGGTGCTTTCAAATCTTGCACGCAATGCGCGCCAAGCGATTGAGGCCAGTACCAAGCCGGGCATTATCGAGATGACTGCCGGTGAAGATACAGACAGCTGGTGGGTTAGTGTGCGCGACGATGGCCCCGGCTTGCCAGCCAAAGCGCGCGAAAATCTTTTTACCGCGTTTCAGGGCGGCGCGCGCAAGGGGGGGGTTGGCTTGGGTCTGGCGATATCGGCAGATTTGGTCCGGGGCCATGGTGGCCAGTTACAGTTGGTGAAATCCAGCCCCGAAGGAACTGTCTTTCTTTTACGGCTGCCCAAGAATGACGTGTTGACCGAACCATCCCTCTACCCGAGTGATCTGGTGACAATGTGATGTTTTCGGGGTTGCATTGCGCAGGCGGCGGGTCTATCTGCTGCGCTTGTTGGACCCGTAGCTCAGCTGGATAGAGCATCAGACTACGAATCTGAGGGTCGGGCGTTCGAATCGCTCCGGGTCCACCATCTTCCAAATTATTATTTTAAGAACAGCAGACTTCAGTGCGACATCGACCGTTGCCAGGTTTGTGGGCCTTGGGCATAATCATAACCCCGTGACCTTTTGCCCTAAGGCGGCGCCTGTGATGACACCTTTGCGTTTTTTGGCTGTTTTTGCAGGTCTGTTGATCGGTCTTTCGGTGGTTATGTTAGAGCGTGGCCGCGCCGGGCTTGAGATATCAGACATCATGGTCGGCACGACGCCTGCTACGCTTTATCAGCGCCTTGGTGCCGAAGACCCTGGGCCAATGGTTGTGGTGGCCCATGGTTTTGCCGGATCGCGCCCGATCATGCAGGCCTATTCGTTCAATTTGGCGCAAGCCGGGTATCAGGTGTTGGCGTTCGATTTTCAGGGCCATGGCCGAAACCCTGTGCCTATGTCGGGTGATGTTACACAGATTGACGGGACCACCGCACGTCTCATTGGTGAAACCCGCAAGCTGATTGCCAAAGCGCGTGATTTGTCTGTGGGGCCCATTGCCGTGCTGGGCCATTCGATGGCTACGGATGTTTTGATCCGCGCTGCTTTGGCCGAAGCGGATGCGGGAACCCCACTGCGGGCCGTTGTGGCTATTTCTGCTTTTTCGCAAGCTATTACAGCCCAAACCCCCCCACGGCTTTTGATGATTTCTGGGGCGTGGGAGCCGGGCCTGCGCGCCGCATCGCTTGCGGCGTTGCGCGCCGTCCAGCCGGGGGCCAAAGAAAATCAGACCGTCACGGCCCCCGGTGTGATCCGTCGCGCGGCGGTGGCCCCAGGGGTTGAGCATGTCGGTGTGTTGTTCAGCCAACCCGCAATTATTGAGGCCCGCGCCTGGCTGGACCGTGCCTTTGATCGTGCGAGCACCGCGCCGATCTACGCGTCGGGTCTGTGGGTATTGGTGTTGCTGGCCAGTATCGTGGCGCTGTTTCGCCCTGTTGTGGCGCTGTTGCCGGGGGCTGATCTGCCCCCGCCCCAGCCGCTAGAGCGGCCTGTGACGGCTGCGCGGTTTTGGTGGGCGATTTTGGCGCCTGCGGCCGTGGTGCCGTTGGTGGTGCCGCTGCTTTATACCCGGTTTTTACCTGTGCTTGTGGCAGATTATTTGTTGGTGCATCTGGCGGTGCTTGGGCTGGCGCAATTGGTTATTTTGCGGGTTTGGTCTGGTTGGGATCAGTTTCTCGCAGATCTCAAGCGGGCGGTGGTGCCCTGTTGCACACTGGTTATCTGGGGCATTGTGGCGTTTGGCTTGGCGCTGGATCGTTACGCGGCCAGTTTTTGGCCGACGCCAGAACGGCTGGCCATCATCGCCCTGCTGGCTTTGGGCACTGTGCCGTTTATGGTGGCGGACAGCTACGCGAGTGGTGCAGGCCGGGGTGGGATTGTGCGGCGGATTGCGGTGCGGGCGAGCATGATGGCATCGTTGGCCGCTGCTGCCATGATCGACCCGGATCGTTTGATCTTTTTAATCATCGTGCTGCCGGTGCTTTTGCTGTTTTTCATGACATATGGCATGATGGGGCGTTGGGTGGCGCCGCGGTTCGGCGCACTGTCGGCCGGGCTTGGGCTTGGTTTGGTGCTGGCTTGGAGCTTGGGGGTCAGCTTTCCACTGTTTGATGCTGGATAGTGCGCCCTTTATGGTCACCTTCTTGGCAGGAATCGGCGCAAAAGCCCGAAAGCCCTTGACCTTTGCCATCCCAATCTGTTGAACCCGGTCCTGAAAATTATGTGATGGGCGGTGCTTCCGGATGGACGATCAGAACAAGAATCTTATTCTTGCAACGGCTTTGAGCTTTCTGGTGATTTTGGTGTGGTTCATTTTGTTCCCGCCCCCAACTGCGCCGGTTGAGCAAACGCCGGTTGAGCAGCTTGCAACGCTTCCGCAGGCACCCCAAGCCGAGATTGCTGCCCAAACTGCGGCGCCGCTGACGCAAGCGGCCCCCAGGGTCAAGATTGACACGCCTGAACTGGCTGGCTCGATCTCGTTGATTGGGGGACGGATTGATGATCTGTCGTTGAAAAGCTACCGTGAAACGCTGGATCCGCAATCAGATCTGGTGCGGCTCTTTACGCCTACTGGCCAAGATTCGGCCTATTACGCGCTTTATGGATATGCCCCTGCGGGCGATTTGGCCGCTGATGCTGTGCCCGGCCCGAACACGCAATGGACATTGTCGCAGGGGGTGCAGCTGACGCCCACCAGCCCTGTTACCCTCACCTGGGACAATGGTGCCGGTTTGCAGTTCACACGCGTGATTTCGGTCGATGAAAAATTCATGTTTCAGATCACCCAGCGGGTTGAAAACGTCGGCGCGGTGCCGGCGCGCATGCAGCCTTATGGGTTGGTGGCTCGTCATGGAGAGCCTAACACCCAAAAGATCTGGGTGCTGCATGAAGGTTTGGTGCAGATGTCGGATGGCAAGCTGCAAGAGACAAAATACAAAGACATGCCAGATGCCGAACCCATGGATCTCGATGGCCTGCCCTCAGAGGTGATTGAGGTCACAGACAACGGCTGGATTGGCTTTACCGATAAATACTGGATGTCGGCGCTGATCCCCACGCCGGGGTCAGCCTTTACCGCCGTGTCAAAATATGTGCCGCGGGCTGATGTTTACCAAACGGAAACCCGTATGCCTGTGGTGACGGTGCAGCCGGGTGAGGCCAGCACGGTCACAACGCTTCTCTTTACGGGTGCCAAAGAATGGGAAACCATTCGGGCTTATGAAAACGATGGCATTTCTGGCTTTGTCGATTCGATCGACTGGGGTTGGTTTTTCTTTCTGACCAAACCGATCTTTCACATTCTTCATTGGCTGAATGGGGTGATTGGTAACATGGGTCTGGCCATCATTGGCTTGACGCTGCTCCTTAAGGCACTGTTGTTCCCGCTGGCCTATAAGTCCTATGTTTCCATGGCCCGGATGAAAGAATTGCAGCCCGAGATGGAAGCGCTGAAAGAACGCGCGGGCGACGATAAACAGAAGCTTCAGATGGAAATGATGAAGCTTTATAAAGAGAAAAAGATCAACCCGGCTGCTGGGTGTTTGCCGATCCTGCCGCAAATCCCGATTTTCTTTTCGCTCTATAAGGTGATTTTTGTAACGATTGAGCTGCGTCACGCGCCGTTCTTTGGCTGGATCCGCGATTTGTCGGCGCCTGATCCGTCAAGCTTTTTCAACCTGTTTGGTTTGTTCCCTTGGGCTGTGCCAGATGCCGGGTCAATGCTGGCCACGATCTTTATTGGGGTTCTGCCAATCCTGTTGGGGATTTCGATGTGGCTGCAGCAAAAGCTGAATCCAGCGCCCACCGATGCGACACAGGCGATGATTTTTGCCTGGATGCCGTGGGTGTTTATGTTCATGCTGGGCAACTTTGCCAGCGGTTTGGTGATTTACTGGATTTCCAACAACATGATCACCTTCAGCCAGCAATATCTGATCATGCGCAGTCATGGCCACAAACCAAATGTGTTTGGCAATATTCGCGCAAGCGTGGGCCGCAAAAAACCGGCTGAAAAATGATGGCCACACTGGCCCATATCTGGCGCCATCCCATCAAGGCACATGGGCGTGAGGCGTTAGATTATGTGGCATTGGCGGTCGGCCAGACGATGCCATGGGACCGGGCCTGGGCTGTGGCCCACGCGCGGGCCACGGTTGATGCGGCGCACCCGGTTTGGGGAGAATGCGTAAACTTTTCGCGGGGCTCAAAAGTGCCCGGTATTATGGCGATTGATGCGCGCGTAGCAGAAGAGACGGGCTGCGTGACGCTTTGCCATCCTAACCGCCCTGATCTGGAATTTGATCCCGATCTGGCTGCTGATTTGCCCCGCTTTTTAGATTGGGTTGCCCCTTTAATGCCGGCTGAACAACCTGCATCGGCCCAAATTATCCGGGTGCCGGGCCGCGGCATGACTGATACGTCCTTTCCATCAATATCTATTGCCAATCTGGCGTCGAATGTGGCTTTGTCTGATGTGATGGGCGTAGCACTTTCGCCGCAGCGTTGGCGCTGTAATCTGTGGCTTGATGGCCCCGCCGCTTGGGATGAGGCGAGCTGGATTGGCCAGCGATTGCGGGTGGGCAAGGTTGAGCTTTTGGTGCGTGAACCGATTGTGCGCTGCAAAGCCACAACCGCCAATCCGCAAACGGGTGCTTATGATGCCGATACGCTGGGGGCGTTGCGTGCCACGGTCGGCGAACAAAATTTTGGTGTTTATGCCGAGGTTGTACAGGGTGGCATCATCCATCTGAATGACCCTGTTGAGGTGATCGCGTGAAACTACCCTTTCCCATTGCACCAGACCCCGAACCCTTTGCCTTGGAAAAGGGGCGGCTGCTTTTTGCTGGGCCGGTTGATTTTGTCAAAGGCGTTGTGGCGATGCAGGACCTGCCGCCCCCTGACCGGATTGAAGTTTGTTTTGCTGGGCGATCAAATGTTGGTAAATCCAGCCTTATCAATGCGCTGACTGGGCGCAAGGCATTGGCGCGGGCTTCAAACACCCCCGGCCGTACACAGGAAATCAACTTTTTCGCGGCGGGTGATGGGCTTTATCTGGTTGATTTGCCGGGCTATGGCTATGCTGAGGCACCCTTGGGTG
>ERZ888423.2675-NODE-2675-length-12868-cov-11.014048_pt1 | contig 12868 bp, 17 predicted proteins | sample MGYA00520523_ERZ888423 | MGnify/ENA primary metagenome ERZ888423 (study PRJEB32303, sample SAMEA104408611) | aquatic metagenome | biome: Brackish water; feature: Pelagic; material: water | place: Baltic Sea | collected 2014-06-08T10:24:00 | depth 30,27 m ...
AACGCCGTAGACATTTTTTACTTCGACAGTGATTTGCATGGGTGCCTCCTCAGGCTAGTGTTTCGATCTGGCTGATCTCATCAGTGCGCCATATAAGACGCAGACACTTGAATGGGTCTTGCCGCTTCACCCGTCGCATCTGCTCTATCACAGTCTCTCGGGGTGCCCCTAGCCCTCTAGGTCGGATCTGGTAAATTACCAGACAAATGAAATCTACCACGGCTTAAATTCAGCACGCAAGCTTTTTTTGCATCTACGCGCAATTAATTTAATATGCGGGTATAATTTCATTCAAAGATAGCTACTAGTAGAAGGGCGGAAATTGGATGCGGACGTGGATATAGACCGGCGGCTTGACAGAATGGAAGCGAAGCTTGACGCGGTCGGCGAGACGCTTCAGCACTTGGCGAGAATCGACGAGCGGCTCACTGGCGGTCATAAGCGCATCGATGGGCACGACCATAGGCTAGACGCATTAGAGGTTCAGGTGCGGCTAGTAGATAAGCAGATGGCACAGAACGCAGGGCGCGGCATGGTGGTAGAGCGTGCGGCTTGGGTAGTGTTCGCGGCGATAGTCACCGCAGTGTCGAAATTTTTCTGATGCGGGAAAAACCCAACTCCCCCCCAACTCCGGCGCCATCACAGGAAGTAGATCAAATGCTAGTAGAGAGAGACACAGTAAGGGGAGACAACACCGATCAGGTTAAGCCTCTCAATCTACGTCAGCAGAAGTTCGTCGAGAACTATCTAACATCAGGCAATGCAACCAGATCAGCAGAGGCAGCAGGGTATAAACACCCAAACGTCCAAGCTTTCAGGCTGTTAGACAATATTAGTGTAAAGGCAGGCATTGACACCAAAAGGGCGAAAATGAGCAGAGATACTGAGGGTAGAAGGGAACGCTGGATCGAGCGGCTGGAGACACTCGGCGAGGATGCAGTTAGAGATGCTGACCGGCTGAGAGCCATTGAGCAGCTATTCAAGGCAGAAGGCTGGATTGCACCCGAACGAAAGGAGGTTGTCCAGTTTTCTGGGGCTTTCCTCGCTGATCTAGACCTTGATGAGCTAGAAGGCGGCTCTTTTGACGACACAATACTCAATGAAAACAACACGTTACAGTAGAGAGGCATGGTCTTAGTAGGAAGATGCCCATCAATCGACCCCATCAGCACCGTAGATCGTGCATAAAAGGTACTGTATGCATGTACAGTAAAAGGATGGCAGGGGGGGGTAGTGGGTGGAAAATGGCGACGGTCGTGAGGGTGGTTCCATGGGGGGACTATCAGTAAATAAATGCAAATTTAGAGGTTCCCTTTTAGGGGGGGGCGGTCTTTCTCACCTCACTTTCCGAAAAAATCAGAAACCAAAAATTTGAAAATAGGAAATATTGAAAATGGCTACACCGGCAAAAGGGAAGGTAAAGGTCACCTCTAGCGGCAAGCGATCTGCCAAGACTGCTGGGAAGAAGAAAAGCCCTACGCGAATCAAAAAGGGTTAACCGTGGACGCTGTGCAATTACTGTCGCAGTTGTGGGCGCCTTTGGTTGGTGTGACGCTCCTGATTTATACGATTAGCAGACTGATCGGTGATGTGGAGACGTTGAAGAGCAAGGTCGAGGTTCTGTTCAACCTGTTCAACGCCCTAAAGGATAAGAAGGACAAGGACAACTAGAGGCTCTGTAAGGGCTTTAGGAGATGACATGGAGCAATTACTGATATCGCTTGAAACAGCCGCCAAATCGTTTGATATGCCGCTTGAGGTGTTCATCATTCCATTGGTTACCGTGTTGAGGTTTGGGGATCAGTCTTACTTCATTACCTCTGAGCTTGAGGATGCAGTTGGGTCGTTGATGGCAAAAGGCATTGCTTATGAATATGCGCTTCACCTCGTCGATTAGGGGGGGGGATCGTTATGAGAGCACCTTGCAAAAAATATATAAATATTGAGATTGAAAATGACTAATCACCGTGAGACTAGATATGGGAAGGGCGATGTACGCCGCCCAGAAGACCATAAAAAATTTAGCGAGAACTTTGACGCTATCTTTGGGAAGAAGAATGACCAGCGCAAAGAGCGGAAGTTTGCGCGTGAGGTAAAGCACTTGGAGGCGACCCGTGACAGAGATTGAGCTGCGTCGCTTTTGTTACCACCCAGAGGGCACGCTAGGCGTCTTAGACTGCAATGGCACCCGATACTACACGATAGAGCGTCCGTGGCTTGACAACGCTCCTATGATCTCCTGTATCCCTGTGGGGACCTACCAGATGGGCTGGCGTGAGTCGCCACGGTTTGGTTGGACGTGGGAGGTTAAGGACGTGGAAGACAGGACGTTTGTGTTAATGCATGTGGCTAATTACCCCAAGGATGTGCAGGGCTGTATAGGGTTAGGGAAATACCTCATGGGTGACCGTGTCGGCGTTAGCAAGAGCAAAGACGCTGTGGCTGCCTTTGAGGAGCAGATGATGGGACTTGATTGGAAATTGACTATAAAAAATGCAATGTATGCGGCGCTGACAAGTTACTAACGTCATTTGTTCGTAACAGCGGCAGGTGCAGCCAGTGCAGGTATGAAGCGGACAAGAAGCGTCACAACGCAACCTTGTCTGGATACCTGACCATGCGTTTAACGGCTTTAAAACGCCGCCACAAGAACGCTAGTTACCCTGGGGTCCCAGTATCCCTAGACGATTTACTCAAGCTATACGACGATCAGAGGGGTATTTGCGCCATTTCTGGCATCCCCATGCACTATACGCACAAACATTCAGACATGTCGATCAGTCCAGACAGGGTTGACCGTGACAAAGGCTATGAAGACGGCAATGTCAGGCTTGTTTGTGTCCGGGCTAACTTTATGAGAAGCACTTTAGACGACGAAGATTTCGCGTGGTGGTGCCGAGCGGTGGTGAACAACCTTGGAATTTGAGCAAGCGGCAGCAAAACTGAAGAAAAACTTCCCTTTGTACGCGAAGAACGTGCTGAAAATTGTCGATAAGACGGGAGAAAGGCGCGCATTTGTGTTGAATGAAGCCCAGCTTTACGTCCATAACAAGCTGGAAACGCAGTTAAAAGATCAGGGAAACATCCGTGCGCTGGTGCTAAAGGCGAGGCAAACGGGCATATCGACGTACTCGCAGGGTCGAAACTTCTGGAAAGTGACGCAAAATAGAAACGCCAATGCTTTCGTGCTGTCTCACTTGGCGGAATCCACCAACGCTATTTTCAACATGGTCAAATACTTTTATGACAATGTCCCCCATGCAGCTTTTGCGCCTCCGCTCGCTTCTCAGTCCGCGTCAACTTTGGTATTTGAGGAGATCAATAGCCGCTACCGCGTTGGAACAGCCCGCTCGACGCAGACTGGACGGGGACAAACAAACCGATTTGTCCACGGGTCAGAAGTTGCCTTCTACCCCCAAGGATCAGACATAGTCGCGGGTCTCTTGCAGACTGTCGGCGGAGTCAACACCGAGGTTATTCTGGAGAGCACGGCGAATGGTGCTGGCGGATGGTTTTACGATCAGGTCATGAAGTCTCTGCGGGGTGAGTCCGAGTGGATCACCTGCTTTATACCGTGGTTCTGGATGCCTGAGTACCGTAGGACCCCGTCTCCATATTTTGTGGTTACGCCCGAAGAGTACGAGCTTGCTAAGCGGTTCAATCTAGACGATTCCCAACTGGCTTTTCGGCGGGCAAAGCTGGACGAGCTGGGCGGGACTGATTTGTTCCGACAGGAGTACCCGTCAACGCCGCTAGAGGCTTTCTTGACGTCGGGCAGGTGCTTTGTTGAGGACTCCCACTTAACAAACAGTGAGAACGATTGCTACACGGCTGATTTTAAAGGGGAGATTCGCGGAGGAAAGATGAGCGACCGGTCCTATGGACCATATCAAGAATGGTATCCCCCTCTTGGCGATGACAACTACGCCATTGGCGTAGACGTTGCAGAAGGGTTGGCATACGGCGACTACAGTTGCGCTCAAGTTCTTGATTCTCAAGGCAGGCAGGTAGCGTGCTGGCATGGTCATATCGACCCATGGGAGTGGGGCAATGTGGTCGCCCAGATAGGGCAGAGATACAACAACGCTTACGTTATCGTCGAGCGAAACAACCACGGTTTGACCACTCTTCGCAGGCTGATGGAGCTTAGTTACGGCAACCTTTTTGTCGAGCATTCTGTCGATGGGGCTTACGCTGACAAGGCGACCAAACGCGGTGGTTTTTTGACCACCTCAAAAACAAAACCGCTCATCATTGACAACCTCGCAGCGCTACTGAGGCAGGGTCAATCTGGCATCAGTGACATTGAATTAGTTAATGAATTACGCACGTATGTCATTGATGATAAAGGGGCTTTCAATTCTCAGCGGGGGTGCTATGATGACCGTGTGATGGCTTACGCTATCGCCCTGCATGGACTTGCCTCAATGCCTCGCCCGAGGTACAGATCGACAACACGTCGGTTTAAAACGGTTGATTCTGTTGCAGGCTATTAATGATTCAAGATCCATATGAAGAGGAAGGTGAAGCCAAGTCCGAAGAAGCTGATGGGGTGCAAGATCAAAGCCTCCAAAGCTTAGGGCATAGGCTCGCCAGCACTTTTCAAGAATACAAAGACGCTCGTAAAGAAACTGAAAACGAGTGGCTTAAAGACTTGCGCCAATACAATGGTCAATATGAGCCGGATGTTTTGGCTCGTCTTAACGAAAGTGGTGCCCGCTCAAAAGTTTTTGTTGGTCTGACCCGCACGAAAGTCATGGCTGCTTACAGCCGTATAATCGATTTGATATTCCAGCACGGTGACCCAGCGTTTGCCGTCCATTCTACTCCCGTTCCCGAACTTGATCCGATGCAAGCCATGCAGATGCGCCAGCAAGCGACCCAAGAGGTCATTGCCGCATCGCAGATGATGGACCCGAACATGAATCAAGACCTGATCATGGAGCGGATGAAGGAGCTGGAGGTTGAGTTAAAGAAGGCTGAGAAGCGCGTGGCTGAAAAAGCCGCCGAAAGCATGACCATCGATATCCTCGACCAGATGATTGAAGCCAATGCCGAGATGAAGCTTAAGGAAAGCATCCTTGAGGCGTGCATCTTTGGCTCTGGAGCGGTCAAGGGCGGCACTGTCCGCATTGATAAGAAGCAAAGCTATACAAAGGTAATGGACCCCGAAACAGGTCAAATGGTTCACGCGCTGGCTATCATCGAGACCCCAGCACCTGAAATTGAAACCGTTAGTATTTTTGACCTGTACCCTGATCCGTACTGTACGACTCTTGATGACTGCGATGGCTTGTTCCGGCGTCATGTATTGACCCGACGCCAGTTCAGAGAGCTTGCCGATCTTCCAAATTTTGACTCTGGAGTGATCAAGCACATCCTTAAGATGAACCGTAGCGGCAATCATACAGAGGAAGACCACGAAAGAACTCGCCGTAGGATTGCGGGCATCCACGACCACTCAGAGTCAGGACGGTTTTCTGTCTTGGAGTACTGGGGCACGGTTGACGGTTACGAGCTTGAAGAGCACGGGATCGAGATTGAAGAAGATGACTTTTCAAAGGACTACAGCGCCTGCGTTTGGATGTGCGACTCAAAGGTAATTAAGGTCATGCTTAACCCAATATCGGGTTACACGATGCCTTACTTTATATTCCCTTACGAAAGATCCCCGCACCAATTTTGGGGCACTGGCGTACCTCGCATGATGCGTGACTCGCAAGGAACCATGAATGCCGCCATTAGAATTTGGCTAGACAACATGGCGCTATCCTCTGGTCCGATGATCGAGGTAAATACTGACCTGTTGGCTGCTGGCGAAGACCCGACTGACATCCATCCGTGGAGAGTTTTCCTGCGGCAAGGCGGCGACGGCTCTATGCCCGCTGTCCGCTGGTATCAGCCTGTGGCTAACGCCAACGGGTTGAACCAAATAGTAGAGATCTTCCGAAGATTTGCCGACGAGACTACCAGCCTTCCAAGCTATACGCATGGCGAGCAGGGGCAAGGCTTAAATCGAACAGCAACCGGTATGTCTATGTTGATGGGTGCGGCTAACGTTGCGCTTAAATCGACGATTAAGAACATCGATGACTTCTTGATGGAGCCACTTGTCACCGCATTGTTCCATTGGAATATGGAGTTCGGAACAAACGAAGGATCAAAGGGTGATCTCAAGGTAGTTGCAAGAGGCAGCACGGCACTTGTGCAGAAGGAAGTTCAAAGCCAGCGGTTGCTGCAATTCCTTTCGCTCGTCTCTAACGACTTAGATACTCCAGTTATAGATCGAAAGCAGCTACTTCGTGACATTGCTACGTCAATGGATATCAACCCAGAAAAGATACTCAAGTCTGAAGAGGCGCTACTGCTTGAACAGCAACAACAACAGCAACAGCAACAACAGCTACTCCAAGCTCAAATGCAACAAGCAGCAGGCGCAGGCTATCCTCCGCCTCAAGGCGGGGGAGGAATGGACCCTAATCAGGGACCTCCTCAAATGCCGTTTTGATGATGCTGTTGAGCGTTTAGAGCAAGCAGATGAAAAGAATTTTAAGTTCGAGCAAGGTCGCCTCCATGAGTTGCGCAACATGCTTGAACTTGAAGAGAGCGCGAAAGCGCTATTAGACCAACTGAGGACCCCTAAGCGGAAATCCTCCATTGACTAACGGACATCCCAAATTGGGACCCTAAGGAAATACGAATGGCTAAGAATGACCCAGAGCAACTAGAAGCAGAAGCAAGATTGTTGGTGGAACAAATGACTAACGCTAAAAAAGGAATCCGAACGGCAGCGCAGCCGGATGAGGACACTCCAGAAGAGCAGCAGGAAGTGTTTCAGGACGCCCCCGATCCTACGGACAAGGCAGAGACAATAGCTTTCGAGGACGCAGATCAACATCCTGAACGCGGCGAGGATGAAGATTTGAGGCTCGCCTTAGATAAGGCTGAGAAAGCGATGAAAGGTGCTCAGGCGAGAATGACCAAAGCTACGCAAGAGGCAGCGGACTTGAAGCGGCAAAATGCCGACCTGTTCCGAAGTCTTACCGAGCTTAAAGGTCAGCTTGTAGATCAGAAGCGCGACGACAACAAGCTTGCTCAGTTAAGGGAAGATTACCCTGATCTGGCGGGTCCGTTGCTCGACGAGCTAAAGAGAACACAAGACGAGGTATCAAGCACGCGAAAATCTTTGGCTGAGCAAGAACAGCGCAAGTCTGAAGAGGTGGTAGCAGAAGCTCAACAGCGACATTTTGATCGCATTAAGGCAGTCCATTCTGACGTCGAAACCCTAGTGGAAACGTCTGATTGGTACAACTGGCTTGAGGATCAAGATTATCAAACGAAAGAGTGGATACAAACCGGCTCCTCTAACGACGTAAACAACGTTCTAGACCGCTTTAAGATAGACGTGGGAATGGTAACTCAAACGCCGCAAGAGCGGGCGCTAGAGAGAGCGAGGTCGGTTGCAGAACCTAGACTTCCAAAATCTCGAAAGCCCATTTTGAAGGGTGATAAGAAAAGCTGGTCCGTCGACGAAATCATGCGGATGCCTAACGAGTTATTCGAGAAGCATCAGAATGAGATTCTACAAGCGATGGAGGGTGGCTCAATTCGCCGATAATCTCTTGTGAGGTATTAAAATGGCTTTTTCTCAATTTTCAACGGGTACTAATTCTGAAGTAAACTTTATTCCAGAAGTGTTTAGTAAGCTTTTACAGGCTAAGTTTTATCGAAAGTCTGTACTGCCTGCTATCTCTAACACCGACTACGAGGGTGAAATCTCTGGTCAGGGCGATAAAGTTATCATTCGTACAGTACCTGCTGTAACTATTAACGACTATACCGGCACGATCACTACTCAAGAGCTGACTACCGCCAAGGTGGAAATGCTCATCGATAAAGCGAAGTACTATAGCTTTAAGGTAGATGACGTACTGGCAGCTCAGGCTGACATTAACATGCTGGAAGCTGCATCTACTGATGCTTCTGAAGGTATGCGGATTTCAGTTGAAACTGACGTGTTGGCGGCTGCCGTAACTGGTGCCACCACAATCGGTTCACAGACCACGATAACTGCCGCTAACATTCTTGCGAATGTTCTTGCCATGGCGCGTGCTCTTGACGAGCTGAACATCCCTGAAGAGGGTCGCTTCATCGTTCTTAATCCGGCGCAAATCAGCCTGCTAAAGCAGTCTGAACTTCGTCAGGCTTACTTGACCGGTGATGGCACGTCTGTATTGCGTAACGGCAAGGTTGGCATGATTGATCGCTTCACTGTATTTCAGTCAAACATGCTTTATACCCCTGCAACTGGTACTGATGCGGGCTTTGCCCACGTTCTTGCCGGTCACCCCAAGGGTCTCTCTTTTGCGTCTCAGTTCACTAACACTGAAACCGTGCGCATGCAGGATACCTTCGGCGATCAGGTTCGTGGTTTAAAAGTATTCGGCTCTAAAGTCGTTACTCCAGACGCATTGGTCGTGGGTAAGTGGAACTAAGTGTTTAAGGGGGGGGGTAACCTCCCCCATTTTCCCAGAGATTAATTATGACAACGCCACTTAAGACTAAGAAAGATCAAGTTTTCGAGGAAGCGAAAGATAAGTTCCAAGTGAAGCTTGACCGCAGACTTACTTTAGATCAGCTCAACGAGCAAATGAAGCAGCTCCAAAGAACTGGCGGGAAGCCTGTTGAGGCAGAAAGGATGCCAGTGCCAAAGTTAGTGAAAAACGTCATTACTGGGAATGTTTTTGAGTACAACCCGATTTTTAAAAATAACCCCGATTTACAGATAATCGAATGGGAGACCCCTAATGGCAACGACTAAAGTAGTAGATATCTTGGATCGGGCTGGAATTATTCTACAGGATAATACAAACGTCCGATTCCCTAAAGCTGAGCTTCTGAAGTTTTTTAATGATGCTCAGAAAGAAGTAGTCCTACACCGCCCAGATGCGGCGATGGTTAATACAGCATTTGACTGCTCGACAGGCAGTAAACAGACGCTTCCAAGTGCAGCGCTGCGTCTTATTGAAGTAGTTAGAAACGTTGCTGGAAGAGCGATTACGCAGGTCCAGCGCCGTATCCTTGACGAGACTTTGCCGAATTGGCATGAGACTCCGGCAGGCACCAATGGCATCGAGCATTTTGTATATGATCCTGCCGACCCAAAGAATTTTTACGTATATCCTAAGGCTGCGACCGGAACCCATTCCCTTGAAATCGTATACAGTTCGGCTCCGTCTGAGATTGTAATATCCAACTTCACCAGCGATACGACTGTGATTGCGCTTGATGATGTGTACGGCAACTGCATCCTTGACTACGTGCTGTACCGCTCGTACCAGAAGGATTCGGAGTTTGCTGGAAACGCTCAGCGGGCAATGATGCACTACCAGAGCTTTGCTAACGCATTGGGCGTCAAGACCCAGGCTGATGGTGCGACCACTCCGATGCCTACGGGTTATGGTGCTGCTTAATGAAGTACATCGACTTTGCTCCGTATATAAGACCTGAAGCTCAGGGTTGCCCAGATTTCGTTATGGAGCGTGCCGTAAGGGACTCCGCAACTGAATTCTGTCAACGAACTGATATCTATGTACCGGAACCCGAATTCATTACCGTTATTGCTGGGGTTAATGAGTACGCGGTATCGCTGCCTTCAGGGACGGAGCTTAATCACATCATTGACATCTTTGATGACAAGACGGCATTGCAGCCTGTTAGTTATAGCGTGCTGCTGCTTAAGCTCGGAGACGAGACTACGCGAGGAACCCCAAGGTACTACGCACAGCGTGACAACTTGGATTTCTATTTAGCTCCAATTCCGTCAGCCGTTGATTCACTTAGGGTCCTGTATAGCGTTAAGCCGTCACCCGCCAGTACGTCCATTCCCGACACAATAGGGAAAGAGCACCGAGAAACGATTGCTCGAGGAGCTTTGTTTAGGCTGCAAATGATGTCTGGTCAGCCTTGGCAGAACCCAAATGCAGCGTCAATTAACAAGCAGTTGTTTGAGTCAGAGGTTGGGCGGACTGTTCGTCAGGTTAAATACGGTTACTCCGGCGGCTCATTAACAGCTAAATCGAGGGCGTTTATTTAATGGCATACTCACAAACAATTGATTTGGTTCAAGGCGACCAGCTACCTGAGCTTGAGGTTACCCTCAAAGACTCTAACACTGCGGCTTCCGGTTTGACCCTCGACGCCGACAACCCAGACACGTTTGCAGCGTTAGATTTGTCAGGCGGCGTTGTCCGCTTAAAGGTGAGGGCGGTAGGTTCATCGACGTTAGTGGACACTATCGTTGGAACCGTTACAGATGCTGTAGGGGGGAAGGTTGTGTTTATTTTTGACAGTGACACGCTTGCATCAAGTGGAGTTCTCGAAGGCGAAATCGAATACACCGACTCGGCAAACAGACCCCAGACAGTAGTAGACCTAATTAAGTTCAAAGTTCGCAGCCAGTTCGGGTAAGGGCTAATGGCTATACGAGCAGTAATAACGTATCGCTCGTTATCAGCGACCGCTAGACACCGCCGGTTAAGCCTACAAGCTCGCGTTCCGCGAGCGTCTATATTTATTCGCGATACAAAACTAGATGCTCTGGCGTCATACACCAAGCTAAGTTCAAGAATAAGCTTCAGAAGCCTTGAGGCTGAACTTAGTTGGCGCAACCTTTTCCTCTTTGATATTCATGTAAATGCGGACCGCAGTGTCTGGTTTTACATAGATCAGTTCGCTTTTTCAGACGATACGTCTTTGGAAGTTAATAAGGGGCTTCAGGACGCCGTTTACAGCGTGGATAGTCCTGTAATATCTATAGGCAAACGCCGTACTGACCGTGTCGGTATCGTTGATGCGGCAAGGATGTCGTTTCGCACGACAAAGTCAGACGCTACATTGCTTGGTGACGTCGCGCATTTCTCATCGACAAAAGTTGTGGCTGATGTCGTGAATCTCGCAGACGAAGTTCACACGCTTCTTGAGTTTTTGCGGGCATACTTGGACACCGCGTCTTTAAGTGAGGCGATTAGCCTTGAGCCAGAAAAGGTTGCAGACGATAGCGTTGCCTTTTCCGAACAAACAAGGTTTAGCCCCAATAAGGGCGTTCTCGACAGTATGTCTATGGTCGAGGCTCCAGTGTTTAGCGTCATTAACAAGCCCTATGATCAGTTTGCGCTGCCGGATCAAGTTGCCTTTACTCGCAGCCCGTATAACTTTGAATACTTTCAGGATGGCAATGTAACCAACGTTACAGGCGAGCCTACCGATACCTTTGGGCTGTTTGATTCAGCCGCTTTCTTCACCGGAAAAGCCCTGTTTGACGTGTTCTCTTTGGACGACTTCTCGCAGGTCGATAAGTATGTTTCCGGCGTTAAGGCTAACGTCTACTCAATGGTTGATGACGCTGCGTTCGGCTTTGCAAAAACGCTAGACAATGACAGCTTTTTAGCCACTGATCAGCCGTTCTTTAACTTCTCGAAAGCCAGATCTGATGCTAGCTCCTTGCTGGACAACCTGACTTATAGCCTTGGGAAAACGGTATATGACAGCAGCTTTCCAGTAGTAGATCAGGCTGCTTTGGCTCTTTCAAAGGTAGCTTCTGACTCCAGCCAAATGCTCGACTATTGGACGTTGGATCTACAAAAAAACCTGTATAATCATAGTGTTGTGTTTGTTGAGCAGACGTTTTTTACTTTGGTAAAAGCACCGTTTGACTCTATAATAACAAGTGATTCACCGTCTTTTGCGGCGTCTAAGCCGGTGACCGATATCACATCATTAACCGACGCTGCAACACTGTTCCCACGGATAGGTAAATCGGACAGTACTAGCATGACGGATGACCTTGTCGTTGAGCAGCTTGTATCTTCGGCTCTACTCAACTTCGGTCTTCTAGGAAATGCAATTTTTAATGCTGATTAAACCGGAGACCTATCATGATTCACGAAACACTGACGCTTAAAGGGCGTCTTACTGTCGAGCTTACGGGTCCAGATGGACTTGTAAAGTCGACTCAAGAAATCCCAAACCTAGTAGTTACTGCCGGAAAGAACTTTGTTGCTTCTCGCATGGCTGGCACGTCCAGCAGTGTTATGAGCCACATGAGTATAGGCACTGACCCAACTGCTGCTTCAGCGGCAAACACTACGCTTGGTGGTGAAGTTGCTAGAGTAGCTCTTACTAGCACAACCGCATCAGGCAATGATGTGGTTTATGTAGCTACGTTCCCTGCTGGTACGCCAGCATCAGCAGCGGCAATCGTCGAGGCTGGAATTTTTAACGCATCCACGGCGGGCGCTATGCTCTGTCTGACCAAGTTCTCTGTAATAAACAAGGGAACTCAGGATTCGTTGACAATTACTTGGACCGTTACAGCTAGCTAGGAGCCTTTATGGCAATTCAGTTCTCGAACCTAGCTAGCACAGTGCTGGCTAGTGGCGTTTCCAATTCGGCAACGTCTGTTAGTGTAGCAAATGCGTCATTGTTTCCTTCATTGGGAGCGGGTGATTATTTTTACGCGACCATTGGTTTAGGATCTGGATCTGAAATTGTCAAGGTCACGGCGGTATCGGGAACAACCTTTACCGTTGTCAGGGGGCAAGACAATACGTCCGCTGTGAGTCACCTAAGTGGCGCAGAATTGGCTTTGCGCGTTACGGCTAAGTCACTTGAAGATATTCGCGATTCCGTAGGCACTGCCATAAGCAATCTGGTAGACACGGCTCCTGCTACGTTAGATACGTTGAATGAACTAGCAGCAGCTCTTGGTGATGATCCTAACTTTGCTACTACGGTTGCAAGCTCTATTGCCACCAAGCTGCCCCTTGCTGGCGGTACGCTGACCGGCACGCTTGCGATGGGTGCTAAT
>ERZ888423.2676-NODE-2676-length-12862-cov-5.854142_pt1 | contig 12862 bp, 9 predicted proteins | sample MGYA00520523_ERZ888423 | MGnify/ENA primary metagenome ERZ888423 (study PRJEB32303, sample SAMEA104408611) | aquatic metagenome | biome: Brackish water; feature: Pelagic; material: water | place: Baltic Sea | collected 2014-06-08T10:24:00 | depth 30,27 m ...
ATGATCGATACTCAAAGCCGCCAAGGGATGGCCCGCGTGGCTTTGCCCTTTGACAAGGCTCTGCGCCCAGGCGGTTTTGCGTCTGTGGAAATCAAATCCGGTGCCATGACAGCGCCCGTTCTGGCTGAGTCCGCGGTTCAAACCGGCCCTAACGGCAGCTTTGTATATGTCGTTGGTAAAGACAATAAGGTGAAGCAACGGCCCGTCAAGGTTGGCCCCGTCACCGCAAACGGGCTGATCATCGAAGAAGGACTTGCTGGCACGGAACGCGTGGTCGTTTACGCTGGCGGCTTCCTCAATCCAGACGAAACGATCAATCCCAAGCTGTTGAAAAAACAATAAACCGCTGGAACATTCGGGATAAAAATATGAATTTGAATAACATTTCTGCATGGTCCATCCGTAACCCGGTGGTGCCAATCGTCTTGTTCGTCGCGCTTACCCTTGCCGGGATCATGGCGTTCATCAATATGGACGTGCAGAATGATCCCGATATCGAATTTCCCGTTGTTGTTGTCTCCATTTCTCAACCAGGCGCGGCGCCTACCGAAATAACAACGCAGATTACGCAGAAGGTTGAATCTGCCATTCGCAGTGTCCAAGGCGTTCGCAATATTAATGCCACCTCAACCGAGGGCAACACCACGATTAGTGCTGAATTTGAAATTGGCGATGACATAAACGCCGCGGTCAGCGAAGTGAAAAACGCTGTCGATCAGATCCGCAGCGATCTGCCAGATGGTATCTTGGAACCACAGATTTTCAAGGTTGCGACTTCAAGCGATCCAATCGCCTATTTCGCGGTTGAAGCGAGCGACATGACGCTTGAACAATTGAGCTGGTTCGTCGACGATACCGTATCCCGCCGCTTGCTTGCTGTGGGAGGCATGGCGTCGGTTAGCCGGGATGGCGGCGTCAACCGCGAAATTCGCGTCGTACTCGACCCTGCAAAAATGCAATCACTTGGTGTAAGCGCCAGCCAGATTAACGCTTTGCTCCGCCAGCAAAATATCAACGCGTCCGGCGGCCAATCGCAAATCGCTGGTTCACGTCAGTCCGTCCGCGTTCTCGGCAATGCGACCAACGCTTTTGAACTGAGCCAAACGCAGATTGGCCTCAGCGGCGGGCGTTCAATCAAATTGGCCGATGTGGCTACAGTGACTGACGGCTTCAGCGAGCAGAAATCCATGGCCTTTGCCGGCGGCAAACAGGTTGTGACTTTCGGCATGTCCCGCGCAAAGGGCGCGTCCGATGTCACCGTCTTTGATGATGCGATGGTCAAAATCGCGGAAATAAAAAAAGAAAATCCTGGCATTAACTTCATCACGCTTTTCAACAGCGTCGATTACACCAAAGGCCAGTATAAAAGCTCGATGGCAGCGATGATTGAGGGCGCGTTGCTTGCCATCGTCGTGGTGTTCCTTTTCCTACGCGACTGGCGTGCTACGATCATTTCAGCGATCGCTATTCCGCTATCGGCGATCCCTGCTTTCTGGTTCATTGACCTTTTAGGCTTCACGCTCAACACCATGTCACTGCTTGCCCTTGGTCTTGTGGCCGGGGTGCTGGTCGATGATGCCATTGTGGAAATTGAAAATATCGTCCGGCATATGCGGATGGGCAAATCCGCCTATCAGGCTTCGATTGATGCCGCTGATGAAATCGGGCTTGCCGTGGTTGCGACCACATTTTCGATTGTCGCAGTGTTTTTGCCAGTTGGCCTGATGCCCGGGGTTGCGGGGCAGTTCTTTAAGAATTTTGGCCTGACCGTTGTTGCCTCTGTTTTGATGAGCCTTGCCGTGGCGCGGATGATTACGCCAATGATCGCAGCCTATTTCTTGAAAGCCGACGGCATGGCCGAACATGGCGAAGCCAGCTGGATCGATCGCTATATGAAAATCCTGCGCTGGTCACTTGGCCACCGCCGTTGGATGATGGGTATCGGTGCAGTAGCTTTGGCGCTTACGGTGGCCCTACTTGTCATTCTGCCAAAGCAGTTTTTCCCCGATGGCGACACCAATTTCAGCCGAATTCGCATTGAAATGGTTCCCGGAACCACGCTGGAACGCACGCGAGAGATTGCCAGCGAGGCAACGACTATCGTCGAAAAGCAGCCAGAGGTCGAAACCGCGCTACAAAGCGTCCGCGAGGGCGGCGCCAGCATGTTCATCACTTTGAAAAAGGATCGCGCACGGACCAGCCAGCAGTTTGAGGAAGACCTGACGCCTTTGCTTACCAAAATCGCGGATGCCAGGGTCACGTTTCAGGCTAATGGTCCTGGTGGCGGTGGCGGTAGCGGTTCAGGCCGTGATGTTTCGGTTATGTTATCAGGATCAGATCCAAAGATGCTCGACAAGACCGCGGCAACGCTGGTCGAACAAATGAAGGATTTGCCCGAGCTGCGTGCACCCCGTATCTCCGCGGATTTGCAGCGTCCTGAGTTGATTATAAAGCCGCGTAATGACATCGCGTCACAGCTTGGCGTATCAACCGTAGAGCTTAGCCAAACGATACGCATCGCAACGCTGGGCGATATTGACCAGAATAGCGCGAAATTCTCGCTGTCCGATCGTCAAATCCCGATCCGCGTAATGCTCGCGAAAGAGTCACGTCAAAGCCTTGATGTCATCCGAAACTTGCCAGTACCATTGGCGACCGGAGGATCTGTGCCGTTATCGCGTGTGGCGGACATCAGCTTTGGCGCAGGCCCAACTTCCGTCCAGCGCCGTAACCAGAATTTCCGCACCTTTGTTGGTGCAGACTTTGCTCCTGGGGTAGTCGCTTCACAAGCAGACACGATGATTAACGCGCTTCCCATCATGAAAAACCTACCAACTGGCGTGTCACGTGCACCCTTTGGTAGTCAGGAGTGGGAACTGGAAATGCAGCAGAACTTCTTGGTTGCATTGGTTTCTGGAACCTTACTGGTGTTTGCGGTACTGGTTCTTCTTTACCGTCGCTTCATGTCACCTCTGGTCAACATGGGGTCACTCTTGCTCGCGCCGTTGGGCGGATTGGTTGCGCTTGCACTGGTTGGTCAGCCGATTTCAATGCCTGTCTTCATCGGCATCTTAATGCTCTTTGGTATCGTGGCGAAAAACTCCATCCTGTTGATCGACTTTGCGATTGAGGAAATGGCGCGCGGCGTTCCAAAGTTTCAAGCGATTATGGAGGCAGGGCATAAACGTGCCCAGCCAATCGTCATGACCACCGTTGCCATGACCGCCGGGATGGTCCCCACCGCCCTTTCCTTGGGCGGTGACGGCCAATGGCGCTCGCCGATGGGCACAGTCGTCATTGGCGGCCTTATCGTCTCGACGTTGCTAACCTTGCTTATCGTCCCTGCTGGTTTCAGCCTGGCCGACGGCTTTGAAAAGCGCGTTGGCCCATGGTTGCGTTCGCGGTTGCTAACCTATGACCCCACAAAGGATAAAGAGATTGTTGCGGAGCCCGCTAAGCCGACCGGCAACGCCCCCGGCAAAGGCGACTTGGGCGGTCTTCAGCCAGCCGAGTGAGTTTAGGCCGGTTCCCGCAAAACATCGTCATCCTGAAACACATTCGGGATGACGATGGGTGGAGTTTTTTAAACACTCCGTTAAGATCAGCCACGTGAAAGCTTTAAACCAACTCGGCCTGTCGGAAAAAGCGCGCTATGCCGAGCGCGACGCCGAACTGCGCCAGATGCGCATTATCGCAACGGCATTGCTGTTGTGCATGGCGGCATTGTTTGTTTTCGGCAAATATATGGAAACCCGCTACGATGGCTATTGGGGCTTTTTAAGGGCCTTTGCCGAGGCCGGTATGATTGGTGGCCTAGCCGACTGGTTTGCCGTCACAGCGCTCTTCAGTCACCCTTTAGGCATACCCATTCCGCACACCGCGATCATTCCGAATAACAAGGAACGGCTTGGCCGCACATTGGCCAGTTTCCTGCGCACCAATTTCCTGACGACAAAGGTCGTTGCCCGCCGCGTGCAGCGCATGGATGTGGCAGGCGCAATGGGCAAATTCCTCAGTGCCCCCTCAGGCGGCGAAGGTCGCATGCGCATGGGTGCATCGCGGCTGATGGGTGATATCATCGCGGCATTGGATGATGAACGCCTCGGCGGCGTTGCCAAGGGCGCAATACGCAAACAACTTGATAAGCTTGATATCGCGCCTTTGCTTGGGCAGCTGTTGAGCGCGATGATCCGGGAACGGCGGCATATCCCCGTGCTCGACAGTATCATAAAATGGGCGTCGGCAACGCTCGAGGCCAATGAACATCTAATCCGCGAAATGGTTGAGGAACGGGCTAATACGATCATGCGCTGGACGGGCCTTGACGAAAAACTGGCTAACGCCATCGTCAATGGCTTGAATAAGCTGTTGCACGAAATGGTCGAAGGCCCCGACCATCCGTTGCGGGAAAAGGGCGAAGAAGGGCTTGCAAAGCTTGCCCACGACCTGCGTCATGACAAGGAATTGCAAGCCAAGGTCGCGCATTGGAAGGGACAATTGCTCGAAAACCCTGCGATGAGCAAATGGATCAACAGCCTGTGGGATCAAGGCCGCGATGGCCTTTTAAAGGCGGCGCGCAACCCCGACGCGGCGCTGGCGGGCAGCTTTGGCGATGCGCTGATTAAGCTTGGTGGGACCTTGCAAGAAGACGCACGGCTCAAGCATCAAATCAACCGCTTTGCCCGCCGCGCCATTGTTGGCACGACCGAGAATTACGGCGACAATATCGTCAAGCTGGTGTCCGAAACCATTGCCCGCTGGGATGCATTCACCATTACGGATCGCGTGGAAAATGCGGTTGGCAGCGACCTTCAGTTCATCCGCATCAACGGCACTTTGGTAGGCGGCATGGCAGGCATTATCATCCATGCCGTGGGATTGCTAATTTAGCCCTGCGGTAAATCGGCAATCATGCGCTGTGTTGCCTCTGCCGCCAATCGTGCAGCATATTTTAAATTGGCCTGAAAATCGCCCGCGCTATTGCCATTGGCATCATCGCTGACGGCCTTTATCGCGGCCCACGGAATGTCCATGCGCGTAGCTGCCTGTGCCACGGCGGCAGTTTCCATATCGACAATATCACCGCTCAACGCCTTATGCAGCCGTTCGCCATGGTCAGCGCTTTCCATAAAGCAATCACTGGTAATGACACGCACCTTGGGTAGGCCCGTCTCCGGCATAATAGCGGCGTAGAAAGGTTCGGCATGCGCCTCTCCAATTGGCCATACCCCTGCCTTATAATGCACAAAGCCGTCGGAGCGTGATGCGCCATAATCGCCCTGCACGGCCTCCACGATTTGGAAGCAAGCCCCGTCGCGGCCATTCAATTTACCCGCCGTGCCAACAACAATCAAAAGGTCGGCGTGATAATGTTCAACCAGCATCATTGCGGCCATTGCCGCGTTTACCTTGCCAATGCCGCTGCACGTAATGGCAATGTTACGGTCCGCAAATTGCACCTGCCGCACCATAAAGCCGTGCAGCGCCTCAACATTTGCGCTTTGACCGGGGAACAGGGCAGCCGCTTCTGCATCCACGCCAGCGATAACACCAATAGTCTTAAACATACTGCGCCTCCCCCTGTTTTGAATAAGATGTTGTTCTAGCCGGTGAATTGCGAAGTTATCATGACAATTCAAAACTAAGGGAAAACGCGTTATCGCGACATTATCGTATCGTTTGCCGCATCCGCAAGACAGCCGGAGATCAAGCTGCCTTGCGTGCCTTGCCCGCATCGCGATCAAGGAATACCCGAATAGCCGTGATGCTTTCTTCGACATGGCTCAGCAGGAACAAATGCCCACCATTTTTCACCACGAACAATTCGCTGTTGGGGATCAGGAAATTTAAAAACTTACCATTCGCCAACGGCACAATCTGATCATCATCGCCCATCATGATCAATGTTTCAGTTTTCAAAAAAGGCAGGAATGGCGCGCTGGTCCATCCCATCATCGCCATCAACTGGTAGAAGTATCCGGTCTTCGATGGCGGCGTGATCCGGCCAATATGCTCCGACTTATTGCCCACCATGCCGCCGTACAGCGTCTTGAAATGCTGCGCCATGAAGTCGGGGTCTATGTAACGCCGCGGGTCGGCCATTTTGACCAAAGCGGCAGGATTACCAGGCACCATCACCATGCCTGCGCTGGTTGCGCACAGGATGAGTTTGTTGATACGCGCTGGATTCTGCAACGCAAATTGCTGTGCCATCGCCCCGCCCCAACTGACGCCCATAACGTCGACAACGGGCATCTCAAACCGATCAAGCAGCAATGCCGCAATCCGTGACATGAGGATCGCATTATACGGCACAACCGGATCTGGAGATCCGCCAATACCGGGCATATCAAAAGTGATAAAGTCGCGGTCATCCAACAGTTCGGCCATCGGCGCCATCGCCTCAATATTCGCGCCAATGCCGTTAAAGAACAAGATCGGCAGATTATGGGTTGGCGGGCTGGCACGCCACACCGCGACCCGCAATACGCGGCCATCAACGGTTTCCATGCTGAATGTCGGCGCGCGGTTTTTGCTCATATATGTTCCTTTGCCGTGCCTATCGCGGGCGTTGCACACAGTCTAGCGGCTGGTCCCCTGCACGCAAGGAAGAATAAGCGATGCCACAACACCTGATCAAACGCGTCACTCCAAAACGTACAGGCCAGGTGCGGGTTCCATAGCTGGGTGCTTTTTACTCCCCTGGGTTGCAGGTGGAGCAACCTCTGCGCCGGAGCGGGCGTGGAGCCACTCCATCCAATATGGCCACCAGCTTCCGGCGACTTCTTCCGTGCCTTTCATCCACTCAGTGACGTCTGCTGGGTTCTTTCCGTTCGAATGCTTCCAGTATTTCGCCTTGGGGTTGCCCGGCGGGTTCAGGATCGCTTGCATATGGCCAGCCTGGCTCAGGATGAATTCGACATTTTTGCTGCCGAACAATTGCGTCGAACGGTAACATGCGCGCCATGGCGTAATGTGGTCGGTTGTCCCGCCCAAAACGAAGAGATCGCCCGTCACCTTGGTCAGATCAAGCGTATGTCCGGCAATGTCGAGCGCACCCGGCGCAGCATAGGCATTGGCCTCAAACAGCTCCAAAAAGTCGCCCATCAACGCCGATGACAGGTTGGTCGCATCGGCATTCCAGAACAGGATATCAAACGCAGGCGGATCATCGCCGAGCAGATAGTTGTTGATGACATAGTTCCAGATCAGGTCGTTGGGGCGCAACCATGCAAAACCGCGCGCAAGGCTGCTGCCTTCAATCACGCCCTTTTTCGCGGCGCGTTGCCGTGCCAGCGCAATGCCATTGTGCGACACAAGGCTCGCCGCCTCAGTGTCGCCGGGCCTGGGTTCGAGAACACACACCATCATCGTGATGGCGTTAGCGCGCGTGTCACCCATCGACGCGAGTTTGGAGAGCAGCACCGACATCGTCTGCCCGCCGGAACAGCCGCCGGAAATATTGACCTTGTCGCTGCCAGTAATCTCACACACGACATCAAGTGCCTTGACGCAGCTTTCGATATATTCGGCCATGCCCCAAACGCCCATGTCGTGGGTGGGGTTGCGCCATGAAATCATAAATGGCTGAATTCCGTGGTCGGTCTGCCATTTGATGATCGATTTTTCAGGGGACAGATCATTGATGTACATTTTGTTGATCTGCGGCGGGATGGTCAGTTGCGGCGTTGCGAACACCTTGTCAGTCGTGGGCGCATATTGGATAAGTTCAAAGCGTTCATCGCGATACACAACCGCACCCTTTGCGGTCGCAACATTTTCGCCAAGCTTGAACGGCTTTTTGTCGACCTGGCTCACCATCATATCGTTGTGGACCATGTCATTATATGCGTTTTTCAGGCCCTTCACGAGGCTAAGGCCGCCAGAGTCTACAAGCCGTTTCTGTGCGGTCGGGTTACCGATCAAGCTGTTCGTCGGCGACATCGCGTCGATGATGATCTGCGAAATGAAGTTTGCGCGGTCGCGCTCCAGCGCATCAAGGTCGAGATCCTCAATATAGCTTTTGACGCCCTTTTGCACCGCTAGATAATATTGCGCGCCTGCCTTGAAAAACGGATTGAAGGTCCATGCCGGGTCGATGAAACGCTTGTCTTTGGGGTCAGGCGCAAGGTCGGACTTTCCAGTCATGATCTTAACTACATCTTCGGAGAAGTTGGTTGTCGCCTTCCAGGCCTTATCGGGGTTGGTCGCGGTTTGGCGGAGCATTAGGCCAATTGCGCCAATGAAATCCTCTCGCGCCAAACCGGCGAGCGGGCCGAGCGCCATGGTGGCATCATTAGCAGCATCAAATGCCCCTGCGATCCCCGAAAAAGGCGCGCCTTTCTTTTGCGATTTCTTTTTGCCCGTTTTCGCGTTTCCGCCGGTTTCCGCCTTGCTCGCCATGGTCCTCTCCTTTGCCCTCCTGCGCAGAATTACACCGCCCGACCATTTGGTCAAATACTCTTCGCAATGTGAACAATTGCAAATTAGTATATCTGAACTGGAGACAAGCCGCCACGTATCTTAATGCCCAACTTTCAGGAATAAGTTTACACCATCCTTCGACTGGTCCAATGGCGCATTCACGTTTCAAAACAAGGTCAACGGCCATGAAAAATGACAGCTAAGGTAAAGCAGCTTGAGGGCCTTGGGCGGCTACTGAAAGCCGCTGGCGTTAAGCCTGCAAGTGCGGAACAGATGATCCGTGGGCATCTGGACAGCATTCAGGATGGCACGCAACAGCGGCATGCTGAAATCGTAAAAACGGTTCGCGCGCTAGAGGAAGAGTTGGTCGAATTGCGCCAGAGCCAAAGTCTTTCCGTATCAGAAGTCCGCATCACGACAGATCTTATTCACCATGAATTTGAGGCGAACAGCATTGTTGTTGCCCAAATGCTTCGCCATGCAAAGGCTTGGATAGCTATCATTGTTCTGATCCAGATCGCGATACTCTCCATCCTGCTTGCGACCGCAGCCAGTGACCCGCGTTGGTTCGATTTCGGCTCTACGCCAGCCGCGGTAAAATCTCCCTTGAAGGCTGGCATACCAACCGCTGCCCCGGCTCAAACAAAAAGTTAGATATCATGCGCGGTTATACAAAGGCTATCGCCATCGCAATCGGCGTATCGGCATTTACGGCAACAGCTTTAGCCGGTGAGGTTCCCCCCGTTAAAGCGACCAATGCCATTGCTGCAGCCGACGCCAAGCTTCAGTCTAAAATTGATGCGCTCTGGAAGAAGTTTCCGGGTCGCGTTGGTATTGCCATCTATCCCCCACTTTCCAAAGACATTATCGGCAAGCGACAGACCGAACGCTTTCCGCAGCAAAGCGTTTCCAAAATGTGGGTTGCGCTGACGATCTTGGAACAAGAGGCTGCGGGCAAATTGTCGCTGGATAAGCGCATCCGAGTCAGCGGCGACGACGTTGTTGTCTTCAGCCAGCCTTTAAAGCGTTATCTCGACGGTCGGGACTCATTCGAAATGCCTATACGTGAACTGCTCGCGCACGCCATCAATGCCAGTGACAATTTGGCGAACAGCGTGTTGTTGCAATTAGCTGGTGGTCCAAAATCGATCAACAAGATGCTCGACCGGCGCAAGGTGACGTCCATTCGCTTCGGTCCGGGCGAAGTCCTGCTGCAAAGCGCAATCGCTGGCGTTGAGTGGAAACCACAATATCGACAAGGCAATGCATTCAAGGCGCAGCGATCGCGTATTCCGATGGAAAAGCGTGAGGCAGCATTGGCGGCCTATCTGGAAACGCCCCTTGATGGCGCCGCGCCCGGGACTATCGTTCTGGTACTAAAGCGCTTCAGTGAACGTGGCCCCAATGACCCCGGTGCAAAATTGCTAAAGCTAATGGAAGGCACATACACCGGCAAATCCCGACTGCGCTCAGGGCTCGCCCCGCGCTGGAGCCTCGCGCATAAAACGGGGACCGGACAAGTCCTTGGTTTGACGTCGACCGCGATTAACGATGTAGGCGTAATGAAGGCACCAGATGGTTGCCTTTATCCGGTAGCTGTCATGATCGCGCAGACACGTTCCGATATGCAGGTGACGAACGGTCTGATGCAAAATGTTGCCCGCGCAATCATCCACCACCACAACGAAATTCACCCGAAGACATAAACAACTTATATCATGCGGCGTCATTCCGTATCTCTAAAAAAGCAATAAAGTCAGTATTCTGGAATACAAAACTGCATTGACGGTGTCAGCCTCCCCCCAACTGGCAACACACATGTCACATGGCTCCGGCAGGCCCTGAAACCCGACCCGGCATTTGCATTAGCCTCAACGCATTATACGGCTTTGGATATACCTTGCAGGCCGATATGCACGCAATGAACCCCGCGCGCGAGCCACTTGCTATGTCTGCTTAGTTTAGGACCAATGACAAGGGTCACCCATGTCAGTTGGGTTAGAATTGCCGGATTTAGCTTTACTTAACCGCACTGATGCACGGCACTTGCGTCCCGCGACTGGGCCGCTAAATCACCGAGCATGAGCTTACTTGAAATCCTTGCCGTTCTGCTTGGTATTGCCAATATCTTATTGATTACTAAGCGATCGGTGTGGAATTTCCCCGTCGCGATAATCATGGTGTCGCTGTATTTCGTTATCTTCCGCGATGCCAAGCTGTACAGCGATGCAGGGCTACAAATATTTTTTGCGGCTGTGAATCTGTACGGTTGGTGGAGCTGGACGCGGAACAAGGCAGACAGCGGAGACATCATTGTACGGCGCATTTCTGCTATGAGCTATGGCTATTGGATATTGGGCTCTATTGCCACGATTTGGGCATGGGGCGCCGTAATGCATTCTGAAACCGATGCTACCTATCCATATTGGGACGCATCGGTCGCGATGCTCTCTATTGCCGGCCAGATATTGATGGCACGGCGCTTTGTAGAAAACTGGCATTTCTGGATCATCGTCAACCTGATTTCCATTCCGTTATATGCCACGAAGGAATTGTATCTGACCGCAGGCCTTTATGGGCTATTCCTTGTCCTGGCTGTTGCCGGACTGATAGCATGGCGCAAGGCGGAACAAAAATGAAGCGTATCTGCCTTCACGGCCCCGAAAGTACCGGCAAATCTATGTTGGGCACTCGGCTCGCGGCGGAACTCGGATGCGAAGTCGTACCCGAATATGGCCGTGCATATTGTGAGGCGCATGGCACCAACATTGGCAGACAAGAGCTGATCCACATCGCGCAAACGCAAGACGCCATGAACCGCGCCGCCGCCGCACGCGCAGGCGAACTGGGCGCCGGCTTTGTGCTATTTGACACAGACCCACTCATCACCGCTGTCTGGGCGGACATGATGTTCGGCGCAAAGCCGGGCTATCTGCGCGACGGCTATTTCGACAGCTTTAGAGGCTTTTCTGACCTTTATCTTTTGCTGGATATCGACCTCGCCTTCGTAGATGATGGCCTTCGCGTCTATGCGCAACCTGCTGAGCGACGGCAGTTTTTTGATTTGTGCACATTGGAACTCGTCAGAAATGATGTGCATTACGTCCGCATTCAGGGGCTCGGCGAAGCCCGCTTCTCGGCGGCAAAGGCCGCGATATTAGGGGCCGAATGAACCGAAATATGCTGCTTTCATATCCGCATGGAATGATGCGCCTGCAAAGCGATCTTCTAAACCACGCACACGCAAGCAAAACTGTAATAGTTGGATCGTAAAGGTGCAGATGGGCTAAATCGCTTTAGACTGCGCCAGAACCGGCGATATTTGCATCCGTTTCGGAGATAAATTAGCAATAAAGGTGTGCGAGGCCGGCACCAATTTGCGCATAGCTGCTGTGGCTGAAAATTACGCCATTGAGAACAGTGAAATTGGAAGCTTGCGCCCTAAGAGACCTTCTCCAACGCCTCACCCGCCGCAACCCAGCGAGCCTCGGCAGCTTCCTGCGCGGCGATAATTTTGCCACGCCGTTGCGACAGTTCGCCCATTGTCAGGTTCTTATACTCGTTTGCTGCCGACGCGGGGGCGAACATCGCACGGTCAATCGCGCTCAACACAACCTCAAGCTTGGCCAAGTCTGCCTCGGCATCACTCACATCGCGCTTAAGCTTGGCTTGTGCCTCCCGCGCAGCAGCCGCAGCTTTCTTGTCGTCCTTGCGATCGGCCTTGGATACCTTCTCCTTCGTTGGCCCCTTGCCCAAGATGAAGTCGGTATAATCCTCAATCGTGCCGGAAAATTCGGTCGCAGTGCCGCCGTCGACAAGGACCAGCCGGTCTGCCGTAAGCTCAAGCATATGGCGGTCATGGCTGACCAGCACGACAGTGCCTTCATATTCATTCAGCGCCTGCACCAACGCCTCACGCGCATCGACATCCAAGTGGTTCGTTGGCTCATCTAGGATCAGCATATGCGGCGCATCACGGGTAATCAGCGCCAGCGCGAGCCGCGCACGTTCGCCGCCTGACAATTTGCCAACCTTTGTCGTCGCCTTCGCGCCCGAGAAGCCAAAGCGTCCCAATTGCGCGCGCACCGCGCCGGGGTTCGCACCCTTCATCTGATGGGTCATATGCTCAAGCGGCGTATCATCGCCATCAAGCTCCTCGACCTGATATTGCGTAAAATAACCGACGCGCATCTTGCCGGAGGAATTCATCTGCCCTTCCATCGGCGTCAGTTGCGCGGCGAGCAATCGCGCCAGCGTCGTCTTGCCGTTCCCGTTGCGGCCCAGCAAAGCGATCCGGTCATCAGGGTCAATCCGCAAGTTCAACCGCTCTAAAATCGGGTTACCTTCGGTATAGCCGACACTCGCCAGATCCAACGTGACTAATGGCGGTTTCAATTCATCTGGGCTTGGAAAGTCAAAGCTCAATGTCGGATCTTCG
>ERZ888423.2677-NODE-2677-length-12861-cov-23.815009_pt1 | contig 12861 bp, 13 predicted proteins | sample MGYA00520523_ERZ888423 | MGnify/ENA primary metagenome ERZ888423 (study PRJEB32303, sample SAMEA104408611) | aquatic metagenome | biome: Brackish water; feature: Pelagic; material: water | place: Baltic Sea | collected 2014-06-08T10:24:00 | depth 30,27 m ...
TTAATTTTAGATCCCGCTGCATCCGTGCTGCGGGATTTTTTTATGGGTGATGAAAGGGAATCAGGAGCTTTGCCGAACTGGGGGAGGGTTACGGCGGCATAATTGTTAAACGGTGCGCTGTAACAAGCTTAGATCACCCTGTCACTGCCCCCATCGATAGGTATTTGCGCGCCCGTCGTCGCTGCAAAAATATCGCTTGCCACTGTAGAGAGTAGGCGTCCGACGTTGGCGGCACTGATTGTTTTGCCAAGCAAGTTTTTAGTTTTGTATTCCTCAACGCTCATGTCGTAACGGGCGGCAGAGCTGGCCAGTGTCTCATCCGTCCACAAGGCGGTATCGAAAACAGCATCTGGGTGGACAATGTTAACCCTGATGCCGTCAGCTGCAAGCTCCAGCGCAGCGACACGCGCTAGCTGCGTAACACCTGCTTTGCTAACTGAGTATGCTGCGGCTCCAGGTCCTGGTGCTGCGTAGTTGCGGGAGCCGACAATTAGAATGGAAGGGTCTATGCCTAATTTTAAATAGGGAATCGTCGCGGTCATAAACCGTTGTGTTGCGGTGAGGTTAATGTCCAAGGTTTGATCCCATGTGAGCTCTGTGTGCTCTTCAATTCGCTCACCCGCCTTAAAAATACCCGCATTGCAGACGACAATATCCAGGCCGCCGTAAAGTGAGATGACACAGTCTACAGCGGTTGTAATGGCCTTGCTGTCGGTCAAGTCACATTCTAGCCCCGTCATGCCGTCGCGGCCCAGTTGGTTAACTACCTCTGAGTTGATGTCGAGCCCAACTACAACTGCCCCTTCGGCAGCAAGTGCTTCGCAGGTCGCTTTGCCTATTCCACTGTATGCACCGGTAACAATCGCTACTTTACCTTGGTGGTGCTTTCTAGACCCACTGCTCTTGCCTAGTTTTGCTTGTTCAAGAACCCAGTACTCTAGTTCAAAAATGTCTTTTTCCGAGAGCGCCTGCCAGCCTCCTACCGACTCCCCAATCTGCACAGCTCGTCGAGTATGCCTGGCGATATCAGCAACGATATTGCACTCTTTGACGCTGCTGCCGAACGCTATGGATCCTGCGTTGCGCCAAATACCCACGCGGGGAGCCGGATCAAGTATCTGCAGTTGTGGCGTGCGATTTTCTTCGAAGTATTTCTTATAGTCAGTAACGTACTGATGAATCTCCGGAACGCCCTTAGCGGGTGTGGCGCCGATGACTACCGGAATTCTCTTGGTGCGAATGACGTGGTCAGGTGTTATTGGCCCTCTAGAAGAAATCTCGGCGACAGTGTCCAATGTGGAATATCCCTGAGCATCAGGTGATCGATCCAGAATCGCTAGTTGCGCTTCACCGCGGGCGAGTGACACGGCATTGCGAATACGCGCAAGGCCCAGTAAATCGACTTCATGTTCTGCTGTCGCAATGAGGGTGGTCCCGTTTTCAGTAATGTAGACCTCCGCTCGGGATACCAGCTCAATCATATTTTCATAGGCGATTTTGGCTTCATCACTGTAGGTGAATACCCCGTGATGCATAAGGATGATGCCTTTGTAATGGTTTGGATCGTTCTGCTTAATCGCTTGATTAACTTGTCTTGAAAGAATGAACCCCGGCATCACATAGGGCAGTATCAGGCAGTCAGGAAAAACCGCTTCGAGTATACGTTTCCCCTGTGGGTTATTGCTCAGAGTGATAATCGCATCGGTGTGGGTATGGTCAATGAACTTCGAGGGTAAAATGGCGTGCAGTATCGCCTCAACAGAGGGGGACGGAGCTGATGGATCAAGCATTAGAGCACGTAATTGTTGAGTCATGTCCGTGTCGGACAGTGTCTCAAGCTCCGCGAGCATCAGTGTTTCCTGCAGTTTAATCGCCGGGAATCCAGGCTTTTCAATGGTTTTCAAGTCCCAACCGCTACCCTTTACATACAACACCTTAAGCGCTCTACCGAAAAAGTCGTTTGTGGTCGCCTTGACTGAAGTGTTTCCTCCTCCGTGCATGACGAGATTTTCATCTGAGCCTAATAGCCTTGAAGAGTATACGCGCATGCCAAGGTCATCATCACTAAAGGCCGCCGCGGCCTCGTCGTTCCACAGACTCTTCATTGTTTATACTCCAGATAAAAAGTTGAACTATTGGTGGTAACGTGGGTAATTCTATTTCCTCACAGAAAGGTTGAAACGTCAAAAAAATATCTTCGGTTTACTGCAAAGAATAAGACCGACTTATCTGATCATTCTTTTAAGCATAATCTGAGGTGGCATTTCCCCTGCTCAGATCGAAAGCGCTCTAGCATACTCGTACAGTTGCATATCAAAAGTGTTGTCGTCAGCAATACGGTTTCGAAATGCGGTTGAAATGGCTTCGTCTTCTCCGACATGTCGATGCGGCTCAGATGTGATCTCCCAGCCATATCGCTCTACTAGTTTCGAGAGAAATCGATCGTAGTGTGTGGTGACCCCTACCACTTCTATCGCGGAAAGATTCTCCTTTGCGATAGCGAGCCTGCTTTCGTCAACATTGATTACGCCTGTGCTTGCGGCGACCCACTCAAGAGAAAATCGACCGGGCGCAGTCTTTTGAAGCATTTTAATATCTTCAGAAAAATTTTGTGCAGCCCCTAAGTCTTGTCTTCTTGGCAACGCTGTTGCTAAAGGCAAGAAACGTTCTTCAGCCATAGCTTCTCGGGGAGACATGGAGAAAATTTTGGTCTGATAGTCGCCGATGAAGGAACCATGAAACCACGGATCTTCATAAATTTTTTCTAAAGGCTGCTCCATATGTTCTATGTGGTATCGGCGACAATGCTTGAGATAGGATATGGTGCGTTCGATGGGATCGCGCAGCAGAGTTAGGGTTATATAGTCGTTCTCGAGCAATGATCGCACCGCATAGGGAACATGGCCAAGCACTATTCGTAATTGATCTTTCAGTGCATTGACGTCAGCAACAAACCTTGGAACATGCAGATAAGCTTCGATTCGATCGAAAAATGCTGTATCAGCATTGATGTAGGCTTCCGGATAGCGGTGCTCGGTAGTGAAGTTGGCGCTAAGAACCTCGGAAAATGATGTTCCACCGGTTTTCATCACGTGAATAAATAAGAATTTATCTTTCTGAGGAAGGGTCATCATATGTCGGAGATTATGTCTGCTCTAGCCGCCGATTAGAATTCAGCATCCGCTCTCTCGAGTCGCGATCAGTGCTAATGCTTCACTCAATGAGTGAGAAGAAACGAGGGCAGAGTTACGCAAGGCCGCTGGCATCATAGAGTAGGTGGGCAGACAAATCGCCGACTAAATCAACGATCATTTCTCGGCTTGAAAATTGCCATTGGTTTTCGGTCTTGCGAAAACGGTCTTTGTACCTTCCACTGATAATTGGCTGCAAAGGGAGGGAGCCAGTTGCCTGGATGACCGTATAATAAGAGCGTGCGCTGGCTTGCATGCCGCCCTCATCAACCTCAATAATGACGTTGGTCGTCAGATGTTTAGTTTGTGGTGTGGCCGTGGGTTCATATAGGCGGGTCGAAGTCTGATACATCTCTAATACTTCATCGAAACCCGTTCGCCGAACATCATGCGCTGCTGAAAAAATTTCGGCATCATGAAAAAGCGCGGCTACACCTTCCAAGTCACCATTGTCAATTCGTTCAGCATAGCTGTAAATCAAATTTTCAATTTGACGACTATTTTCCATGTATCCGTCTCCATATCGAATTAGGTGAAGACCGCAGCACGATGGCAATAGAACGCGAACGCAATACGGCTGAAATTGTTATTGCGTAGTGACCAGCGGAATAATATTGGCTGGAAGGATACCGTCCGGATGGCGATCGCCGTATTTGAGCAATGCATCAAGCGCGTCATCGATCTCCTGACTACCTGCGCGAAGTGACTGCCTTAGTATATCGACTTCTTCTGCTGAGACCTCGCCCCGGTTGAGTGCCCGCAGCTCTTCAGTGAGCATGTTGATGGGGTCATGGTTGCAGGTTTTACAGACCGGTTCGCGGCTTACGACCATGGCCAATTTTTTCCGGGTAACCTGCAGGAAACTGTAATCGAAGACAGAACCAAGGCTGGCCTGCTTGCGCCAGTCCGAACAACATAAGTAGTAGTTGCCATCATATCCAATAAACAAGAAGCCCCATGGCGCACCGCACAGTGGCTGAGTACCACCTACGGTTAATTCGTGGCGAGCCTGAACCATTTCGGTATACTGTTCAAACTGCATGTGCTCGACAAAAAGAGCCCCCCCACGATTGATAACATTGTAGTCGTGAAAATTCTTTAGACCACGTTCTCGCCAGAAGGCCTCCATAGCCTCAATGTGATCTCTGTCCTCACGATGATCAACGAGAATGATTACGGGAGTGCATTTGCCCTGCGCCAATTCCGCAAAACGGGTGATATTTGCACACGTTTTATCAAAAGGGAGGCTATAGATACGCTCATATTCCTCGTGGATATCGGAAATGTTGAGGTAAATCTCATCCAAGCCGGCATCGAGGAGTTCGTGTGCTTTGTCTTCTGTAAGCAGTGCGCCGTTTGATGACATGGAACATTTAAAACCGGCACGCTTGACCTTCTCAACGAAAGATACCGTATTTTTATTGAGAAGCGGCTCACCCAGTCCACAAAGACTGACGGTTAGCTCCAGCCCTGACACATCGTTCACTACTGTACGGTACTCGACTGCGCGAGCCAGTGCTCTGTCGAAAGTGTCGACGTCCATGATACCCTGATGAGGAGTAGCGTCCCTCGGGCAAAAATGGCACGTTGCATTACATCGATTGGTGATCTCGATGTCGATGGTAAGAAACATGATTTCTTCAATTCCCTATTTATTCCAAAAATGATGGCACTTAAAGCGCTAGCCTGTCAAGAACAGCGCCAATAAATGCGTTAATTTCAGCTTAATAATGCATTGTTTTCGAAATAGGACGAGGATGATCGCGGCAAAGCGGTCACTCGAGGCTGCAGTCTAGTTCTCATGGGCATAGTAACCACACAAAAAAACGGGGTGAAAGCGGGCGGCCAACGACTCTGCAAGCACTTTGCGTATTCTGCACGGGGGCCATTAGAGCGGGCACACTCAGCAACAAGGTTTTTGAGGCTACCCCGCTATCAAAATAATAGCATTACAAGGGATGTGCTGTTTTCGAGGCGTCATTATCAAGAGTTGGCGGTCGAACTGACGACATCATTGCTCTCTGGTCGACACGGTAAAATTGATAGACTACCATTGCAGTCGAAGACGACAATAATGTTCGTCGTAATTTCCGAAAATAATATGAAAAGTATTTTTCCCAGCGCTTACGATCTAAAAAAAACGCTCCTTTGGCCTCGCACCTTGCTTATGCGCTGGAAATACAGAAAAACCAGCGGGCCTATGAAAGCAATGATGGAACTTCATTACTACCGGCCAGCATTTTTTGACTTCGTAGGCGCGACATACGTCAATACGCATGTCCTTCATGACGTCGATATTAATTCCGATAGTGTAGTGGTTGACGTCGGGGCATTTACAGGGAGTTGGGCGCAGCACATGGTAGATCGTTATGATCCAATCATTTATGCATTTGAGCCGAATCCAAAGTCGTTGGCGGCACTACATGAGAAAGCCGCCAGCAATCCCAAGCTCCACCCTATGCCCTATGGCCTAGGCGACGAAGACCTAACCGTCGATTTCACGCTGAATGGGCTTGGCTCGTCGATGTGTGACGAGCGGACTGATCATTCCGATCTTCAGCGTATAAAGGTTGAAATTGCGGCAATTGATAGAGTTTGGAAAGAGCTAAATCTTGGTCGCGTTGATCTTATAAAGATTAATATTGAAGGAGCCGAGTTTCCTCTTTTGGATAAGATGATTAAGACAGATCTAATAAAAGAGGTGGACTGCTTTCTGATTCAGTTTCACGAATGGCACCCTGGTGCGTATAGAAAGCGTCGGCGTATCCATGCAGAGTTGTCGAAGACCCATCGGTTAGAGTGGGACTATCATTTTATCTGGGAGAAATGGGTTCGAATTTAAAGGCCGTTCAAGGGTCCAAGAAAACGCTATTTCAACACCCATTTCTCCCAGATAAAGTGATAATCCCAAACCAGACGGTGTGATTCGCCCAGTGCTTTTCTGATTTTTTTGCGTCTTTTATAGGCGCCGGGATGCCATTCGTGAAACTGAATCAGGAAACAATCTACTTTCCTCAATAGGTTGCACTCTATCATCCGTTCCAGCAGGGGAAACTCGGCTCCTTCAATATTAATCTTCATGAAATCGACCCTATCCAGCGCTAGTGATTTCCAGACGGTGGATATATCTTTAATTTCAACTTCGGCCCATGGCACGCCTTTTTTCCCGCTGGTATCAGAAAATACAGATGACCCTAGGTATTCAAGGGCCATACGTGTTGTCTCGTTCTTAGCACCGAGCCCAAAGCTATAGCTGATGAGACCTGGAGCCGTCTCTGCTTTTTTTTCCAGCTGTTTATAGTTTCTTGGATCGGGCTCGAATGCATAGAGTGTTGGACTATACCTATCCAGTATTTCTTGTGCCCAGTCTCCCGTATAGGCGCCTGCGTCAAGAACGATGCTGTGTCTATTGATGTCAGCTTCGTGCAATAGAAGCCGATTGGCATTTATTGCACCAAGCCACTTGTAGAATGCAGGGCGGTAGTAATGAAGCTCCATGGCACTGCGCATAAACCCAGGTTCGAGCTTCTCTTTGTGACGCATATACAGCTTGCGCGGGTACAGTACGGCCTTCTTCAGCTGGTAGAGGCTGAGAAGTTGCAGAGTCATAGATGGGAGTGCTTTCATGGCGCTAGATGGCTGCCATGCGTCAGATTACGTTGCCGCTGCCGGGATGGGCTTATTGGGCCTCTGGCGCTCGTCGTGGCTGCCCGCAGTTTCTTCACCAAAGTTCATTGAGAACAGCCTCCGCCTTTCGCCTCCGTTGTAGCTACCGTGTATCGTGCGGAAGTTCCAAATAATGAGGTCCCCCGGGGTGCTTTCGATAGTAATGGATGGAATTTCTCCACCCGAAATGCCGTATAACTCGCTGACCTTTGCCGAATCCTTGAAATCCTTTCGCAAGGTTTTGGCGAATGTTTGGTTGTGAAAGTGACTGCCTGGGATGATGCGGATAGCGCCATTGTGTCCGGTGAGGTCGTCAAGATAGAATGATAGCTTCACATGGTAGTGGTGAAGAGGGGCCGCGTAGTCATCCGAATGCCAGTAGCTCTCACAATAAAAGAGATTGCCGTCGCTACTTGCCCACGTGGAGTCGGGCCCAACGATACTCTGGACAATACCTAGAATTCGCGGATCGTGTTGAAGAGGGGCTAGGCGTGGCGATTGTTCAATAAAGCCAGGAATAATGACTCGCCGTGCATCGCCGTGCAGGGCCTCCTGAGTTTCCCATACGGGTTGGTTCTGATCGCCAAACAGATCCTCAAAGCCGCCAATGATTTCGTCGATGTCGCTGCTGAAGAGTCCGGGTATTTTAAGGAAACCAAATGTTTCAAAAAAATGCACCTGTTGCGGAGATAGTAGGTGCTGGCTATCAACGATGGCCGATTCGCCCGCAGGGTTGGTTACCGCTTGGGTCATAAATTTTCCTTGTCTTTTATACACATAGAATGAAATAACGTAGCATTATTTGTCACTTTAGTGAAGTGGAGCGCGCCGACATGGAGGCGAAATTGACGATGGGGCAGAATCGCACTGGCATCGCTTCTCAGGGCCTATGTTTTTTTAAGCGTATGTTTATAAAGAGTTTATTAGGTCGGCTGTGCGCGGGCGCTTTAGTCCTGCAAGCTGATGTGGGGATAACCGTTCACGGGGTTCAAACATAAGAATAGGGTGTCCCAAGTGACTAATCGGCCGCGATCGCCAATAATCGCTGTTTCTGATTTTCGACAGCTACCGTGGAGACATCGTGCATGAACGCAGTTTGTCCTGCGCTGATGAATAAAGGACTGAGCATTTTAGTTGCCAGTACGTTGTGGCTATTTCTGTGGACGACGGCCATCAGTCCTACAGTAGTGGCGCAAATGTCTGACGCTGAAAGTACTGAGAGCCAGTCCCGCTTTCAGAGAACCGTACAATACCTGCAAGACGCTTCTCCTCGATTGCGTGGCGAATTTGCCGCTATCGCGTTAACGCATCTAATCGACGGCTATTTGGAGGAGATGCAACTAGCGCATGAGGAAGCAAGGCCTGCGGGCGCGCAGGCGAATCTTAGAGGATGGTCTATGGCAGTCAATCATTACGCCAACCAAATTCCTTTGTTGTTGGGGGACATAGAGTTGGGGTTGCCCGTGCGTCTAACGAGGGTTGGGGAAAAATCGCTCGCAATAACAGTGACTGATAGAACGATTATACTAAGCCACCCCCGCTTGGAGCAGCAAAATCTGCTTGAGCACGAGATTCTCATGGACTTTTGTACTAGCCATCGCTGTGAGCAGTTTACGCCGCACGATACAGAACCTGCATCGATGTCCGCTTCACGTGTTTACGTAAGACCCGACTGGATGTTCACGGCACGCGGTCCAGTCTGCTCCTATCAGGGAATCAAGGTGCATTTTAAAAACGAAAAAAATCTGTCGAAATCACGTCTCATCTGTGCGCAATTTTTGCAGGAGGTCATCACGCTGGCTAACGAAATATCTTGGCAACGGGCGTTGGCGGTACCGATACAATGGAGTGAACTCGAAATACTGCCCACTGTCCGCAGAGCCGAGCATACAGTCAGACTGAATGGATTGGGAGATACTGCTGTGGCTGCAGTCCCGTTACTTTACGGTAACCCACGCCTACTTGGGCACATTCTTCCTTGGATACGTCAGTGGGTGGCTAACCCGCAAGAAGCGAGTATCCAGTTACAGGCGGACCATTACGGTTGGGGAGAGCCTTAAACTATAGGCTGTAGAACGACATTTATTGTTTAAATTTGACCACGGCAATGAGCAATTGACGACAGGTTATCTGCCCAATCAACTTGCCATTTTCCACCACTGGCCTGCGGCGCTTATTTTTCTTCAGCATATCCTGGGCAACATCGACAATATCTTCATTAGGATGCGCCACCACGAGGTTATCCTTGGCCATGTACTCACGAACAACGCCCGTGTTGCTGTTGTTATAGACTGCCCCCAATATAGCGCGTAAACAATCCATCTCCGATAGAATGCCAACCAGGTTCGCATCGTCATCCACCACGCATACGCCAGAAATCCTGCTGTCGGTAATAACCTTCATAGCATCCATAATGTTGTCTTCAGGATGCACCTTGGCAGGATTAGGCAACATGTAATCACGAAGATTGACTGATTGCAGCATACATGGCTCCATCACTGTGAACAGCAGTTTTTCTAAAGTATAACTGCTAAAGACGTTAATGGTAGTGTGGGCTGCAGTTCTGTTGAAAAAATAACAGCAAACAGGGCGCATTTCTCTGAAATCGCCTAAAATAGAGACTACCCAGTGTTAGAGTAAGGCCTGTTCGTGGGACATGTCGTTAAGCCCTGAGAGCGCATTCTTTGGAGATTGAATATGCCACGTTTTTTGGACGTTTTACTAGCAGGGCTGCTGCTCAGCACCTCCATGACGTATGCCGGTGTGACGCCTGCTGAGCGCCTCGGTGAGGCCATTCAATTCCAGACGGTGAGCTATCAGGATCACAGCCAAATTGACCTCAATGAGTTTGAGCGCTTTCACGCCTTTTTGAGGGCGGCCTACCCAAGAGTGTTTGCTCAGCTAGAGGTGGAAGTCATCAATCAGTATAGCCTGCTCATCAGTTGGCCGGGCAGCGATAGCAGCCTCGCTCCCATTTTATTCACAGCGCATATGGATGTGGTGCCGATTGAATCGGGTACTGAAAGCGATTGGGAGTATCCACCTTTTGACGGGGTGGTAGCAGATGGGCGAATCTATGGTCGAGGTTCACTGGATGACAAGCAGGGACTCTTAAGCATTATGGAGGCGGCTGAATCCTTGCTGGCAGAAGGTTTTGTGCCGTCACGTCAGTTGGTCTTTGCGTTTGGTCATGACGAGGAGATCAGTGGCAAGCAGGGAGCTGGCAAAATCGCGGAGCGCATGCGGGAGCAAGGGTTGCATTTTGCGTGGATGGTCGACGAAGGGGGCATGCTCGTGTCCGATAATCCCATGATTCCCGATCAACAATTGGCGATTATCAATGTTGCTGAAAAAGGTTATCTTACGCTGACCCTAGTGGCGACTGGGCCGGGAGGGCACTCCTCCATTCCGCCGAGAGTCAGTACTATTGGGCGCTTGTCGGCGGCATTAGAGCGCATTGAGAACAATCCCTTTCCGACACGGCTGGTGGTGCCGGTGAAGGTCATGCTGGAGTCGATGGCACCTCACTTGGAACAACCGCAGCGATTGATACTGGGCAACCTCTGGTTAACGCAGGGATTGGTCACTGACAGGTTGAGCCAGGACCCGCTAATGAATTCCTTTGTGCGCACGACCACAGCACTAACGATGTTTAATGCGGGGTTGAAAGAAAATGTGGTGCCCCAGCGTGCCGAGGCAAAGGTCAACTTCCGTCTCCTGCCCGGAGACACGCCCGAGATGGTGGTGAGCTATATCTCCGAGGTGGTGGACGACCCTGAGATCGAGATTAGTCACGATAAATGGGATCATGTGTCGAGTATATCGGATCACGAGGGTAGCGGTTATGCCGTGATCGAAGAAGCGGTATTAGCGGTTTACCCCCGCGCTTTGGTGGTGCCATCTTTGATGTTCGCAACGACCGACACACGCCACTATATCGAGCTGACAGACAATCAGTACCGGTTTCAAGGGATGATGATTGAGACCCTCCAGGCCAAGTCTATCCATGGAACCAATGAGTATATTGGGGTGAAAAGTTACGAGGATTCCATTGAGGTCGCGCGTCAGATGATGAAACTGGGTTCGCGTTAGGATTTGGCACACAGGTTGGGCGTGCGCAGTCGGTATCACAATGTTACGCTTCACCGAGCTGATTGAATCGCACCCGTTCTGGAGGAAATAATGCGAAGTATTTTTGTTTGTGGCGCCCTCATCACAATGCTGTCTGCTTGTGTGAGCACGCCTGAGCCTGCTAACCCTTGTGCCGACCCTCGGCCGTTGGTGTGTACTATGCAGTATGCGCCAACGTGCGCCGTGCTGGTGGAGGGTGGGCGCAAGGAATTCTCTTCACCTTGCACCGCCTGCTCTAGCGAGGCGGTGTCGGGTTATGACACCGGACCGTGCCCCGAATGAGCCTTACTAATCGTATTTTGATCGCTATGGTGGCGGGTATCGTGCTGGGGTGTCTGTTCAACGTCGCATTGCATAGCACGGCCTTGCCTGAGTCTGTGCGGTCTGCATTGGATACGTATATTGTTTCGGGGCTATTAGATGCGGTAGGCCGAATTTTCGTGGCTTCGCTCAAGTTATTGGTGGTGCCACTGGTGCTGGTGTCGCTAATCTGCGGTTCCAGTTCTCTGGCAAACAGTTCACGTATGGGTCCTATCGCCGGTAAAACCGTCATCTTTTACCTGTTGACGACTGCGGTAGCAGTCACCGTAGCGTTATCATTTGCAGTCTTTGTCGGCCCTGGCGATGGAGTGGTGATGGAAGGGGTCGCCAATTATAAACCTTCAGTGCCGCCGCCTTTGGTTGATGTGCTCGTGAATATTTTTCCTACTAATCCGGTGCAGGCGATGGCTGAGGGGAAAATGCTGCAAATTATTGTCTTTGCACTGTTATTCGGTTTCGCAATTTCCCGTGCGGGCGAACCGGGGCTGCGCATCGCTAGTTTTTTCCGGGATATGGAAGGCGTCGTCATGACGATGGTCGGTATATTGATGACCCTCGCGCCTTATGGCGTCTTCGCTCTGCTGGCGAAATTATTTGCAGAGATGGGTGTCGGCGTTATTCTGCATCTGGCCGGCTACTTCTTTACCGTTCTTGGCGTATTACTGTTTCATGCTTTTGTGACCTACAGTTTGCTGCTAAAGGGACTGACGGGCCTGTCTCCGCGCATACTCTTTACTAAAATGCGGCCCGTGTGGGCTTTTGCGTTTAGTACCGCTTCGTCCGGCGCTACCCTGCCAGTTACGTTGCGCACCGTGGAGCGCAGGATGGGTGTGCACAACTCCGTCGCTGGATTTACAGTTCCTCTTGGCGCGACTATTAACATGGACGGCACTGCCATTATGCAGGGCGTGGCCACCGTCTTTATCGCCCAAGTCTACGGTGTAGACCTATCCCTGATGGCTTTCCTTACGGTCATTATCACGGCGACGCTGGCCTCAATCGGCACCGCAGCCGTGCCCGGGGTGGGCTTGATTACGCTCGCGATGGTGCTGGGACAGGTGGGCCTGCCAGTAGAGGGCATTGCACTGATTATTGGCGTCGATCGGCTTTTGGATATGGTGCGAACCGCGGTGAATGTGACGGGCGATTCAGTGGTCTCGCTGGTAGTCGCTCACAGTGAAAAGCAATTTGATGAAAGCGTGTTTCTTGACCCCAATGCGGATGCTGATGCTAATCAGGGCGGCACGAGTGATCGTGAGTTATCAACGCCCATGGGCTGAAAGCAAGTGCATTGCCCCGTCCGTTCCTGCTGCGACTGAAAGATACGCTGAGCTATCGAGTCGTTGACGTGGCCACGTCTTTTTATAGTAGCGGTATCGCGATTAGGTTGAGTGCAGACCCCATGCAAACGCCCGCCATGAACGGTGAAAAATAGCCGGCTGACGCTTGGTCTGCTAGCGTACATGCAATCATTACAGTGAGTCCCAACATCTTTTATGACTATTCAATGTACGATCGTTCCAGTCACACCCTACCAACAGAATTGTTCCAT
>ERZ888423.2678-NODE-2678-length-12860-cov-5.488012_pt1 | contig 12860 bp, 14 predicted proteins | sample MGYA00520523_ERZ888423 | MGnify/ENA primary metagenome ERZ888423 (study PRJEB32303, sample SAMEA104408611) | aquatic metagenome | biome: Brackish water; feature: Pelagic; material: water | place: Baltic Sea | collected 2014-06-08T10:24:00 | depth 30,27 m ...
TATACTGTCCCATATCCACAGCCTGATATTGTCCTGCAATTCCCAATCCTAATCCAACTGCAATATCTATCAAACTGCTAGGGCGATAGTGGTATTGTGCTCCCATTAAAACTGGGTAGCTATTCAGATACCTGAACTGTTCTCCGGTAATAGACTCTGTACCAATAGTGTAGGTTGCATAGGGTAGCTCTTGATTGAAAACATTCCAACTGGCTTCAAAGCCAAAGCTCAGCTTGTCTGAAATAGGATTTTGATAAGCGAAAGTAAAACCTCTAAAACTTGTTTCATCAATAAAATCAGCTAGACTTCCCACTGGAATACCCATACTATATTCATAACTAAAATCTTTCTTTTCCCAAGATTGAGCATGAATAGAACTGCTAATTACCAAAAGGAAAGCGGCTAGACGGAAGGTGAATGGATTCATTTTCTAAAGTATTCAGATTGTGCAAACATTTGAGGGATATTACGGTCAATCCGCGTATTTACACTAGACTGAGAACCTTGAAGCAGGCCGCTCAAAACGCCCACCCATTGTACAGGTTTAGGTTGGTCTTCACTAATGGATGGATCATCCCAAACAGCTTGAACCATGACAGTACCGGTTTTTATAGAACTGAGGTAAGTACCGCCACCATATCCAGGATAGCCCCATCCCCAACCGGCACCCCAATCTGGGTATGCCCAATAGTTCCAATAAGCCGGATCGTAGTAATAATATGTGCTCGTGGATTTGCTGACCGTTGGCAAAATCAACCAATCTGCATTGGAATTATGATCTACGTAGGTGTAGCCTCTACTTTCCATTTGAGTCTTCAAATTTGCAAGTATGGTAGACCGATAGGGTTCGTCAAGAAATTCAATCTTGGTACCCCTATTTTCATCGTCAACAAACGGAATGCTGTCTGGTAATGTGAAAGTGCTCAGGGTACTAAAGTCAAAATTGGGATTGTAATTAGTGTAAACCAAATCTACTTGATCTACGTATTCTGCTCCTCCGGGGTAGCATGAGTTTAGCAGCAATCCGAGGGAAACGATCGCAAAGTAGTTTTTCATAAAAAGTCTTGAATTCTCAAATTTACATTATTCACTTACCAAGTTTGGATGAAAATCCAATCTTTTTAATTCGGCATGAAGCCGCTGAAGCGGCAAACCTACTACATTATAGTAACAGCCTTCAATGCGCTCGATTCCAATCATTCCAATCCACTCTTGAATTCCATAGGCACCTGCCTTGTCGAAAGGCTTGTATTTGGCTATATAAAAGTCTATTTCTTCTTGTAACAGGGCTCTAAATTTCACCTTGGTTTTTTCTGAAAAGCAATGAGTCATATTGGAGCTGCGTAGGGCCACAGCTGTAAATACTTCGTGGGTTTGATTGCTTAAGCTCCTCAGCATTTCTTTAGCTTCACTCGCATCCTTGGGCTTGGCCAGATGTTTTCTGTTATGCCAAACCACTGTATCTGCTGTTATAAGTAATTGATTCTCTAGAATAGGGTTGGAATAGGCCTTGGCTTTCTCAATGGCAATATATTTTGCTATTTCGTTTCCTACCAATTCAGAGGGATGGCTTTCGTCTGCCACAATTTTAACTTGGGAAACTGAAAAACCTAGGTTGAACAGCAGTTCTTTTCTTCTGGGCGAAGCACTTCCCAATAAAAGCTCAGTTAAAGCCATAAGAATGAAATAGTAATAAAGGCTATGCTCAGAATGGCATCAAGCATGCAGATTTTTAGCAATAGAGAAGCGTTCTTATAATCACTTGGCTTTTTTGCCCTAATGGAAATAAGTAGACTAGCGAGAAGGGGCAGTAGCACAAAAACAGCAAGGTAAAAGACCGAATAGGGATCGCCTTCGGCCATGCCCACAAGTAGATAGATTAATCCTACTGAAACCAGACCGCCAATAAAGAAAACAAGGGCTCTTGCCACTTTGTTGCCCCATGCTAATGGAACCGTTCTTAATCGCACTTTCTTGTCGCCCTCTGTATCTTGTAAATCTTTTACCAGCTCCCGCATTAAACTGATTAAAAAGGCAAATGCAAAATAAATGCAGAGAATAAGGGCAATTTGTCTCCCTGAATCATTTGTGTCTAATGGCCAACGAGGAAGCACATCAAAAAAAATAGGGTAGGTTAGTACCCCTGCAGATAAGAAGCTAATGAGTATGTTGCCAAGTAGTGGCCTTCCTTTAAAATCACTGGCATACAGATATAGCCAAAATCCGGTAATACTATTGATGAGTCCGTACATCCATCGGCCACTAATTTGACCTAAGTACCAGCCTATAGCCGCACCCATTAGAAATAAAAAGTAGGTAGCATTCCAGGCAAAGCGCGTAGAAATGCTTTTGCCAATGGTAATGCGTTTCGGTTTGTTGACCCTATCGTTTTCAAGATCAAATAAATCATTCACTATATAGCCCATCGCCCCCATACAAACTGTAGAGAAGATGAGTAATAGATAGTGAAAGTCGCTTAGAACAACAGGTATTTGAAGCGGATAGAATAGAAGCCAACGAATGAGCACTAAGCTCAAAGCCATCATTACTAAATTGGGCCAGCGAATGAGGCGAAGAAAGGCTTTGGTTTTGTCTAAAAAACTCAAAGAGTCCATAGGCCTTTTAGTTTCATAGATTGCTCAATGACATCGCGTATACAACCCATCCCGCCTCCAAAATGACTAATGTAGTCTACTCTTTCTCTAACATCTGCAACGGCATCTTGTGGGCAGCAGCTCAATCCAACTCTGGCCATAACACCTAGGTCAGGAAGATCATCACCCATATAGAGCATTTCCTCTTCTTTCCAGCCATAAACGGCAACGAGATCGGCTAGAGCTTCCTCCTTTTCATAGATATTCATATAAACATCTTGAACGCCTAAATACTTGAGTTTCTCTTTAAAAGCTTCATCGGTTCCTCTCGAAATAAGGGCTACGTTAAGACCCGCTGAAGTTGCTCTATTGATAGCCAACGCATCTCTTAAATTCATTTGTCTAGCAACCTGACCGTCGCTGAGAATGAGCGCCCTTCCATCTGTAAACACCCCGTCCATATCGAAAATAAACTGCTTGATATGGACTAATTTTTCCTTATAATTTTTTTTCACGAGACTCGAATATATCACGGGTTAAACGCCTGTAGAGGCTTTTTAATTTCATGTTCTTAATTAGGCGCAGGTGCTTTTTAACCGTGCCCATATCTCCACGAATGGCAGGTCCGGTTTGGGCATACTTTGGACCTAAATCGATGGCTTTTTTTGCGGTTTCTAGAATGAGTGGGTGGAGGATAGACGGATCTATGTTGTATTGTTTCATCCAATCTTCAGATTGAATGAAAAGGTAATTGCTAAAATTATTGGTCATAACCGCTGCCAGATGCAGTCGTCTGCGCTGATCTGAATTCAATGGGTGCACTTCTAATTGAAGCATCTCAGCCAATGCCACTAATGTACTTTGGTTTTCATCTGAGTCGGCCTCAATGCAAACCGGCAACCCATCATAGGCAATCCTTCGTCCCTTTGAGAAGCTTTGCGGAATATAGAACACCCCTTTGTTTTGCGATTGCAATGCTTGAATACCAAGGCCACCACTTACATGTAAAACCAAGGCAGGGTGATTTGCCCAATGTTTAGAAACGGATTTTACGGCTGAATCTGAAATGCAAAGGAATATAAGATCACAATCCATAAGCTCCTCCAAGGAGCAAGTTTTTCTGGTTTTAGGTGGATGGATGAAGCCTTCGAAAGAGGCATCGTTTCTGCCGAAATGCACATCCACAGAAAACGAATGAGCCTTGAAACATTCAATTAAGTGCCAAGCGTAATTTCCAGTACCTACAACGCCAACTCGTATGGATTCCATTTTTCGAAGTTAAGTCAGCGTAAGGAGCTATTCATTGGGCATTGCCCTTTGAATTTTAATTCTGTTGTAAACTGCCATTCCAGTTCCGAAAGCCATCAAAACTGAACCCAACCAAAGAAGATTAATCATCGGAAATACGATTGCCTTGAGCACAATAAAGGGTTTCTCATCTACGGCTCTCCTCCAACTTTTAATCACCATTTTATTCTCCTCAGGTTTAATCTCATTGAATTGAAACTTTAGTCCGGGTTCATCTAAAATAAAGTCTTCATAGAACACCTCCTGTCCGCGCATAATATATTGCGGTCTAGCCTTATAGGTTCTTCCGTCTAAGTGAACGATGGTCAGTAAAGCCTCTACAATGATCTCCTGTATCTGACCGTTTTCTCCATCAACAATCGTATGATTTATGCTATCGAGAATAACAAAGCTTTGGGCTAGTATGGCGGTATCGCCCAATTGCATTTCTGCTTGGGCTTCTTTACTAAAACCATCAGGAGTAACATACTCTTCTTCTAACGGAGCATAGGTTACATGGGTATAAATGTCTTTTTCTAAGTAGTGCTTTGTGTCGGGTTCTGGCGAATTCCCCATTCGATCATTTACCAGAATAGAAGGAGATAGAATAAAATCTGTTTTAATTTCTCCTTGCTTATTGCTACTCATATACTCTACATCGTAGTATCGGTAGTTTCCTTCTATGCGTTCACCCCTCCAGCTTACCAAATAGCTTCCCAATTGAAGTGTGTCATCGAGTTCCATGAGTAGATTCTCATTCTGTGGAAAATCTTTGGCAATGAAGGTTTGATTTTCAGAAATTATTTCTTGTTTACCTGTACTGATAAGCGCACCAAGCAGCACCAATCCAAAGCCCATATGAGCAATGGATGCTCCAGCCCAGCCAAATTTTGTTCGCATTTTTCGAAGCCAATAGTCGGCATTGGCTATCACCGCAAAGAGTGAGACATAGAGAAGTAAGAGCAACCATGGATTGTCACTCATAAAGTTGAGTTGCCATTCCAATAAAACAGCAACAACTAAGCTGATGATAGAACTGAGAGTGAGCGATTTTAAGAAGCGTTTGGGCTCTGTTTTTCCGTACCTCAGAAATTGACCTGTGGCAAGCAATAAGGCAATAATGAGTGCAAAGGGAATTTGAAAAGAGTTGTAATGCTCTATAGCATCTAAGGGTGGAGCCATATTTGAATCCATTAAGGGTATAAATCCTTCAGGACCAAAAAGTGCATTCCAAACAGGAATAGAAGTAGTGAAGCTTATTTGGAAAGCGCTGGCCAACAAGACCAGAGAGGCAATAAACATCCAAAACTCACGACTCCAGAAGTCATCTTCTTTAATCGTTTTAGGCAAATGCTTATAGCGTAGAAAAAACAAGAACAAAGCCAATCCGATGAAGAAGAAGAGGTAAATCAAAAGTTGACCGCTTAATCCAAGGTCAACAAAGGCGTGTACAGAAGTATCACCTAGAATGCCTGATCGAGTTAAGAAAGTGGAGTAAAGAATCAATAAGAAACTCAATATGCTGAGTATCATGGCTGACTTAAGGGTTCCTCCCTTATTCTTGTGTAATATAACCAAGTGTGCCGCCCCAACCATTGTGAGCCAAGGAACCAGAGAACTGTTTTCAACAGGATCCCAAGCCCAAAAACCTCCAAAGCTTAATGCTTCGTAAGCCCAAGCCCCGCCCATTAAAATTCCAGTTCCCAAGATCATAACACTGAAATACGTCCATGGAAGAACGGGCTTCAGCCACTCTGTATATCTTTTAGTCCAGAGTGCTGCTATGGCAAATGCAAAAGGAATTAAGGTGCTTGCAAAGCCTAAAAAGGTGATAGGTGGATGGATGGTCATCCAGTAATTCTGCAAGAGCGGATTCAATCCATTCCCATCCATAAAAGCTGGAATTCGAACCAGATAGTCTTCAAGGCCAGTCCATGGTAGCCCAATATTTTCTGGAAGGTCTCTAATTAATACAAAAGGACTACTGCCAATTTTTATATCGAAGGGATAAATACCCAGCACCATGGAAACCAAGAAAAGCTGAACCATGGAAACAATGGCCAATACAGGCGCCTTCCACGATTTAGGTCCAAAAAAAACAAGAATAAAACCCAGAATGGCATGCCAGAATGTCCAAAGTAAAAAGCTTCCCTCTTGTCCTTCCCAGAAAGCAGAGAGAATATAGCGCATGGGAAGATCAAGATTGGAGTGTTTCCAAGCATAATCGTACTCAAAATAATGATGAGTGAGTATATAAAATATGCAAGCAATGAGTGAAAATACAGAAAGCCCATGAATGCCAAAGGCGAGCTTGCCAAGCGCATTCCAGTGCGAGTCTACTTTGTTTCTACCTAGTGCAAATGCAATGGCGGCCAAGCCGGCAAAAACAAAAGCCAATAGTGTAAAAGAGCGCCCGAGTTCACCGGGTAGTAAATGTTCTCCTATGTATTCCATACAGCTTAGTCGTAATAGACATCTTCGGCTTCGGCAATGGCCTTGCCGTCATTGTATTTCGAAGGGCATTTCATGAGAATTTCTTCTGCTACGAATAGGTCTCCTTGAGATCTCCCTTTCATGGTAACCTCCTCAGCTCTTTCAAAATCTTGTGGTTTTGGCTCATTGTAGAGTACCTGTCTACTATCGCCATGTTTGTCTATGGCATAGAAGCTAAAGCGCTGGCTTCGAGCATCGTATTCCATCGGTCGGGTAGTATCGAGCGTTCCAATTACCGTATACACTTCACCAGGGTCGTTGTCAGCTTGGCCAAATGTTACATAGGTACTTGCATCTCCCAAGGTGCTAAGAATTGCTCCTACAGCAAGCGCAATTCCTATAATGGCTATAATGTGATTTCTCTTCATTTAAAGTCTATTCTTGAATGCGTTTTTCAATTCTTTTCATTCGCATCTCCAATCGAATGAGGTAAACAACAATACCAATGAAAATGATCGCTACCACGCCAATAACTACTCTAATTTTTCCGTCGGCACGCATCGTATCTGCCATCTCTACCGGCATCTGTGCCCAAATAGGTTGAGAGAGAAAGAAAGCCAAAGCCGTCAAAAGTATTTTGGGTATTCTATTCATTGTCATTCAATTTCGTATTGATTTCTTTCCACCGTTGTCTCAAATCCAACACCCAATAGCCTAAACCTATCCAACCAATAATAATGGGATAGAATACCAAGCGCATGGTAGAATCAAGGTCGTAATTGCTAAAGGCCGGATTGCCACCATTGCCCGGATGCAAGCTATCTGTAAGCCGAGGCAAAACTTGAATAAAGGTGATCATTATTGCAAATGCAAAGAGATTGTATACGGCAGAAATACGCGCTCTTTTAGTGTGATCTTCCATAGATTGTCTCAAGACGAAATAGGCTAAATAGATGAGCAAACTAATGGCCGTACCATTCAATTTTGGATCGTTTACCCAAAAGGCACCCCAAGTAAATTTGGCCCAAAGCATACCAGTGAGTAAGCCCAATGAACCGAAAAGCATTCCAACCGAAGCGGCTCCAGAGGCTTTTTGATCGTCTTGAACTTTTCCCTGTCGCAGATAACGAATACTATAAATACTGCTGCCTAGAAAGAGTGCCATCATTGCAAACCACATTCCAACATGGAAATACAGGTTCCGTATGCTCTCGTTTAAAATGGGCAGCCTAGGAACGTCGAAACTGAATCCTGCAATTAGGCCATACAGAACCAAAACAGCTGAGGTGAGCTTCCACCAGGCTCCTTTTATCATGATTTTTTTGGAAGCGGGTTAATCTCGCCAAAGATAAGGAAAGAGGAGGTAGCCTGTTGCAGCAGAAAGTATAGTCATGCCAGCATTTCCTGTTAAAAAAGGACGAAAACTCTCTACTTCGGCTTCAACGCCGATGAGAATGCTTGCTTTCACTCCCAATAGTGCAGTTGGAATGAGTAGCGGAAAACTCAACACAGCCATCAATGACATATTGTTTCCAGATCGTGCGGCAATTCCAGCGGTGAGTGTCAGTACAGTTGAGAGGCCAATGGCCCCTAAACTTATGCAGAGTAGATGCCAGCCAATTAATCCTCCCGGCCATCCTAAGAAAAAGAATAGCAGTACCCACTGAATCCAGCTTACCAACAGACAATAGATCCCGTTGTATACGAGTTTAGAAATAATTAGGTCGCTCGGATGAATCCACTGTAAGTAATAGAGATATCTATTTCCCGTTTCACTTTTGAAACTGGAAGAGCAGGCAGTAAGGGCATTGAATAATAGCAAAAGCCAAAGTAGTCCGTTCCACACCTGAACACCCGCCTGATTCGTGAGTAAAACCGAAGCTATATAGGTGCTTGCCACCGAATAAAGTAGGCTGTTAAATAGTGCGCTTTTGTTGCGCCACTCTAGCAATAAGCTGAGTTGAGTTAGTTTAATCCAACTCATAGTGAACTTTGTTTCGGTACATTGCGTTATTCAGAGCAAACTTAAGGACATGATCCGTTACATACCTCTTTTTTCTTTGTTCTTGTTCAGCTGTTCAACTTCAAATACCACTGAAGCAGAAATAGCCCAGAGCACAGATGTTCAGTCAATAGCCCAAACCCAATCTCAAACTATGTCAAGCTCTTCTATCTACGATGGCAATTACAGTCTCAAAACCTTAAGTGGAGACAATTTTGATTTCAACACTCTAAAGGGCAAAAAGCTTTTGATTGTAAATACAGCCTCTGAATGTGGTTATACGCCACAATATAAGCAGCTTCAAGAATTGTATACTGAGTTAGGGGGAGAAGAATTTCAAGTGATTGGCTTTCCAGCCAACAACTTTGGTCAACAAGAGCCGGGTAGCAATGAGGAGATTGCCTCTTTTTGCGAGAAAAACTACGGAGTGAGTTTTCCTATGATGGAAAAAATTTCTGTGAAAGGGGCTGATATGCACCCACTGTACAAATGGTTGACTACTAAAGAAATGAATGGAGTTCAAGATGCACCAGTTAAATGGAACTTTCAAAAATATCTTATAGACGAAGAAGGCCATCTTATCGAAGTATTGGGAAGCGGTACTTCACCACTTGATGAAAAAGTTGTTTCCTTTGCAAAGAGTTGATCCAGCGAAGTAACTAATTTGAAGCCCTGAAGTTCAGCTACTTCAGGGCTTTTTTTATAAAATACAAAGAATGAAATTGAGTTTATTAGCCTTTGGAGCCCATCCAGATGATATCGAATTAGGCGCTGGCGGAACCATTGCCAAGCATGTTGCTGCTGGCTTGAAGGCCGGTTTAGTCGATTTAACCTTGGGTGAGATGGGTACCCGTGGAACCATAGAGGGAAGGAAGAATGAAGCCAAAGAGGCAGGAAAAATTCTTGGCGCAGAGTGCAGGTATAACTTGGAATTGCCGGATGGTTTTTTTAGAGCCGATAAAGAAAGCCTGAAAAAAGTAGTTCAGGTGATTCGGTTTCATCAACCTGATATAGTCATCTGCAACGCAATAACCGATCGGCATCCAGACCACGGTAGAGGGTCTAATCTGGTAAGTGAAGCTTGCTTTCTAGCTGGATTGGCAAAATGGGAAACAGACTTTAAAGGTCAAGAGCAAAAAGCTTGGAGACCTCAAGCCGTATATCATTATATTCAATTTCAAGAAATTAAACCCGATCTCATTGTTGATATCTCTGGTTTTGAAGAGATAAAACTAAAAAGTGTTTTGGCACATAGTAGTCAATTCTACGACCCAAACTCTGATGAAGCCGAAACGGTAATTTCTTCAAAAGGATTTCTTGAAAGCGTAGACTATAGAGCAAAGAATTATGGTAGACAAATCGGGGTAGAATATGGAGAGGCCTTTACAGTAGAAAGAATGATTGGGACGTCTTTCTTGACTCAATTGATATAGCCTTATTTCTTTTTAACCTATTTATTTTGACTGAAAATCAGTAGATTGTAAATTATTTAGAATATGGTTGTCCCTTTAATGCAGTCTTGAACGTAGTTGGGGATGAACAAACAAATTCACACAATGAAAAAAATCATCACACTCTTTGCAATCGTTTTCAGTACGATTGGAATGGCGCAACCCTTGGGAGTAGCCTACTTAACTGTTACCACCTCAGGAAATCCGAATACACCCAATGGCATTTGGCCTAATCAGCTGATCACGATAATAGACTCAAATGCAGCTGCCTCTTTTTCGTTTACCTTTTTGACCGATCAAAATGGTGTATTTGCAGACACCATTCCTCTCCTGAATCAAACAGGAAACCTTATGCTTTATTCAGTTTGCAATGGCGCTTCTGTTTTGCAAGCTGTTGTTCCTTACCAGACGCTTCCGAGTTTTGCGGTCGTCAACCTTTCAACGAATCTCAATATTTGCTCCAATACAACGGGGTCAAATGGGATAATAAACGTTAGCGGAATGCTATTCAATACAGCAAATCCAATGGGCGTTTGGGCAAATGAAACGGTGTATATCGAAGAGCGTCCAGCCAGCGGCGGTTCAATGACCTACACAGATATTACAAATAGTATGGGCGAATTTAACCAAAGCTTTTCTACTCAAAGTTTTAGTGGTTACATAAAGCTATATGCCTTCAACTGTATAGGAGACTCTGTGGTTGCAAATCTTCCGTATCAACTCAACTCCGTAAACGATAGCGCAAATTTGGTGGCCTTTGTAGTAGACAGTTGCGCTGGAAACCCAAATCCTGTTGCATGCAATGTCTCTTTTGTAGTAGATACGGTGAATAGCTTTCAAGGTCAGGTGGTTCTTTGGAATGTTTCTCAGAGCAGTTTTCCTAACTCAATTACTCAATATGTTTGGGATTTTGGCGACGGCAGCATAGTTGTGGGTCAGTACCCTATCCACCAGTATGCCCAAGCGGGTTCATATAATGTTTGTCTTACCATGTACGAACTAGATAATGTTGGTGATACACTTTGCACTTCAACCTATTGCGATAGCTTAGGTATGGATCTAAATGGAAACTTGATTTACAAAGGAACTACCACAGGCTTTGGACTTGTTGTTATTGATCCTGCTACCATTGGTTTGAATGAGGATGTTGCTGAAATTGTTGCCTATCCTAATCCAGCAGACCAACAGATCGAATTGACTGGTTTAGATGGAAAAGAAGTCAACTACTTTATTTTTGATATGAGTGGGAGATCTATTCAAGAAGGCCAATTGGATGCCGGTGCGAGCCTGAATACTTCGAACATAAGCAATGGTTTGTACTTACTGAATATTCAATCAAATGACAGATTGGAAACCATTCGAATTCAAATAAAGCGTTAAAAAATAGGTTTGATGTTAAGCTCCTCAGAAATGGGGGGCTTTTCTCAATAAATAAGAATTGAAAACCATCTGAAACAGTGAATTCAGTAAACAAGCCAGACATCCATTGCCTTCAGGCTTGTTTGCGAAATGAACGCAAAGCTCAGTTTCAATTGTATGAGTGGTGTTTTCCCGATCTAATGCGTGTTTGCAGTCGGTATTGTAAAAACAAAGACGATGCGTCTGCTTTAGTGAATACAAGTTTTTTGAAAGTATTGACAGCGCTGCCTACTTTTTCTCAAGATAAAGAATTTGTTCCATGGATGCGCACCATCGCCATTCGAACAGCAGTTGATGCGCATAGGGCTCAGGCAAGAAAGATGGAAGAGTTTGTGGGAGATGAATGGCCGCAGCAAAATGAACCGGACGTCTTAAATGATGTGGTTTCAATTATAGATGTTGAAAGTATTGAAAAGGCCATTGCTGCCTTAGACGAAAATGAAAGAGTGGTTTTTAATTTGTTTGAAATTGAAGGGTATAGCCATTCTGAAATAGCCATTTTGTAGAGCTGCAGTGAGCGAAGCTCTAAAAGGTATCTGCAAAGGGCGAAGGAGAATTTGCAAAACAAACTATCCTCATTAAGACCAGCCAAAAAAGCAATATGAAAGTGAATTGGATTGACATACTAAAAGCGAAACTCGATCAGAGAGAATTCAAAGCGAGTCAAAACGACTGGAGCGCTATGGAATCTCTTTTGGATCAAAGTTTTCCTATTGACTCATCTGCAGTTTCTTCAACTGCTACTTGGAAGGCTAGCTTGTTCAAATTAGGCCTCTTTGCTCTTCTTTTGATTGCCCCTAGTCAAGAATCGCTTTTTGAAGCGGATGTACTTCGCCATTCTGAAATTCCAATGACTCTTCCAAATGAGACAGAAATCAAAGAAGAGGTACGAACCGAAAAGAAAGGAATAGGGTCTAAAAGTGATGAGGAGAAATCTAGTTTCAATGCTGTTGTAAATCACATAGGAGAAGAAACGCACTTAGGAATTTCTTCTGAACTACAGCAGAATACTTCTGTTGCTAAAACAAATAAGCCCTTAGAAACTAGGAATGGAGTTGAGGAGCAAGCAGTTGCTAATAGTAATAGTGATGCATCGGCTGATGGGGTAGGCGATGAAACGGGAGAGACAGTTTCTTCCTATGCCTTTGGCAAAAAATCTTCTGTTAAAAGCAATGCCATGGCAAAGCAAGATGAACTCTATAAAACAGAACAACAGCTCGAAAGTCAAAGCCCATTGTATTTGAATAAATTGGAATTATTCCCTACTCGTAGAATGGAGCTATTGGTGTCCAATTCTAACCTAAATACTACTTCTCCTTTGCCTTTAAATGGTTTTTCTAAAAATCCAAATCGTTCACTTTGGAATAAATGGAATGCTTTGAATTTGCAAGTTTTGAGCGATTTTAATTCAAGAGCTGAAATTAGTTTGAGTGCAGAAAGAGCCGCTTTTGGTGGTCGTATCGGATTGGGCTTGGGCTTCGGTACAAGGGAGTTTAACTATCCTGGACAAAAAACGAATCGCATCTTAGAATTGAAGGAGAATACTTTTTGGTTGCAAGAGACTTCCACCCAAATTCAAATTGATTCTACATGGAGAATCCAAGGAATTAATCAAGGTGGATGGCAGGTAGATACTTTCTATAATGTTACTATAGATTCAAGTTTGGTGACTTC
>ERZ888423.2679-NODE-2679-length-12858-cov-68.394439_pt1 | contig 12858 bp, 11 predicted proteins | sample MGYA00520523_ERZ888423 | MGnify/ENA primary metagenome ERZ888423 (study PRJEB32303, sample SAMEA104408611) | aquatic metagenome | biome: Brackish water; feature: Pelagic; material: water | place: Baltic Sea | collected 2014-06-08T10:24:00 | depth 30,27 m ...
CTGCCGATATGACAGAGCAAGCCGTGTTTGAGCTTCCCCTGGCGATTCCCTATGGACTGCACGGCAGTTGGTCTGGGACTGCCTGATCAGCCCCTGTAGCCGATCTCGCTTTTGAGGTCATTGGTGACGGTGGACGGCAAGCACACGTTGGGGTGAATGAGGCTTCGTGTCGACGCCTCCTAATCATGGAGAGGCTCAGATCGTGCTGGTCAACACCCGCGGGCCAGTGGGTGCCGCGCCCAGGGGGTCTGCTTCCGCTTCCACACTGACGCTGAGGCTGCTGGCCTGGCTGGTGGGGAAAGGGGGGATCAGCATGGCCACATGGCCCTGGGCGGTGGGTTTGAAGGAGACGCAGCCCACCGGCCGGCCGTTCACGTTGGCCCAGAGCCGATAGACGCGTTTTGGCGGCGGCGGCGGCAGAGCATTGAGCATCAGGATGTTGTTGGTGGGGTTGCCGGTCACGAGCACCTCGCCGAACCCCTGGCCGTTCCCCGGCATCGCCCGCAGGGGCAGGCGCCGGCCAGCCGGCGTCAGAGTGGGTTCCGGATCCACCCTCAACCGCAATTGCGCGAGATGCTGGCGTGTCTGCTGCAGCTCCATGCCGAGGATCAGCAGCCCCAGGGAGAGCAGGCCAGGCACCAGCCAGGACGGCGCTGCAACACGGCGGCTGACCTGGGGTTGCATGGGTGGGCGCAGCAGGCGGTGGCGCACGCCCTCTGGTGCCGGCTCTGTCTCCGGCAGGGCCAGGGGCAGCAGTTCGAGCGTGGTGCGGAATTCCTCCAGCCGGTGGAGCAGCTCCGGGTGTTGCTGCAGCAGAAGCGTCAGCTGCTGCCGTTCCTCTTCGTCCAGATCTCCCAGGGCATGGCCGGCCAGCAGGGCATCGATGGGGGTGTCAGGTTTGGCGGCCTCTGCGTTGGCGTCGTGCGGTGTCATGGTGTGTTCCGGAAATCGATCAGCAACTCCCGCAGGCGGATCAGGCCCTGGCGGGAACGGGTCTTGACGGTGCCAAGCGGCAGGTTCAGCCGCTGCCCGATCGCAGACTGGCTTAGCCCTTCGTAGTAAGCCAGCTCCAGCACTTGCCGCTGATTGGCGGGGATCGTCTCCAGGGCATGGCGCACCCGCTGGCTGAGGTCATCCACCTCGGCGGACTCCTGGGGGCTGCGCACGGCCTGCGGGAACAGCTGCTCCGACCAGCGTTGCACCAGCTGCCAGCGATTGCTCCGCTGATTGAGGCGGTTGATCGCCATCGAGCGGGTCAGCAGCAGCAGGTAGGCCAGCACTGGCCCGCGGGAGGGCTCGTAGCGCTCCTGCTTCCAGTACCGCAGAAAGACGTCGTGGCAGAGGTCTTCCGCCTCCTGGTTCGAGCGGCATAGCCGTAGCGCCAGGCGGGAAACGGGCCCGCCGTATAAGTCGTAGAGCGCACCGAGATCGGTGGGGCTCGGCGGATCAGACGCGAACCCCTGCAGCAGTGGCCTGGCGGCAGCGGCATCTGGTTGTTGGGCGGGAAAGTTCACAGGGGGATGGCCGTTCAGGCACTCTCAGCGGGCATCGACTGATGGGGATACCGCTGGGCAGCCTGATCGGATTGGTGGAACGCCCAGCGACGGCAGGACTGCATGGGTTGGGAGTGAGGGCGTTCTAATCCGATGCCGAGGCCTATCGGTATCCCTGGACGCAGAGGTCGATCCCGTTGGGTTCAACTCGGTTGGTTCACCCCTTCCCACTGCGCACCACACACGCCCCAACTCCTCGTTCGTCATGACGTCCTTCTCCTCCACCCTGGCCCGCTCCGCTGCCCTGGTCTTGGTCGGTGCCTCCCTGGTCTCGGGTGCGGCGCTCCACGCCGAATCCATGTCCAAGCCGATGATCAAGCCCATGCAGAAAGAGGCTGCTGGGACGATGGCAGGTGCGATGGCCAAGGGAAGTTTCCGGATGGCTGAGAAACCCGTGAGTGGTGGCTTCTTGATCCACAGCGAAGGCGGCAAGAAGATGCTGACGCTCAGCAAGGACTTCAAGACCAGCCACATGGCCCCCGATCTGAAGATTGTCTTCAGCGCCTCGACTACGCCGCTGGCCAGCACCAAGGCGCCCGGCTATCCGCTCAAGCCCGGTAGCTACACGATCCTGGCGCCACTGAAAACCAGTATGGGAGGGCAGAGCTACACCATTCCCGCCTCGATCGATCTCAGCAAGCAGGGCTCGGTGCTGATCTGGTGCGAGAAGTTCAACGCCACCATGGCCTGGGCGCCGCTGAAGGGCTGATCGTTAGCCCAGCAGGGCACGCAGCTGGGGGTCCAGCAGGGTGAAGGCCCGACCGCGGTGGCCAAGCCGGGCCTTCTCCGCCTTGGCCATCTCCGCGAAGGTCTGCCCGGCTTCATCCACGAGAAAGACCGGGTCGTAACCGAAGCCACCGGATCCGCGTGGTGCCTTGAGGATCGTGCCCGGACAGATCCCCTCCACCTCCAGGCGGATGGTGCCGCTGGGATCCGCCACCGCCAGGGCGGCGGTGAACCGGGCCGCACGGCTGGCGGCGGGGTCGGCGGCCTGGGCGGTGGCTAGCTCCTTCAGCAGGCGCGCGATCCGGGTGGCGTCCGTGTCGGCATAGCGGGCCGAGTGGACGCCCGGAGCACCGCCAAGGGCCTCGACGGCCAGGCCCGAGTCGTCGGCGAGGGCCCAGGCGCCTGTGGCGCGGGCTACGGCAGTGGCTTTGAGGCGGGCATTTTCGGCGAAGGTGCTGCCGGTTTCCTCCACCTCCAGGCCCTCGGGCTGGGGCCGGATCTCCAGGCCCAGCCCGGTGAGCAGGTGGCTGAACTCGCGGACTTTGCCGGGGTTGCCGCTGGCGATCACCAGCACTTCAGATCCCCTCGGCGAGCTGCCGCGCCCAGCCCAGCACCTCAGCCACCCGGGCTTGGCTGGGGGCTTCGCAGTAGAGCCGCAGCAGCGGCTCGGTGCCGGAGAAGCGCAACATCAGCCAGTGGCTGGGGCCCAGGCGCAGCTTCACCCCATCGGTGGTGATCACCTCCAGCACGGGGCAACCAGCTACCTCGCTGGGCGGTGCTGCGGCCAGCTTCGCCTCAAGGCGCCCGCGGGCTGCCATGTCGGGTAGGCGCAGGTCGAGTCGGTCGTAGGCGGCGGCACCGCCGCAGCGCTGCTGCAGGGAGTCGATTCGCTCACCCAGGGGCACGCCGCCCTCTACCAGCGCTTCGATCAGCAGCAGGGCCGCAAAGGGGGCATCCCGCTCCGGCAGGTGCATGCCGAAGCCCACGCCGCCGGATTCCTCGCCGCCCACCAGCACCTCGCCGCTCAGCATTTCGGCGGCGATGTACTTAAATCCCACGGGTTTTTCCATCACTTGGCGGTCTAGACCTTCGGCCACAAGCTGCATCAGGTCAGAGCCGCTTACGGTTTTGATCACGCAGCCGGGCAGCTGGCGGGCCCGGGCTAGGTGGTCGATGAATAGGGGCATCAGCAGTTGGGTGCTGCAGAAGCGGCCTCGCTCATCTATGGCGGCGATGCGGTCGCCATCGCCGTCAAACACGATGCCCATGGCGGGCCGGCCAGCTGCTGTGCTGGCGGTTACGGCGGTGATCAATTCCTGCAGGTAGGGGGCCAGCGGTTCGGGTGGGTTGCCGCCGAACAGGGGATCCCTGTTTGCTCGAATTTCGCGGATGGCGCCACTGGAGCTGGCCTGCTCGCCCAGCAGGGCAGGCAGAACTCCGGCGGCAGAGCCGTGCATTGGATCAACGATCACCGTGAGCCCCAGGCGCTCGAGGCCTGCCGCCAGTGCCGCAGTATTGACCTTGGCCTGCAGGCCCGCCAAGTAGGTGCCAAGAGCATCGAAGCGTTGGGGGTCCCCCGGGATCGGCACGGTGATGCCGCCGGCTTCTAGGCGGGTTTCCACTCGGCGGGTGAAGTCGCCTTCCACCGAGCCGCCGAACGGTCCCTTGATTTTTAAGCCGAGCCATTCCGGCGGGTTATGGCTGGCGGTGATCACCAGGGCTCCCAGGGCCTGGCGCTGCACCACGGCCCAGCTGCTGGCGGGGGTGGGGGTGGCTGTGGCCGAAAGCAGGGGCTCTAGGCCGCAACCTCTGACGGCGCTGCAGATCGCCTCAGCTAATTCGGGCGCCAGGAATCGGCGGTCGTAGCCGATCACCACCTCGCGGCTATTCAGGCCTTCTGGAGCTGAGTGGGCCAGCTCCCGGGCTGCGGCGGCAGCCACTGGCAGCAGCCGATCCAGGGTGATGTCCACGCCGAGGATGCCGCGCCAGCCATCGGTGCCGAAGGCGATAGGGCTGGCCTCCAGAGGCAGGGGGGCTGAGGCCATGGGGGGTGGGCACGCCGAGCTGCTCTAATTCTGCTTTGCCGTCGGCGCTCCAGCCCTAGCGTCGGGATCTGTGGACGCCAACATTGTCTTCCCGGCCTCAAATTGAACCTTCAGGGAGAGAGCCGGCCCTCACGGATCGCCTGCTGCGTAGTTGGCTGCGTTGCAGGCGCCGCGCCTGGCTGGATCGCTTTGGGCTTGCCAGTGAGCGGCAGTGGAATGCCCACCGGGCCCTGGCCTTGAGCGACCAGCTGCGCAGCTTTCAGACCCTGCTGCCCCAGCGGCCCGGCCACGGCGAAGCGGCCTGCGCCGCAGGGGCGGCTGGGGTGGTGGGCTTGCGGCTGCGGGGGGCTGGTCCCCAGGGAGTGCGATTGGAATCCCATCCCTCCCTGCTGGAGCGCATCGCTGGCCAAAGCCGTTGGGGTGCCTATGCATACCGGCCGGTATTGGCTCGTCAGGGACGACGTCTAACTCGCGAAGCTCGGGTGGTGCTGGCGCTTTGGGGGCGCCTGTTGGCGGAGCACCAGCAGGCAGCAGTGCCCCATGGTCTGGTGGTGGCCGGTGAAGGCAGGTTCCTGCAGCGGGAGCGCCTGGCATTGGCTAGCGGCCTGCAGCACCAGCTCGATGAGAGCCTGCAGCGCCTGGCGGCTGATCTTGCCCAGTCCACGCCACCGCCCTTGGTGAGCGATCGCAAAAAGTGCACCCTGTGCAGCTGGCGAGGCGTCTGCGATAAGGAGGCCGCCGCCATGGGGCATCTCAGCGAGGTGAGTGGCATCGGCGGCAAGCGCCGCGAGATGTTGCTCGAGCAGGGGGTCACCAGCCTGCCGGACCTAGCGGCCCGCGATCCGGAGCTGTTGGCCGAGGCCCTTGCCTCCTATGGAGAGCAGCATCGTGAGATTGCCGCTGAGTTGGTGGCCCAGGCCAGGGTGCAGGCATCTGGCCTGCCGCAGCGCCTTGGGCGTGGGCCGGTCTTGCCTGAGCTGGCAGCAGCACCTGGTGTGCTGCTTTACGACATCGAATCCGATCCCGATGCCCGCGATGATTTCCTGCACGGCTTTGTGGTGCTGGAGAGCGACGGGGCGGGGGGCTGGCTAGAGCAGTCCGCCCGCTACCAGCCCCTGCTGGCCTTGCAGGAGCACGGCGAGCAGCGCCTATGGAGGCGACTGCAGCGTTTCCTCGCCCGCTATCCCGATTGGCCGGTCTTGCATTACGGCGAAACTGAGGTGATTGGCCTTGTGCGCCTGGCCCAGCGCCAGGGGGCCAGTGAGGCCGAGGTGGCTCGGTTGCGGGGCCGGATGCTGGATGTGCACGCCCGGCTGAGGCGCCACTGGCGTCTGCCGGTGAGCAGCTATGGACTCAAGGCAGTGGCCGGCTGTCTTGGCTTTGCCTGGAGCCAGAAGGGGGTGGATGGGGCCCGCTGCCTGCTCTGGTGGCGCCAGTGGCGTCAATGGCACCGCCAAGACGGCAGCCGGGGACAGGCCAGTCGCAAAAAGTTGCAGCGGATATTTCTCTACAATCACGATGACAGCTTGGCCACCTGGGCCGTGGTGCGTTGGCTGCTGGCTCAGGACTGACTTTTCAAAACTGACGGCCGGCTCCGACCGGTGGATCCACATAGCCCGGGGGGCGAGATAGCTCCAGAAGCGGATCTTGGGGATTGGGGCCGGCGCGCAGCGAGGTTTGTTGAAGGGATTGGCGGCGCACTAGGGCCAGGCCAACCCAGAGGTCATGTTCCAGGGACAGGCTGGAGGTGATCAGGCCCGCCCGGTTGCTGCTGCTCTTCTCGCCCTCGCCATCCTTGGCGCCAAACAAGACCGTGCCTGGCGTCCCAGGGCCCTCGCTCCCGCGCCAGAACCAGCGCCGCAGCTGTTGTTTAACGCCGTCGTAGGTGGCGAGTTTGGCCAGGGTTTCCTGTCCCACATAGCAGCCCTTGCTCAGGCTCACCCGATCGGCTAGCCCTATTTCGAAGGGGTTGGTGTCATCGTTGATTTCACCTGGGGCCGCCGGGATCCCCCGCTGGATGCGCCATCGCTGCTGTTCCTGGGCCGGCAGGGGAGCTCGATCGGCTAGCCAGGCGGGTAGCTCTTGGCTGGCCAGCAGGACCAACTGGCGGCCCAGTAACCAGCCGCTGCCGTCCTCCAGCGAAATCCAGCTCCCCTCGGGGCCTTGGGGCAGGGCGTCGCAGCCATCCCCTAGCGGTGTGATCCAACGCACCGCTATTACCGGACCCAGTTGCACCCGATCGGCGGGGAACAGCACCCGGTCTAGGGCCTGCCAAATGGCCGTGCCATCAGCGCCGCTAAGCAGCAGCCAGGCCCCATCCCCATCTACCAGCACCTCGGCGAGGGCCCGCAGGCGACCGGTGGCGGTGGTGCAACAGGTGGGTATCCAGCTGCCGGCCGGCTGGCCTTCGATTGTGGCGCTGGTTTGGCCGTGCAAAAATCTGCCTGTATCCGGGCCATCCAGGCGGATCAAGCAGCCCGCTTGCTCGCTCCGGCACAGGCCGTTGGGCAGCCATCCCCAGGGATCGGTGCTCATGAACTGGCCAGGGCCGCTGCGGTGGCAGCCACCTCCTCCAGAATAAATAGGCTGCGTAGCTCGAGCCCGGCTGTCGTCATCGCCGCTTGGCCCCCCTCCTGGCGATCAACAATCGTCACTACTCGATTCACCCTGTAGCCGGCCTCCCGCAGCTGCTGCACAGCCTTGAGGGAAGAGCCGCCAGTGGTGACTACGTCTTCAAGCACGGTGACGGTGCTTCCCGGCTCTGGCAGCGGCCCTTCCAGCCAGGCACCGGTGCCGTGACCCTTGGCTTCCTTGCGCACAATAAGTGCATTGAGCTCGCGGCCCTCCCAGGCAGCCCTCATCGCCACTGCGCTCACTAGGGGATCGGCTCCCAGGGTGAGGCCGGCCACTGCCTGGGCTTCCGCTTCCACCTGCTCCAGCAGCAGGGCGCCGAGCAGGGCTAAGCCGGTGCCGCTGAGGCTGACTGGTTTGCAGTTCACATAGTGGTGGCTGGTGCGCCCGGAGGCCAGGGTGAAGTTGCCGTGGCGGTAGGCCTGGGTGGCGAGCAGGGGCAGCAGGGTCAGGCGCATCTCTGCGGGGCTGGCAGCCAATGACGTGGCAGCCAGGGAAACGGTCGACAAGATCTGGTGCAATCGTGATTGCTTGACTAGTTTGCGACCAACATGACAGGAGCGGCTGCTGGACTGATGGGATTCATGTTCAATCAAGTCACCCATGGATGGGTTGTTGCCGGTTCGTTGGCCGGATTTTTGATGGCGGCACCGGTCTTGGCGGGCCCGGTTGTGTGCAGCACCACCCTGGAGGCTCCCACTGTTCGCGGCCAGATGGGAGCTGGTGCTGCCGAACCGGTTGAAGTCACACATTGCGGCGTTGTGCAGACCACGCCGCAGCTGATGGAGCGACGTTTTTACAGCTATTCTGCTCCCTTTGCCCGTGGCGTCAGCCTCACAAACCAAATCACCGATTTGTTTGGTATCGCCATGGGCGGAGGGGATGGCACCAGGGTGATGGGCTTTGGCTTTCCTGATCAAACGATCATCTGGGACGGCACGGCGGTGCAGAACACTTCTCAGGCGTTGCTTGAGCAACAAAGCGATCCAATGCCCTGGCGCACGGGCGATGTGTCCAATGGTTTTTCCGGGAGCCTGGGCTCTAGTGGCGCAGTCACCCAGGGCAGCTATAGCTCTCCGGTACGGGGGCTCTGGTAGCTCTGGTAAGGCGGGGGGTCTAGCAATCTGGTGAATGCAGCGAACTCATAATTCGCCTTAGCCGAGTTCGATCCTCGGGACCCCCATTTCAATTTGTTCAATCAATTCCAGAGGTCTGATTGCCCTTTCAGCCCCTATGGTCAGATTATTAATAGGTTCCCTGGCAGGGGCTGGCCGTGATCCAAGTCCTGGCGCTGGCCGTTCTGCTGGCCCTGCTTGCTTTTTTTGCCGCTGGGGAATTTGCCCTGATCCGCCTGCGGCCGAGCCGGGTGCAGCAACTGCTGGAGGCTGGCGAGCCCGGTGCTCAGGCCGTTGCCAAGCTGCAACACCGGCTCCGGCGCGTGCTGGTGGCTACCCAGCTGGGTACGGCACTCGCATTAGTGGCAATGGGCTGGGCTGGTCGCGGCTTAGCTGAACAGCTGGGCGGGGCCCTAGCAGCCAACCCTGGAGCCATTCCCCAGGGTTGGCTAGATGCCGGCATTTTTCTGGTGCTGGTGTTACTTGCCACCGTGTTGGGAGGCCTGCTTCCCAAGGCTTGGGTGTTGCATCGGCCTGAAAGCTCGGCTTTGCGATTGGCGCCGTTGCTGGCTGCGGTGAGTCGAAACCTGGCTCCCTTGCTTTCATTGATAGAACGCTGCAGCGGGGTGCTGCTGCGCCTGCTTGGTTTGCCCCGCAACTGGGATGAGCTGGTGCCGGCCTTGTCTGCCGGCGAGCTGGAAACCCTGATTGAAACTGGCAACGTCACCGGTCTGATGCCCGACGAACGCAACATCCTTGAGGGGGTCTTTTCGCTGCGGGACACCCTGGTGCGGGAGGTGATGGTGCCCCGATCCGGCATGGTTACCCTGCCGCTGGAGGTGAGTTTTGCCGAGCTGATGCGCGAGGTCCACGACACTGCTCACGCCCGCTTCCCTGTGATCGGCAGCTCCCTTGACGACGTGCGTGGCGTGCTTGACCTGCGGCGCCTTGCTGATCCCATTGCCAGGGGCTTGCTCAGCGCCGACACTCCCCTGGCTCCTTACATCACCCCCGTGGCGCTGGTGCAGGAGAGCAGTTCCCTGGCCGAGCTCCTGCCGCTAATTCGCAGTGGGCAGCCCTTGCTGGTGGTGGTGGACGAGCACGGCGGTACGGAGGGTCTGGTCACTGTCGCCGACCTCACCAGCGAGATCGTTGGGGAAGAAGAAGATTCCTTGGAGGCGGCCCAGGACCTACAGCAACTCGGTGAGGGCTGCTGGTCGGTGGCAGGAGACTTGGAAATTTTCGAACTCAACCGGCAACTGGCCTTGCAGTTACCAGAGGCAGAAGGACACCACACCTTGGCCGGATTCCTGCTCGAGCGTCTTCAGCACATCCCCGCGGTGGGCGAAGGGTTGCGCTGGAAGGGCCACCAATTTCGGGTCCTGGTCATGGATGGTCCGCGCATCGAGCGGGTGCAGATAGAGCGTCCAGTCGTGGAACCGGTGCGGCCTGAGGGCGGTTGAACGGCGTTTAAGGCCCCTAGACCCCCGATAATGCCCTTAGTCGGGAAGCCCTGCCTTGAACCCTGTGCGCGTGGGTGTCATCGGCATCGGCAACATGGGCTGGCACCACGCCCGGGTGCTGAGCCTGATCAAGGATGCCGAACTGGTGGGGGTGGCTGATCCGGACGAGGGCCGCGGACAGCTGGCCACTGAGCAGTTCGGCTGCCGCTGGTTCCCCTCTTGCGAAACGATGTTGCCCGAGGTGGACGCGGTTTGTATAGCCGTGCCCACCCTGCTGCACCACAGAGTCGGTCTGGCCTGCCTGAAGGCCGGGGTGCATGTATTGATCGAGAAGCCGATCGCCGCCAGTCAGGAGGAGGCGGCTGAGCTAATCCATGCTGCAGAGCAGGCCGGTCGCCTACTGCAGGTGGGTCACATTGAGCGCTTTAATCCCGCCTTCCGGGAGTTAGTCAAGGTGGTGGCCAATGAGGAGGTGGTGGTGCTTGAAGCCCGCCGCCACAGCCCCAACCCGGACCGCGCCAACGATGTTTCGGTGGTGCTCGACCTGATGATTCACGACATCGACCTTGTGCTCGAGCTAGCCAGGGCTCCGGTGATTCGCTTGGCGGCGGCCGGAGGTCGCAGTGCGGAGGGGCCAATCGACTACGTCAACGCCACCCTGGCTTTTGCCAATGGTGTAGTGGCCAGCCTGACGGCCAGCAAGATGGCCCATCGCAAGATCCGCAGCCTCAGTGCTCACTGCCGCGGCAGCTTGGTGGAGACGGATTTTCTCAATCGCACCCTGCACATTCATCGCCGCGCCAATGAGTCGGTGAGTGCAGACCATGGGGAACTGGTGTATCGATCCGATGGGGTCATCGAGGAGGTGAGCACTACTTCCATCGAGCCCCTATACGCTGAACTCGAACATTTTCTCCAGTGCGTGCGGGGTGTTGAGACCCCGGCGGTGGATGGCTTGCAAGCTTCCCGGGCTTTGCAGCTGGCCGACCTGATCGAGCAGTGCGTCGAGCAGCCCGATCTCTGCATGAGCCTGAAGGCGCCGATCTAGCTTCTCGAAATTTGTCTTGAAGTAGCAGCTAGCTTTTGACTTGTGAGCTGGCGCAGAGCTGCCAGCTGCCAGCGGCGGCAATCTGCCGGAGAGGCCAGATAAAACTGATCCCAGGCATCTGCTTTATGCAGACCGTATTGGGACTCAGGAATATTGGGGTGGCGTTGTTGCCAGCCCACCCGTACGGCGTGACCGATCACCACGTCCAACACCAGGTCGTCGTCAAACATCACCTCGGGATTGGCACCCATAAAGGTGATCAGGGTGAGCAGGGTTTCCGTGCACAGTTGGCGATAATCCGGGGCTTCGATCTTGCTGAGCAAGTGATCTACGAGGGCAGCAAAGTTGCGCTCGCCCGGTGTTTTTTCGCTCAATAGGGGTCCGCTATCTAGGCGATTGCGCTTATCCAGCTTGTCGCCGATGACAATGCCGCGGCAATGGTGCAGCAGGTCCCAGATGCCCGGATAGAAATCGCGGGGGACTCGCCCCAAGGCCCCGAGCCGCAGCCGATGTTGTAGCCAGCAGCCGCCCTTGGGAAGCTCCCTCAGGGGATCGGGCACGTCCCAACGCACCCGGCCGCTCACATGCAGTTGCTCCTGGCGCTGCAGTGAGGCCTTGGCGTGCTCAAGGTCAGCCAGCACGGCCCGCAGCCGGCGCTGGATAGCGTGGGGCGGCTGAGCGCAAAGGGCTTCGAAGGCGTCAATGGGGTTGAGCGCGGCTGCGCTGGCCAGTTCGCCGGTGAGTAGTAGCAGCAGCTGACCCAATTGCAGGGTGAGACTGCCGCTCAGCAGGGCCGGCTCATGGCGGGCCAGGCTGTCGAGGGCAAGTAGCAGTTCCTGCTGAAGCATCCACTCGCGGCAGTCTTCACCGCTGAAGCGGCGGATCATGGCGGCGATGCTGGCGCTGCCCTGGGGCTCGCTGATGCGGGAGTCACTGGTGTAATTGCGTCCTACCACCACCTGCTTCTGGCGCACCAGCAGGTCGGTGAGGGCATCTTCCAGCTGGGGATGCACCAGATTCAAGGCGCCAGCCACCCGCCGCACCACGTGCCAGTCGGCTTTGGTGAGGGCGCGGCGGTAGACCTCCTCCAACAAATTTTGCAGGCGCACTGGCTGGCTGCCGGCTGGTCCCTGCAGCCGGGAGTCGGGCCCCAGGCGCCGCACCAGTTGCTCCAGTACCTCGCCCTGCTCCTCAAGGGAGGAACTGCGCCAGAGTCGTTCCGCGAGTTCGCCGATGCTGATGTCCTCGCGTTCAAGCTCTTGCTCCTCCTTGGCGCTAAGGGGGGCCTGGCTGGTGCCAGCCCGCAACGGGGTGGGTATGGGCGCAGGCGGTAGAAGCACGGCCCCTGGCGCTTGGGCAGGCAGCTCTACCCAGCTGCCCTGGTCGATGAGTTCTGCCAAAGGTGCAAGCCGCACGGGGACACCGTCCAGCAGGCCTGCCTGCAACTGCTGCCCCAGCCTCAGGAAGGCATCTGGGTTGGCCTGGAAAGCACCCTCGGCGACCGGCAACAGCAGCAGTGGCGAGCCGCTGCCCCGCCAGTGGCGCTGCAGAAGGCGCAGCTCGGCGGTCACCGCGTCGACGAGCTGCTCAGGGTCGTCTGCCAGGTAGAAGGTGTCTTCATCGAGCACGGCTGGGAAAAAGGCAAAACAGCTGCTTCCCTGCCGGTAAAGGCGAGCCGTGGCCATGGTTTCCATCCGCACCGGTGGATGGCCGCTGAGGCCGAGGGCGGGGTTGGCACCCACCTGGGCCATGCGCTGGGCTAGCTCCTGGGAGCTGGCGATGCGGATCGGCGGACTGCTGTTGTCTGGGTTGCTGCTGGCGCCATGGGCCAGGGGTAGCCCAGCCGCCTTGAGACTGGCCGCGATAGCCGCATTGGCTGGCACTAGAGCCACAAGCACCAGATCAGCGCCGAGAGTGCTGGGCCGGCGTCGCCCGGTTGGATCGAGATCTTCCGGACTAATTAATCCGGCCAGCAACAGGTCGGAGAGCCAGGTAAGGCTCTGGGTCCACAGCAAAGGCACATTGGGGTTTGCCTGCCGGCTTTGGCTGCCGGGATGTTGCCGCTCGGCTGCGATGGCTGCTTCAGGCACCAGGTAAAGCTCGGGCAGCAGGGCGCCCTCTGCCTGCTCCAAGCTCACTTCACGCAGCCGCTGGCGCCATTGGCGGGCCTCCTCCCAGCGCTCCTCGCAACAGGCTGTGATCAGTTCGTAGGCCCAGAACAAGGGCCATTCGCATTCGATGTGCTCAAACTGCGCCAGTTCCTCCCGTTCGTAGTGC
>ERZ888423.2681-NODE-2681-length-12847-cov-13.674093_pt1 | contig 12847 bp, 18 predicted proteins | sample MGYA00520523_ERZ888423 | MGnify/ENA primary metagenome ERZ888423 (study PRJEB32303, sample SAMEA104408611) | aquatic metagenome | biome: Brackish water; feature: Pelagic; material: water | place: Baltic Sea | collected 2014-06-08T10:24:00 | depth 30,27 m ...
TGATCTCTTCTTCTCCATAGGGGTGATCGATCCAGAAACGGGGAATCGGCTGGCTTTGGTGGCTGCGGAGGATCCAGAGCAGGGCGCTGTGGCAGGACTGCACCAGGGCGACGGGATCCTTGCGGGTGATGGCAGCGAGGCTGGGTGACATGGAATCAGGCGCCGTGGCGCAGAGGTGGGACGCCAACAGCACCGCCGGGAAGGCAAGGGGCGGCCACCGCGCAGCGGCCTGGCTGCCTCGCGTAGCCCTTGCCCCCGGCGGATGATGCGCGATCCCACCGCCAGCCCACAGGGGTCAGCTCCCCTCCAGGCGCTGAGCTCCCCGAATTTGGCCCGCTGCTCCCCGAATTTGGGCCTGTGCTCCCTGAATTTGCCTGCGCTGCTCCCCGAATTTGACCCCGGACATGGTCTGTTGGGCCGACCTGAGCCGGCCCGCTGGCCCGGGCCCTCTGGCCCTCAGGCCAGCTCGGCCTTGAGGGCGGCGAGGCCCGCCTGCCGCCGCCGCTGCACCGACATGGCGCTCATGCCCAGCTGCTGGCCGATCTGGCGGAGGCTCTGACCCTCCAGCACCGAGAGCCGGATGATCGCCGCCTGGGCCGCCGGGAGCCGATCCAGCAAGGCTTCCACGCTCACGGCTTCCGGAGGCTGCTCCTGCTCGGCCGCCTCCAGCTGATCGATCCAGAGATCACCGCTGGCCAGAGGGGCATGCAGGCTCTGGTGGCTCCAGGGATGGCCGCCCTGCTCGTGCTGCCGCCGCGGGACGCGGACCAGGCGGCCGTGATCGCGCAGGTGATGAAGCAGGGCGCCCTTGATGCAGCGCCTGAGATAGCCGGCGGCAGAGCCTGGATCGCTGACTTGGCGGCAGGAGAGCCAGAGCTGCATCTGCGCCACCTGGCGGGCATCATCGAGCTCGAGCACGCGGCTGCCGGCCGCGAGGCTGCGGGCGATGGAATCCGCCAGCGGCAGGAATTGCTGGAAGAGGGCATCGGCCTGGGAGGGGGTGAGGGCCATGGCCTGATCGCGTAGGACGCGCGACCCCAGGCCTCGACGCAGGAAGAGGCCACGCTGAGCAAGGCCAAGCAGCAGGCCAGCGCCACCGCCAGCGCCACCGCCACACAGCGCGCCTCAGCTCAACGCCCCCCGCTTGTCAACGATGCCCCGCCCAGCAGGGCGATCAGCAGTTTCAAGGTGGCATCAAAGGCTGCAGTCACCTGATCGAGCACACGCGGGCAGACCTCGACCACCTTCTGGCGTTGGGTATAGGCCACATTTCCGCACACGCCTGTTGCCACGGTGTAGAGGCTGAGCTGGGTGATGATCACGACCGCCAGCAACTTGAAAATGAAGCGTTCACGATCAAACGGTGGCTTTTGATTCCCTGCCACAACTCACGAGAACAACCAGGCCCAGCCAGAAGACGGACCTTCCGGTAGCCAGCGTGGGTTGGTGTTCTTGAACGAATAATGCAGGCCCTTCCCCGCCCCGCCGCCTTGCTTGACCCAGGTGCCGCGGATCAGATCGAGATCGCCATAGGGGTCATGCACCAGCCAGCCGTTGCTGTCGTAGCCGCGCACCGCGATGTAATGGCCGCCGCCGCTCGGCGCTGAGACCGGGCCCTTGTGCAGGAGGCCGATCGCCAGGCCATAGCCCTTGTCGATCTCGGCCTTGGCCCGCTCCACCGTGCACGTGGTGAGGAACCGCCCTGGTGCCTTCAGCGCCGCCAGCGCCTTGAGCTGTGCCGCCTGGCTGGTGGTGTCGCCATAACGCTCCACCACGCGCAGGTAGTCGAGGTCGTCGTGGATGCCGGGAACCTTCAACAAGGCGAGGTTCATGGCAATGCTGGAGCTCTGGCAATGACGCCAGCCCTCGGGCCCGTTGTTGAGCTGATCAAAGAACGGCATGGCCAGCGGATTGCCCCTCGCCGGCGTCGGTGGCGTTGCTGGCTTCTCGCTGAACGTGCGTGCCCAGGCGGCCTGCTCATCGAGGATGACGCCGCTGCTGTCCAGCGCGGCGATCGAGCGATACAGCTCCCAGATGCCGGACACCTGCTGAGGTTCACCTTTGAACGCGTTCCAGCGGGCCTGGAACCGCTCCGGGGTCATTGGCGTGGCCACGGCGGTAAGGGGGTCTCGGTTCCAACCCATTGCCAGGAGTGGCAGCGGTACGCTTTGACGTACGTGCCTGACGCTCTGCTCTGGTGGCCAGCATTTCCGCGACAGAAGCCCGCAAGCGGCTGTACGCCCTGATCGATGAGGTCGGCGACTCGCACGAGCCGGTGCAGATCACCGGCAAGCGCGGCAATGCCGTGCTGCTCTCCGAGGCCGACTGGAACGCCATCCAGGAGACGCTGCACCTGGTTTCGATTCCTGGGATGCGCGTGTCGATCCTCGATGGGCTGGCCACAGCAGTCGCTGATCTGAGTGAGCAGCCCGGCTGGTGAGCTGGAGCGTTCGTTTCACCCGGCAAGCGCAGAAGGACGCCCGCAAGCTCGCTGCCGCCTCACCCGCCCTCAAGGCCAAGGCTGAACAGCTGCTGCAACTCCTGGCAGAGGATCCCTTCCGGCAGCCACCGCCCTATGAGGCGCTGGTGGGTGATCTGCGCGGAGCCTTTTCCCGTCGGCTGAACATCCAGCACCGGCTCGTCTACCAGGTGCTCCGCGAGGAAAAGATCGTGAAGGTGCTGAGGCTGTGGACTCACTACGAGTAAGCCCGGCCGCAGCCGGGCCGGAGCTGCGCTCAATAGGGCAGCAGCGCCAGCAGCTCCGGCTCAAGAGCCCGCTCCGGCAGCGCCGCTTGGCGCTCAAACAGGATCTGCTCGGCCAGTTCTGCCAGCCGTGGCAGCGGCACCCAGGCCGACCGGCAGATCGTGCTGATGCGATCAAGCGATCCTGAGCTGTGGCGCTCCAGAGCGTGGCGGCGGAAGGCAGAAGCCATGACGGCGATGAGAAGGACGCCATGGAGCAGCGGGGTGGGGTCAAGGGGCGGCGCCGCCGCCTTGCGTCAGCCCTTGAGGCCACCCCGCACCATGCAGCGGCCTGCGCAACGCCAAACCACCAGGGGCCATCGCCACAGGGATTGGGCCGGCCTGGAGCCGGCCCGCCCCCCTCAGCGTGGCGAGACCTCTTGCTGATGCGCCTCGCGCTGCGCCAGAGCGGAGCTGAGCGGGTGCTCGATCAGCTCGGCGGCGAGCGTGGTCTGGACCTCAGCCCTGATCACCGCCAGCTCCCGCTGGCGCGTGGCGCTGACCTGCAGGCGGATGGCGAGCTTGCCGGCCTCATCGGCTTCTTGGTACTGGCGGTGGAGCGGAAAGCCGAGCTGGCTGAGAAAGGCTTCATCCACCGGGCAGTGCAGCCGGCTCAGTGGCAGGAGGTGATCCTGCAGCTGCCCCAGTGCATTACGGGCCTCCCATTCCGACAGCGCCCGGATCGGCAGCGGCTGGACCTTGCCCCGCTCGCCAGGCCAGGGAACACCCAGGCGGACGCCGACGGCGCGGCCGTGGATGACGGACCGATCGAGATAAGGCCAGCGCAGGGATTCGAGCTGACGCCGCCTGGCCCAGGCTCCGCCGTGAACGAGATCAACCGGACCCACCCGCGTGAACTCCAGGGCATCAACAGGGCAATCGATCAACCAGCTCAGATGGGCGGAATCCAGCTCGGGCGTGGGTGCAACAACAAGCCGCAGCCGCGAGACGGCGCAGCTTCCGCGTTCTCCGCGTGAGATGAGCAGCAGATGAATGGACATGGCCAAAGGGGCGATGGACCCGCAGGGCCACCACGGCGCGGGCAAGGGTCGCGTCAGCGACTCGCACCGCCCTTGCGCCGCCGTGGACACTGCGGATCCCCTGAGCCCTTCCCCTTGCCAGCCCAGCCCCTTGGCGTGCTGGCAATAGGTGGTGACGTTGCTGGGGTCAGGCCCCGGGAGTGACCATGGGCCTCACCTTGATCGAGGCGATGAAGCATGAAACCCGAGTCGATCGGCTCGCGGTGACCAAGACCTTCGTGGAAGGTCAGCTGCTGCGTCGCCTGCCGTTCCGCAATCTCTCAGGTGGTGCTCTGCAGTTCGCCAAAGAAAAGAAACTGCCGCGCGTCGGCTTTCGCGCCGTCAATGAGGGCTACCGGCGCGATTACGGCGCAGTGGCGCAGGAGAGCGAGTTCGTCCACCTGTTTGGTGGTGATCTTGATGTGGACCGCTCGATCGTTGACCTCAACGGCCCGGAGGCGCGCGCCAGCCAGACCGAACAGAAGGTGCGCTCCATGCGCCTGACGCTGGAGGCGGCGATCATCAACGGTGATGCCACCTTCGATCCCCGCGCGTTCGATGGCCTCAGCAAGCGGCTGATCCCCGGCCAGTTGCAGACCGTCGACAACGGCAGCGGCACCGTGAAGCTCACCAAGCTGGAGGAGCTGGTCGATGCGGTCAACGCGCTGGGCGGGGAGAAGGTGATCCTCACCAGCAAGGCGGGCCGGCGCCAGATCAGCCATGTCTCCCGCGAGGCCGGCGGCGACCTGTATCAGGTGATCGACGGCCGCCATTGGTTCGAGGACACCGAAATCCTGGTGCTGGATCAGGACGCCAACGGCCAGGAGGTGCTGGGTTTTGGCGAGGCGGCAAACACCACGTCGATCTATTGCGTCGCGTTCGGCGACGAGCTGATGACCGGCATTCAGGGCCCGTTTGAGGGGCGCTACGGCATTTCCGTGCGGGACTTCGGGGAAGTGCAGGACGCGCCGGTGTTCCGCACCCGCGTCGATTGGTACGTGGGTTTCGCGGTCTGCCACGACAAGGCGATCGGTCGCCTGTTCAACGTCGGCCCTGCTGTGGCCTGAGACGGACTGACCGTCAACCCTGCCCCTGCCCATCACCATTCTGAGAGGACACGACCATGGCCCACCAGGGCAACAAGTTGATCGATGCCGCCACCACGCTGGTGGGGTGGGTCAACTACAACGCCACCGACCCGTTTGAGCGCACGCGCGTCAGCGCGGAGGTGGTGCGGCTGACCACGCCACTGGATGCGGCAGAGCGCTTCACCCTGCTCGCCAGCCACCCCGGCGCGGCGGCGGCGGTGACGGTGGTGCTCGAACTGGCACCGCTGCTCAAGGACGGCACGGCCGGCAGCTGGGTGACGGCGGCCACCGTGGCGATCCCCGCCCTTGGTGGACAGGTGGAGGCACCGATCGCCGGCGGCAGCCTGGCGGTGGCTCCAGCTGATGCCGCCAACGTGGAGCTGCCCAGCTTCTTCTTTGCCCGAGCGACGCTGACGCCTTCTACTCCGAATGGCGCTCACGTCAGCCTCACCTACTGAGGGGGGCGATGAGCGACCTCGAACCCAAGGCACCCGGCGGAGTGCCGGGCCGGCCAGTGGTGAAACCCACCAAGCCGGGCCAACCCGAGGCCCCACCGCAGCCGGAGAGCGAGGGGAGTGACCCGACCGTGCCGACAGCCCCGCCAGCGGAGCCGCCCGCCGAGCTGCCCACCGACCCCCTCCACCCGAGTGATCCGACCGTGCCCGTTGTACCGACCACCGCCGATCCTGTGCTGGAACTGCCGCCGGAGGGGATGCTGCGCATTTCCATGGCAGGCGAGGACGATCAGTTCGTCTTTCCGGTTCATGCCGACCGCTGGGCTGTCAGCGGCTGGACGGTGCATCCACCGGTGACGATCGATCGCGGCCAGGCCGCACCGATCGCTGAGGAGCTTGCGCCAGAGGCTCTGCTGGGGGATCGCACCGGCGCAGCGCTGACGGGGCCTGGCACCATTGCAGCTGAGGGTTCCGGGCCGCAAGCGGTTGTGCCGCGATCGGTTGTGCCGCAAGCGGCCGTGCCGGCCCTGGAACCTGCTCCGCTGGAAGCTGCGCTGCTGGAGCCCGCTCCGCTGGAGTCCCGTGCCGCTTCAGCGGAGGGCACCGGCGCTGCACTCGCCCCTCCTGATTACGCCGCGATGACCAAGGCCCAGATCGCCTTGAGCTGCGAGCAGGACTACGGGGTGCTGCTTGATGAAAGCCAGACCAAGGCCGTCCTGGTGGAGGAGGCGAACAAGCTCTGGCAGGAGTCGCGGACGGCGCCGCTCGAGCCACCAGCGGCGGCTGCACCCGACACCACGATCCCCGGCGATCTGCTGCTTTGAGTGGAGGCAGTGCCCGGCCATGCCCTATCCCCTGCCTGGCGCCCCAGATGATCGAAAGCGCATCCTCCCGCCGATCGGCTGCCCCGGCCTTGAGGTGTGGGTGCTCTTCCATGAGGTGCAGCGTTGGCTGCAGCTGGGCTACCGCCTGGGGCCCGTACCAGCCCACCAGCTGGAACTGTTCTGGATGCCGTCCGAACGGCTGTGGGATGAGCCGATCACAAGTGCCGCGATCCAGCTGCACATCGACCCGTTGGTCAAGGCACCGCAGCCGATCACGGTGAGCTGGGGGGATGGCAGCACGGAGCTGATCGGTTGGGATCCCCTCGCCCGTGACATGCCGAAACCGCGGCATGTGTACCTGCAGCGAGAGGACCTCACCGTCACGGTCAGCATCGGCATCGCGATCGCCAGCCTGCCGGTGGCTCTCATCGGTTGCCCGCTGCCGCCTTACGCGGCGCCGAGCGGCAGCGGCGCGGGCGCTCTGGCTGGCGTTGAGCCCCTGGTGCCCGGTGCTGGCCTCCAAGGCAACGCCTACAACGGCGCCAGCGCCGAGCAGTGGCAGCTGAGGCTTCACCCCGCCGGCGGCCTGGGCTTCCTGCCTTCCCCGATCGATGGTGAACCGGCGCTGGCCGCCTTGAACAGCGAGGCGGGAGGCCGTGCCACGCGTTGGTATTCCGGCGATGGGCCGCCGCTTACAGACGTGCTGCAACCAACGCCGGCCCTGGGCGACCTCTACCTGGACCGCCTCAGCGGGCAGGTGTACGAGCTGGTGGTGTGAGCCATGGCTGACTCCTGGGAGCTGAGGAGCAACATCAAGGGCGCTGACGGTGCGACAGGCGAGCAGGGCTTGACCGGCTCGGTGTCGAGCGCCAGCTGGCTGGACCTCAGCGAGCAACCTGCGCTGCCTACCGCGCCGCAAGCTGGCGTCCTGCGGACCTTTGCCGGTGTCATCGCTACGCGGCTGATGCTCGGCATGCGCGGCCCGAGCGGCCTGCACACCCTGCTCCAGCCGGCCCTCTTCCAGAACCACCTCTGGTTGGTGTCACCGAACCAGACCACCTCGGTGATGGCGATCGGCAACGCCGTCGTCTCGGTGGGCACCCTCAGCCATCCGGCGCCGTCCGCCGCCCTTGGCTGGATGACCAACTTCCTCACGGCAGCCACGGCAGGAGCGACTGCAGGCACCGGGAATCGCGACCTGATCTGGCGCCGTGGCAATGGCACCGGCGTTGGTGGGTTTTTCTTCGTGGCCCGTTTGGCCCTGCCGGATGCCAGCTACAACGAAGCTGGCGCCGGCACCGGATCGCGTCTCTTTGTTGGATTGACCAACCAGACGCTGGCGGCCTCCGTGGCAGCCGATAACCCGGCCGGCCATTTCTGCGGCTTTCTCCGCCGCTCGGTGAATGGCGGCGCGATCGATGCGAACTGGCAGTTTGCGCTCAAGGACAACACGACACTGGCGCTGCACAACACCGCTCTGCCATTTGCTCCTGGGGTGCCCGTTGACTTCTGCATTTTTTGCCCGCCCCACGGCACAACGATCCACTGGGCGGTGGCGGATCTGCTCTCCGGCCAGAGCGATGAAGGCAGCGCGGACGCCAACCTGCCGGGCGCCACAACCTTGATGCGGGCCGGCTTCCAGCTGGCGACGGTGAACAATGTGGCGCGCAACATCCGCATGCAGCGGCTCTATGGCGAAAGCGACCGCTGAGTGCCGGCAAGGCTGGCAATAGAGGGGGAGACCCCCTCTGAGCGCTGCGGCCCATGGCCTGGACCAGCACCGGCACCATTCGCGGCCCAGAAGGCCCCCAGGGTCCCGCTGGACCCAGTGGCACCACCGGGCCAGCGGGACCGACTGGCGCCGCTGGTCCCCAGGGCGCCGCCGGTGCCGTCGGAGCGCAGGGAGCAGCGGGCCCAGCTGGCGCCGATGGTGCGACCGGACCGGCGGGCCCAACCGGACCCACTGGCCCGCAGGGCGCGGCAGGAACAGGCATCAACCTCAAGGGCAATCTGGCCACCCAGGCCGAATTGCCAGGCAGCGGGCAGCTCGACGGTGACGCCTACGTGGTGGCGGCAGTGCCGCCCGATCGCACCAATGTCCTCTTTGTCTGGGACACCGAGACGACGACCTGGGTGGATGCAGGGTCGATCTCCGGTCCGGCCGGCCCTGTGGGCCCCGCTGGCACTGCCGGCCCGACCGGGCCGGCGGGCAGCAGCGGAGCCGCTGGTGCCACCGGACCAGCAGGTCCGGAAGGCATCCAGGGACCGATCGGTGCTCCAGGCCCTGCCGGCGTGGAGGGGTCACGGGGCACCGGCTGGTTCGTGGGCAGTGGCCCGCCGCCGGCCAGCATTCCCGGCTCGATCGTCGGGGATCTCTATCTCGATACGCTCAGCGGTGATGTCTACCTGCTGGGCAGCGGCCCTGCTGGCCTGCCGGTGGCTGATCTACCGCCGATTGGTGCCGCCTTCGAGGGCGGCTTCTATGGCGGCCTGATCTCCCAGAGCATGAATGGCGTGGCCACCCATGCGCTGATTGTTTCGCCCAAGGCCAGCGGCCAGAGCCTGCGGGCCTGCAAAACCACCGGCACGCTCACCACCGCTGCCAGCAGCACGTTTGATGGCTGGGCGAACAGCAACGCCGCCAACGATGCCGCCCACCCGGCGACGCAGTGGGCGCGCGGGCTGTCGATTGCGACCTACACCGATTGGTACATCCCGGCGCTCTACGAACTGGAGATCCTCTACCGGCGGTTCAAGCCAGATGGCAGTGAGGGCAATGCCACCAGCCATGGCGCCAACCCCTACGCGGTGCCGGCCAGTGCCAACTACACCCTCTCGGATCCTGACCAGACCACCGTTCCGCAGTTCGTTGATGGGGCAGCAGAGGCCTTCTTTGCTGGGCCGATGGGCAGCTCGACGCAGGACTCAGCCAGCAGCCACGAGGTGCAGGACTGGTTCTATGGCAACTGGGAGCCGCTCGATAAGACCTTCCCCCGAACTGTGCGGGCGATCCGCAAGATCCCGGTGCTCCCCTGATGCCCAGCTGGATTCCTCGCATCGACACACCGCGCCGTGTGCGCGAGCAGAAGACAACGGCGACGGTGAGTGCCCCGTCGGTGCTGGATCTCACCTTCACCAACCTGGGAGTGGATGGTCGCTTCCTGCTGGTGAGCTGCTCGATCCCGGCCTGGGTGACGTTCTACGCCTCGCTGGCGGCGCGGGCCGCTGATGCGCTGCGGCCGATCAGTGACGACCCCGCCCTCTCCGCCGGGGTGATGCTGGACCTGAGGTTTGATGAGACCACAACGGTGCTGGAGCCAGCACCAGGCTCGACCTACTCCAACGCGGATTCACCACTGCAGCAGCGGGTGTGGGCGCGGGTTCGCACCGAACTGGCTGTGCCCCATGCCGCCACCGTCGCTGTCCTCGCCCTGGTGCTGTACGACACGACGGAGTCCGTCTGATGGTGGCGACCTTGACGGACCTCAGCCGGCGTGGTGACACCGGCGTGCTGGTGCTGCCCGAGGTCTTCTCCTCAGTCGATGGCCTGCTGCGCAGCTGGATGGCGACGGCCAATGCGCAGAACCCCACGCAGCTTCTCAGCGTCGAGCGGGCGCCCGGCGAAGTGCCCGGTTTCACGGGCTGGGTGATCAGAGCGCGGCTCTCGGCGCTCAACAGCGGCCAGCCGGTGGAGCTGATGAGCCAGTGGGTGGCGAACCTGAGCACCGCCGCGGTCACCACCCACTGCGGCCTGGCCAGCGGGTACACACCTGGCGACGCCCTCGGCGGCTATGGCGCCCTCACCGGTGGAGTCGGCAGCGACAACAGCCAGATTGAGCTGCTGCCCAAGGCGCACCCGGTCGGCGCTCTGGTGGCGAGCTCACTGGAGCCGGGGCAGGAGTACTTCTGCTTCTCCCACTCGCAGCACACCTTCAGCAACCGCCAGGCGGTGGCGCTGCTGATCGCAAAGGACGTGGAGTCGGCCCAGTGGCACCTGGCCTTGACCAATACCCTGTCGGCGATTGCTGTGGTGAGCTGGCGAGCGAATCGCTCGCTGCCCTTCCTCTCGACCTCGCTACGCCTCGATTACACCAGCTCGACGCTGCCGTTGATGCTGACAGTGCCGGTGCAGTGGGTTCCGCTCACACCGGGAGTGCTCTTTCAGACGCCCCAACCTCCGGTGCAATGGTTCGATCCGGTGCGTTTACCCGATGATTTCGGGCTCTACAACCGACTCCACGGCATGTTCGGCTACTTCATTGGTGCCGATGGCTCCCACTGGCTGCAGATGGGTGGCGCCCGCCTGGCGGTGAGGCTGGTGGAGCCGGCGCCATGACCTTCTCGGTCTCGACGCAGGACTGGTCGCCGCTGGAGTGGACCACCAAAGAGCCCGGCAGCCTGGGGGTGCGGCTCAATGAGGCGATGGTGCTCTTCTGCGGGGCCGTCAATACCAATCCCGGCAATGGCGAGCTGCAGCTGAGCCTGCTCAAGGATCACCAGTCAGCCACCGGTACAACCAGCTTTGGCTATGTGCTGCGCCTTGGCCATCCGCTCAATCCGGTGCTGCTCCGGTTCTTCAATACGAGCACGAATCAGACCTTCAACGCTTCCGCAACCACGGCCAATCTTGCCCTCGGGCTTGCCAGCACCTGGAGCGACGACGGCCTCAATGGTGGTTATGGCACGTTCAGCGCAACAGTGGCCAGCATCAATGCGGGCATGTCGTATTACTCGCCGACTGGAAATCCAGCGAATAGCTCCGATGGACGGCTGATCGTGATGATGGACACGACCCCGGGAGGTCACGAGTTCTTCTCCTACAACATTGCGACGACGAACGGCGACACCTACGCGCAGAATCACACACTCATTCTGTTCCGCAGCCCTGCAACCAGCGGCTGGAACGTCGCGCTGCTCCGCTCGATGGCGTTGGCGGGAATGTTTGAGAGCCGCAACTTCTACACCTGGAGCAATGACGTCATGGTGCCCGCTGTTGCGCAACCGAGCATCTCGCTGAGCACTGAGCAACTGCTGACCAGAGGGATTGGACTGATCCCCACAGGCCATGGCCCTGGCCAGTTGTTCGCCTATCGCAGCAAGCAGGAGCGCGTGAACCTCCCGCCTTTGTTCTGGTTCGGCAGCAATCAGATCTCCGCCCCCAGGCGGCTGGGCCGCGTGAGCAATCCCGGCGGCCCTGGCACCTTCTACCAACTGAACGCCGCAGGCCTCTCTGCCTTCGATTGCTGGATCCTGCTGCCGCCTGCTACACCGACGCTGGCCGGTTGGAACACGATCGGCTCCCTGACCAGCTGGGATACGTTCCCTGACCGGCTGAACTTCGCTCCCGAGGTGCCGCGTGGGCCGGTGCTGATGGGTCCCGATCTTGGGCCTGATTTCCTGATGGACTGGAGCGCAGCTGCGATGGGCGGGCCTGGTGTGGCGCAACATCCGCTCTACGCGCAGCAGCAGCAGGGCAGCGGCAGCCGCCGGCCGACCACAGCTGTGCTGTGGCCCAGGGGCACGCCCTGAGCAGCGCCATGATCCACCTGCGCTGCAAGCGCCGCTACGTGGGGCTCCACTGGCATGGCGCCCGAGCTGCTGGCCCATGACAGAGGTGATTGCACAAGCGGCTTTCCATGGCGGAGGTGCCAAAGCACACCGCTTCTCAAACCCACCGGGTTATGGCCTGGGCTGTCTGGCGCGGCGGACATGAAACTGGCGCGTCAACGGCTTCTCGTAGAAGCAGGCGACTCCTTCTGCCAAGAGAGTTGACGCCTCTCCATACCGAGAAGTTCATTCAGTCCTGCAGCTCACGCGGGAGTGCAGCTGACGATCGGATCGGCAACGCTGAGGCACCCTTGTAGGCCCGCTGCAGCTGCTCTTTTCGCAGAGTGAGCAGCCCCTGCTTGAGCAGCGCCAGAAACTGCTCATCTTTCCAGGCAGGAACACGGTGCATGGGGGTAAGGCAGGTACCGAGAGTGTTACCATCACAGTTGAAGTTGAACCCTCTTGTCCAAGCTCCTACCGAGACAAGAGAGGCAATGGAATGGCCGCCGCGATCGACCTGGACCGTAAAAAGCTTGTTGGCGCCGCCGCCGTGGCCATCCAGGGAGGACATCAGGGCTCAGCTGCGCGGCTGCTTCGCCAGCCAGGTGAGAGCGGAGCGGATCACTTCGGCGTGGCAGGGCAGCGGCGCGCACCAGCACAACAGCTCCAACCGGCCGGCCTGAGCTCGGCCCAACAGCTGCTCGAGCTCGCGGCGCTCGATCGAACCCGGCTCCTGCAGGCGGGCCCACAGCCAGCGCCGGTAGCGGGCGATCACCTCAGCGCGGCTGCCAGCACGGCCGAGCTGGAAGGGATTGCCGAGCGGGCTGGGCCGGCCCACATAGGCCTGCCCGGGCAGGGGATCGCTGAGCTGGCCGCGCCGGGCCTTGCCGATCGTGATGTCCATGCCGCCTCCACCAGGGAACGTCCTGACCCCGCTGCCCCCAGGCGGCAATCCTGAGGGGTGGCCCTGGTGGACGAGCTGGTCCACGATCCGCAGCCGACGTGGCCGGCTTCTCCTTTCCTGCAAGGCCGGGCCAGAGGACTGGAGCCTCCTCTGCGCCTGGACAGCACCCCCGGTTTTGTGCTCATTTTGTGCTCACCCCGGATACCCAATGGGTGAAAAGTCAGTCGGGGCGACAGGATTCGAACCTGCGACCTAGTGCTCCCAAACC
>ERZ888423.2683-NODE-2683-length-12844-cov-43.514192_pt1 | contig 12844 bp, 16 predicted proteins | sample MGYA00520523_ERZ888423 | MGnify/ENA primary metagenome ERZ888423 (study PRJEB32303, sample SAMEA104408611) | aquatic metagenome | biome: Brackish water; feature: Pelagic; material: water | place: Baltic Sea | collected 2014-06-08T10:24:00 | depth 30,27 m ...
CCGCGACCCAAAAAAAACCCCGCTTGCGCGGGGTTTCCAGTCTCGTCGTTCGCCGTCGATCGCTTGACGGCGGCTGCAAAGGAGCCGCCCCGCGGACGCTAATGGTACCGGTCGGGACCCTTGCGGATCCCTCGGTCGTCGCCAAAAGGAGGCGGCGGCCGTCCCGTGCCCGCGTCGATCGACGGAGAAGAGCGTTGTCTGCATTCTGCATCGGGCGGTCGCGAAGCGGCCGAACGGCAGGTGCATCAAAGCCTCAATCTCCGCATTTGCCTTGAGAATCAACCGGTTAAGGGTCGTCTCGCCGCAACGCGTCAAGCAAAGTATACACTTTGTGCGGGCCGATGGAAGTCCCTTTTTTGCGACAGCGGTCACAAGCGGCTGATTCGACTCAGTTTCCCCAGTGGGGGCCGCGCGACAGTTCGACGAGCTCGTAGTAGGTCTGCATGTAGCCGCCCACCTGACCCTTCAGGAACAGGTATTCGCCGTCCGCCGTGCACCAGACATCGTAGGGCGGATGTTCCTGCGGCAGCTCAGGGTTCGAGACGAACTGGAAATGCAGCGCATCGAAGGTACCGGCGCCGACCGTGACCGTCTCGGCGCCCACGAACACGATGTTCAGCCCGATCGAGAACAGCATCGGGCCGGTCGCGCCGCGGTGGTCGGGCGAGGACAGCAGCATCTGCCGGATGCGCTGCACCTCGCCGAGTTTTCTTTGGTCGATCAGCCGGAGATGCCAGGCGTCGCAGGCGATCGCGTGGTTCTGGAAGGTGGCGAGCGGCGCCGCGAGGTCCATGCGCTGCGAGATGCGACCTTCGAGCGAGGTGAAAGCCTCGCACTCGGCGTGTCGAGGGTGGAAGCGGAACCAGCCCGAGCCCATGAACCGGCTGCCGACCGACAGCCGCACGAAGCAGTCCGTGGGCATCCAGTCCTTGTCCAAAGAATAGGTGATGTCGCGCATGACCGAGGGGCGATCGTCGATCTCGCAGTGGGACGCGCAGGTCCGGGTGCCGTCCGCATGCACATCGATGCGGAAGAACTCGCGGCCGCGCTCTTCCCCCAGGCGCTCGGGCTTGCGGCTGGTGTAGAGCACCTTGCCCATCACGCTGCGATGGTCGCGCTGCAGGATGGGGAGCTTCGGATCGCTGGGAGCGTGGGCCATGGGGTCTCCGTTCAGGTGATGCGGACGGGTCTGGTGCTCAGGCGCCTTGGGCCGTCCAGGTGCGCGACTCGCGCACCGCAGCGCGGAAGTGCGGCAGGCACCAGGTCAGCAGCAATGCGCCACCGATGGACACCACGGCCGCGACCACCAGCATCGAGTAGCGCAGCATCGATTCGTCGCCGAACACATAGTCCGTGAGCAGCGCCACCGAGGTCGGGCCGACGAAGAAGCCGATCGCGTTGAGGACGAAGTAGTACATCGCGATGCACTGCGAACGCATGGAGGGCGGCGCGATGGCCACCACCGCCGCAGCACCGGCTGCGGTGGGTGCCGCCGCGCCGAGCGTCGCCGGCACCAGCATGGCGATGGCCATCGCCGGGGTCGGCATCAGCACGAATGCGCAGTAGCCGATGGCGAGGAACACGAACGATCCGAGGCAGACCCGCACATAGCCGTCCTCGTAGCGCTTCTGCAGCACATCGCAGAGCCAGCCGCCGACCATCACGCCGACGAGACCCGAGGCGATGGAGACATAGCCGCGCACCTGCAGCCAATAGCCGTACTCGGCATCGGAGAGCTGATAGGTACGGCGCAGGAACTCCGGGGTCCACGAGCCGACCCCGTAGGCCATGATGGCGAGGCCGGAGAGCGCGAGGAACAGCAGGATGAACGCCCGCCACCGCTTGAACACATGCGCGAAGGTGGCCCAGAGGGAACTCGCTTCGGTCTTGCGTCCCGTCTCGACGAACTCGCGCCTCGCCGGCTCGCGCACCGTGAGCAGCAGCAGGCCGATGAGGATGCCCGGCGCGCCCACCCAGACGAACATCTGTTGCCACGGCTCCAGCACGCCGACGAGCGGCCAATCGACAGGTCCAGCGGCGCGCAGTGTCGGATAGATCATGCCGCCGATGATCGAGGCGATGCCGAGGCCGCTCGAGACGCCCGCGGTGTAGAGACCGATCGCCCGGCCGACCTTGTCCGGCGGGAAGTAGTCCTTGAGCATCGAGAGCGCACAGGGGTTCAGCGTGGCCTCACCGGCGCCCACCGCGACCCTCGCGAAGAACAGGAGCGGGAAGGTCACGGCGAGCCCGCAGGTCATCGTGGCGAGGCTCCAGAAGATGATGCCGGCGAACAGCAGCGCGCGGCGGTTGCCGCGGTCCGCGAACCATGCGATCAGCAGCCCGAAGAAGGTGTAGAAGATGGCGAACGCCCCGCCCATCAGCAGGCTCATCTGCGTGTCGTTGATGCCGAGCGATGCCTTGATGTCAGGCACCAACAGGTTGATGATCTCGCGGTCGATGAAGGCGATGATGTAGGCGAGCAGCAGGACCACCACCACATACCAGGCGTAGGCCTGATCCGGGTAGGGTGGTACGGCCCTCACCGCAGCCGGGTCGGCGGGGGTCGCAGCAGCAGGCAGCGTGGCGGGGGTCATCCGTGCTCCGGGCGCGGCCATGCCGCCGGTGTAAAGTGTCCACGCCCTGAGGCAGGCGCCCCCTGTTTGTAGCCCATCCCGAACCATCTTGAAAGCCAGTTACCACCCCGATTACTTCCTGCCGCTACCAGACGGGCATCCGTTCCCGATGGCGAAGTACCCGTTGGTGCGCGAGCAGCTGCGCGCGGGCGGTTTGCTCGACGCCACCGTCGAGCTCGTCCCTGAAGAGGCTGCGTACGATGATCTCGCCCGTGTGCACACCGCGGGTTACCTTGCGCGCCTGTTCGGCGAGGGGCTGACGGCGGCCGAAGTGCGTGCGCTCGGCGTACCTTGGACGCCGCAGCTGCTGCGTCGCTCACGCCTTGCCGTGCAGGGCACCTTGCTCGCTGCGCGGGCTGCCTTGGAGGAGGGTCTCGCCGGCAACCTCGCGGGCGGCACGCACCACGCATTCGCCGATCATGGCGAGGGGTTCTGCGTGCTCAATGATGTCGCTGTGGCGATCCGCTGCCTGCAGGCGGAGGGCAGGATCCGCCGCGCGCTCGTCATCGACCTCGATGTCCATCAGGGCAACGGCACCGCGGCGATCTTCGAGGGTGACGACTCGGTGTTCACCTTCTCCATGCACGGCGAGCGCAATTATCCAGCGCGCAAGATGCGTTCGACACTCGATGTGGGCTTGCCGGACGGTACGGACGATGCGGCCTATCTGGGGGCGCTGGCGGCGCAGTTGCCGCGGCTCACCGAGGGGTTCCGACCCGAACTGGTGTTCTATCTCGCAGGCGTCGATGTGGCGGCGGGTGATCGCTATGGCCGCTTCGCGCTCAGCGACGCCGGTCTGCGCGAGCGCGAACGGCAGGTGCTCGGCTGGGCCCGCGCCCAAGGGCTACCGCTCACCGTGACGCTGGCAGGGGGTTATGCCGCGACGCCGGCGCGCACCGCCGCGCTGCACGCGATGGTGTTCGAGGAGGCTGCGGCATGAGCCGGCCGCGGTTGTTCCAACGCATCCTGCGTCGAGCGGCAGAGCACCGTTGGCTGCCGGACGGGCGACTGCTCGAGTTCTATCCGCCTTTCCTCGTGATGCGCATCAAGGTGCTCGAAGTCTCGCCGCAGTGGCGCAAGGTGCGCATCCGCTTACCGCTCAACGCGATCTCGCGCAATCCGGGCGGGGTGATGTTCGGCGGCTACCAAGCCGCGCTCGCCGATCCGATCGCAGCGCTCGCCTGCGCCAGGGTGTTCCCGGGCTACTCGACCTGGACACGCTCGATGCAGATCGACTTCGAGATCGGCGGCAGCAGTGATCTCGAACTGCGTTTCGAGTTCCCGCCCGACCTGGAGGCTCGCATCGGGGGTGAACTGGCGCGCGATGGCCGCAGCACGCCGTCGTTCGAGTACGGCTATTTCTTGGCGGATGGGCGACGCTGCACCCGTATCGTCAACACCGTGGCGATCCGACCGCGTGGCTACAGCAAAGCGACCACGCCACCGGCACCGGAGCAAGGGGTGGATTGAACGACGACCTCAGGCCGTCTCGAGCATCAGCGTGCGCAGCTTCTTGATCGCGTTCGCCTCGAGCTGACGGATACGCTCGGCGGACACGCCGTACTTCGTCGCGAGATCGTGCAGCGTCGCCTTGTCGGCATCGCCCGCCATCCAGCGGCTCGCGAGGATGTCGCGGCTGCGCGGGTCGAGTTCGGCGATCGCCCGGGTGAGCCCGGCGTGCGAAGCGTCCTCCCATTCGGCGTCTTCGACCTGCTGCGCGGGATCGGCATCCGGGGCGGGCAGGTAGGCGGCGGGGTTGTGGATGTCCTCTTCGTCCGACTCGGAAGGTGAGGGATCGAAGGTGAGATCGCGGGCGCTCAAGCGGCGCTCCATCTCGGTGACTTCCGCGGGTTCCACGCCGAGTTCACGCGCGACCGTGGCGGTCTCTTCGGCGGTCAACCAACCCAGGCCTTTCTTCATGCGACGCAGGTTGAAGAACAACTTGCGCTGCGCCTTGGTGGTGGCGACCTTGACGAGCCGCCAGTTGCGCAGCACATATTCGTGGATCTCGGCGCGGATCCAGTGCACGGCGAACGACACAAGCCGCACGCCGAGATCCGGGTCGAAGCGCTTGACCGCCTTCATCAGGCCGACATTGCCTTCCTGCACCAGATCGCCGACCGGCAAGCCATAGCCGAGATAGCCGCGGGCGATGTGCGCGACGAAGCGCAGGTGCGAGAGCACCAAGGCGCGTGCGGCCTCGACATCGGCGTCATCACGGAAACGGCGCGCGAGCGATTGCTCGTCTTCGCGCGACAGCACGGGGACGCGCGACACGCGTTCGAGATAGGCGTCGAGGCTGCCGAGGGGACCGGCAAGCGCGGCATCCGAATAGCGGGCGATCAGGGCGTTGGCAGTCATGGCTATACCTCTGGATGTAGTTTAGCACTCCCTGACTTTGAGTGCTAAACACCGCCCAAGTTCAACTCTATATCTCTTTATGAATCAGATGGTTGGACGACAGACTGCGATGGGTTGCAGCCCGTGTGACGCCTCAAGGCTGCGGCGTGACGCGGGCGATCTGGCGGGCCGCGCCCACCCATGCGCCGACCAACCCGAGCAGGGCGCCTGCGAGCACCAACGCCAGCATCTCCTCCCCGGCGAGTCCGGCGAGACGGAATTGGCCGCCGTAGAGCGACACCAAGCGCGCCACGGGCGCCTCGAGAGAGGCGAGCAGCGCGGCGAGCAGGCCGAGTGCAAGCAGGCCGCCGAGCAACCCGTGGAACAGACCCGAGTAGAGGAAAGGGCGGCGGATGAACGCGTCCGAGCCGCCGACCAGTTTGGTGACGGCGATCTCGGGCAGTCGCGCGGCGATCTCGATGCGGGTGGTGTTGCCGATGACGGCGAGCACACCGAGTCCGAACAGCACCGCCGAGGCGAGGAACAGCGTGCGCAACACCGCGAACAGGGCGGCAAGCCGCTGCGCCCACTCCGCGTCGGCTTGCACGATCTCCACCTCGGGAAATCCGGCGAGCGTGCCGCGCAGCCGCTCGAGCGCAGCCGCATCGCGCTGCACCGTGGTCGGTTGGATCACGAGCGTGTGCGGCAGGGGGTTGCTTTCGAGCGCCTCGAGCGCCTTGCCGAAGCTGGAGCGCTCGCGGAATTCTTTGAGACCCTGTTCCGCGGTGATCAGGGTCACGGTGGCGATGTCGGGCTGACCGCGCACGGCGGTCGCGATCACCTGCGCCCGCTCCACAGAGGTGCCGACCTTGAGGAAGGCCGAGACCTGCACGGCGGTCGCGAGATCCCCGGTGGCCGAGCGTGCGTTCTGCACCAGCAGCCAGAGCCCCGCGGGCAGGGCGAGCGCGACCGCGATGACGAGCGTCGTCAGCAGCGCGCCGAGCGGACGGCGCAGCAGGCGGCCGAGCGCGGCGACCAGTGCTTGCAGATGGCGCGTCGTCCAGGTGGCCGGCGAGATCATGCGGACACCTTGCCGTCATCGATGTGGATGCTGCGTTGCCCGAACTCCTCGACCAGCGACAGGTCGTGGGTCGCGACGACCACCGTCACGCCGACCTCTTGGAAGCGGCGGAAGAGGCGCATGACATCGAGCGCCAGCCCGCGGTCGAGGTTGCCGGTCGGTTCGTCGGCGATCAGCACGACCGGCTTGCCGACCACGGCGCGCGCGATGCCGACACGCTGCTGCTCACCGACCGACAGTTCGGAGGGGAGTGCGCGGACCTGCTCGAGCAGGCCCACCTGGTCGAGCGCAGCGCGAACGCGCTTGTCGATGTCGCGGAACGGCGCATCGGCGACCACCAGCGGCAGCGCGACATTGTCGTAGACCGGACGATCCATCAGCAGTTGATGGTCCTGGAACACCATGCCGAGCCGACGGCGATAGGCGGGGATCGCCCGCGCGGGCAGCGACGCCGTGTCCTGCCCGTTGACCGTGACTGTACCGCGCGTCGGACGCTCGAGCAGCCCGATGAGCTTCAGGATGGAGCTTTTGCCGGCGCCGGAGCGGCCGGTGAGGAACACGAACTCGCCTGGTTCGACCTGCAGCGATATCTCGCGCAACGCGTCGCGGCCGTTCGGATAACGTTTGGAGACGCGGTCGAAGCGGATCATGGTGAAAGTATGCCCCTCAGACCGCAGGGCCGTCGACGAGCGCGCGGGCGAAGGCGGCTGCATCGAACTCCGCGAAGTCCCCCGCCTGTTCGCCGAGCCCCACGAACCGGATGGGAAGTTTCAGCTGCCGTGCGATCGCGAGCACGATACCGCCGCGCGCCGTACCGTCGAGCTTGGTGAGCACGAGACCCGTCACGCCTACGGCGGCGTGGAACTGTTGTGCCTGCGCGAGCGCGTTCTGACCTTGCGTGGCATCGATCACCAACAGCACTTCCTGTGGCGCACTGGGGTCGACCTTGCCGAGCACGCGCCGCACCTTGCGCAGCTCTTCCATGAGGTGGGTCTGCGCCTGCAACCGTCCCGCCGTGTCGGCGATGAGCAGGTCAGCGCCGCGCGCGCGCGCGGACTGCAGGGCATCGAAGGCGACCGCAGCCGGATCCGCACCCGTCGCTTGGGCGACGAGTTCCGCGCCGGTTCGCGTGGCCCAGACGCCGATCTGCTCGACCGCCGCAGCGCGGAAGGTGTCGCCCGCGGCGAGCACCACCTTCAGGCCATCGGCACCGTAGCGCTGCGCCAGCTTGCCGATGGTCGTGGTCTTGCCCGAGCCGTTCACGCCGACCACGAGGATGGTGAAGGGCTGGTGCGCGCGATCGATGACGAGCGGCTGCGCGACCGGGGTCAGCAGCGCCGTGATGTCCTCGCGCAGCGCGGCGAGCAGTGCATCGACATCACCCAGTTGCTGGCGGGCCACGCGCTTGCGCAGGCCTTCGATGAGCTCTTCGGTGACCGTGACGCCGCAGTCCGCCTGCAGCAGCCGGGTCTCGAGCTCTTCGAGCGCCGCGGCGTCGATCTTGCGGCCCCCCAGGACTGCGCCGAGCCCGGCGCTCAGGGTCTCCCCACCGCGCGAGAACGCGGCGCGCAGGCGCTGGAAGAAACCGGTCGGGGCGTCGGAGGGCATCCGCCGATTCTAGCAGCGGCGCCCCTAGGTCAGAGCAACTGCGCTGCGATGCAGAGCATCGCGCCGACGCCGACCGCGAACGCGAGCGTGCGTACCCATGGGATGGCGAAGGTGTAGGCCGCCGCATGCGCGACCCGCGCCCAGAAATAGACCATCGCGCAGACTGCGGTGGCCGGGCCGTTCGCGCCGGCGACATGCGCGGTGAGGATCAGCGCCGCGAACACCACCAGGTTCTCGACGGCGTTGTAGTGGGCGGCCTTCAGGCGCTGCGCCCAAGGCGCGATCGGCTTCGGGTCGGTCGGATAGCCGACGGCTTGGGTGAGGCCGCGGACGGCGATCAGGTTCAGGATGTACGGCACCCACATCAGCACGGTGAACACGCAGGTGTAGACGAGCCAGGTCAGTTCGACGGTCATGACGGAACCCCCTGATATTGTTGTTGTCGCAGTCATCATCCCCCACGACCTCGGCACGCGCAACCGATGCGCGGGTGGCCTGCATCGGTTGCATGACGCTTGAGGGATGCGCGACGATCGTGGCGGAGTGCGTAGAGGCCCCTCGTGACCCGATCTCCATGACGCTGAGACCCGCCACGCCGCAGGATTTCCCGGCGATCCTCGCCCTCAACCTCGAGTCCGAGCGCTTCCTCAGTCCGTTGACGCTGCAGCGTCTCGCGCAGTTGCATCGACAGGCCGACCTCCATCAGGTCGTCGAGGAAGGGCGGCAGGTCGTGGCCTTCGTGCTCGCCCTGCGCGAGGGGCAGGACTACGACAGCCCGAACTACCTTTTCTTCGGGACCCGCTACGCGCGTTTCCTGTATGTCGATCGGGTGGTGGTCGCCGCCGCGGCGCAAGGCCGCGGGCTCGGCCGAGTGCTCTACGAGGCGGTGTTCGCGCATGCGACTCGGTCGCAGCTGCCTTGGGTCACCTGCGAGTACGACATCGAACCGCCGAACCCCGCCTCCGAGCGCTTCCATTGCGGCTTCGGCTTCATCGAGGTCGGTCGCCAGTCGGTGGCCGGCGGCCAGAAGCAGGTGTCGCTGCAGGTGGCGCCGGTGCGGTCCGGCGGTTAGGTCCGCCGTCCGCCGCTCGGGTACTCTTCATCCCGTGAACCGTCCCGTCCAGAACCGCGCTGCACAGACCCGCGAGCTGCGCATCATCGCCGGCCAGTGGCGCGGGCGGCGCTGGCGTTTCCCGATCGGGCCCGACATCCGCCCGACGCCCGACCGCGTGCGCGAGACGCTCTTCAACTGGCTCGCGCCGCAGATCCGTGGTGCGCGGGTGCTCGATCTGTTCGCGGGCAGCGGTGCACTCGGACTCGAATCCCTGTCGCGCGGCGCAGCGCACGCGACCTTCGTCGACGCCGATGCCCGTGCGGTGAGCGCGCTGCACGAGCGATGCACGGAATGGAGCAGCGCCTCGCGCGAGGCCGGTACCCCGGTGGGCAGCGCCGAGTTCCATCGCGCCGATGCGCTCGCCTTCCTCGCAGGTCCGGCCGGTCGCTTGTCCCCCGGCCCTTTCGTCGTGCCGTTTGATGTGGTGTTCCTCGACCCGCCGTTCGGTGCCGGGTTGTGGGGCAAGGTGGCTTCGCGGTTGGAGACGGGCGGTTGGCTGGCCCCAGAGGCGTTCATCTACCTCGAGGCGCCGGTCGGCGAACGGCCCCCGGGATTACCGCCCACGCTGCAGCCATGGCGTGACGGCAAGGCCGGCGAGGTCGGTTATCATCTGCTGCGCCGCAACGCGCGGTCGAGCAGCGAGCAGGAGTCTGCGACATGAACCGCGGCGTGATGTATCCCGGGACCTTCGACCCGATCACCAACGGGCACTTCGACATCGCGAGCCGCGCGGCGAAGATGTTCGACCGCGTCGTCATCGCGATCGCCGCCAATCCGGGCAAGACGCCGCTGTTCTCGCTCGAAGAGCGCATCACGCTCGCGCGGACGGCGCTCGCGGACATCCCGAACATCGAGGTGATGGGCTACGCGAAGCTCACGGTCGAGTTCGCACGCGATAACGGGCTCGGCTTCATGCTGCGCGGCCTGCGCGCGGTGTCGGACTTCGAGTTCGAGTTCCAATTGGCCAACATGAGCCGGCATATCGCGCCGGACATCGAGACCGTGTTCCTCACGCCCAAGGAACAGTTCACCTTCATCTCTTCGACGCTGGTGCGCGAGATCGCGGTGCTGGGCGGCGATATGTCGGAGTTCGTGCACCCGGCGGTGGCCGAGGCGCTGAAGACGAAGCGGCGCGCGCCTGCGGTCTGAGCGGCATCGGCGTCCCGTCGCGGGCGAGGTCCACCGCCCGCCACAGATACCAAGCCGCCGCGGAGCGGTATGGCGCCCAGCAGGCGCCGCGCCGAGCGAGTTCTTTGGGCGTCGGTAGCGCGTCGGACCCATAAGCGAGCCGGAAACCGTTGCGCACGCCGTAGTCGTCCACCGGCAGCACATCCGGCCGACCCAGTTGGAACATCAGCATCATCTGCACCGTCCAAGGTCCGATGCCGCGCACCTGCGTGAGCCGCGCGATGATCGCTGCGTCGTCGAGCGCGGCAAGCGCTGCGCTGTCCGGCACCACGCCCGAGAGCGTATGCACCGCGAGATCTTTGAGCGCGGCGGCTTTCGCGGCGGAGAGCCCGACCGAGCGCAGCGCGTCCGGCGCGGTGTCGCTCACTTGCTGGGGTGTCGGGAAGGCGCTCCCCGCGTACAGCGCGACGAAGCGCGCGAGGATCGCATCAGCCGCGCGGCCGCTGATCTGCTGCGAGGCGATCGCCCGTACGAGGTGACGGAAGGGCGAGGCGCAGGGTTCGGCGCGTAGCCGGTAAGGTCCCGCCGTCTCGATCAGCGCGGCCATCACGGGGTCGACCCGCCGGAAATGTGGCAGCAGCACGCGCCGGTCGGGCGCGCGCGTCAGCTTTGACACGCCGGGCACCAGTAGGTCGATCGCTGACCCTGAACGCGCTGACGCACCGTCGTACCGCACTGGCGGCAGGGTTCGCCGATGCGTTCGTAGACGAAGAGTTTCTGCCGGAAATAGCCGGGATTGCCATCGACGCCGACATAGTCGCGCAGCGTCGTCCCGCCGACCTCGATGGCCTTGGCGAGCACCATGCGGATCGCGGCGGCGAGCCGTTCGCAGTCCGCGCGGGTCAACCCGCCCGCCTGACGCCCCGGACGGATGCGGGCGTGGAACAGCGCCTCGCTCGCGTAGATGTTGCCGACACCGACCACCACCTTCGCATCCATGATGAATTGTTTGATCGCGACGCGGCGCTTGCGCGAGGCACGCCACAGCGTAGCGCCATCGAAGCCGTCCTCGAGCGGTTCCGGACCGAGATGCCGCAGCAGCGGATGCTGCGCCGGGTCGCCCTCGACCAAGTGCAGCGAACCGAAGCGACGCGGGTCGTTGAAGCGCAGCGTCTCGCCCGAGTCGAGTTCGAGGTCGAAGTGGTCGTGCGGGAGACGCGGTGCATCGGTGGGCAGCACGCGCAGGTTGCCCGACATGCCAAGGTGCACGAGCAGCGCAGCGGGTTCCCCTGGTGGTACGCACTCGAGCGCAGCACCCCCGAGCGCAGCACCGTCCAACGGGAAGAGCAGGTATTTCGCGCGGCGCAGTGCGCCGAGCACGGTCGCGCCCTGGACCTTGGCGGGGAGTGACGCCGCTACGCGCCACCGGAGCCGCGGCTCGTGGACCCGAAGCGCACGGATGGCTCGGCCCACGACACGCGGCTCGACGCCGCGGCGCGTGGTCTCGACTTCTGGGAGTTCCGGCATGACGGGGCCGTCAACGCAGAACAGGACTGGGCGCACCCGGGTGGGCGCGCCGCGCGATCACTTGATCTTGGTTTCCTTGTACGCCACGTGCTTGCGCACGACGGGGTCGTACTTCTTCACATCCATCTTCTCGGGATGGAGCCGCTTGTTCTTCATCGCCACATAGAAATGGCCGGTGCCGGCGGTGGACAGCAGTTTCACTTTCTCGCGCATGGCTCAGGTTCTCCGGCTCAGATCTTCATGCCCTTGGCGCGGAGGTCGGAGACCACCGCGTCGAGGCCGTTCTTCTCGATGGTGCGCATGGCGTTGGCGCTGACTCGCAGCGACACCCAACGCTGCTCGCCTTCGAGCCAGAACCGCTGGGTGTGCAGGTTCGGCAGGAAGCGACGACGCTTCTTGTTGTTCGCGTGCGAGACGCGGTTGCCCGACGCGGGGCGCTTACCAGTGAATTCGCAGACGCGGGACATGGTGAAAAACCTTTAAGATCAGTAGGTTGCAGGAAGGCGGGCGCCGTGGCGACCGTCAAAAGGGCTGCATTTATACCAGTCTCGCGGCCGCTCGGCAACCTCAGGGAGAGTGCCGCAGGTTCTGGGTCCGGATGAGGGCCTGTCAAAGCACCCCCCGCTCGGCCAGGGAGACGGCCTCGGGCCCGGCGATGATCAGGTGGTCGAGCACCCGGATGTCGACGAGGGCGAGGGCGTCGCGCAAGCGCACGGTGATGAGCTCGTCCGCGTGGCTCGGCTCTGCGACGCCCGAGGGGTGGTTGTGCGCGAGGATGATCGCCGCGGCGTTATGGGACAGCGCCTGACGGAGCACTTCGCGCGGATGGACCGCTGCGCCGTCGATGGTGCCGCGGAAGAGTTCCTCGAAGACGATCAATCGGTGGCGGTTGTCGAGGTAGAGGCAGCAGAAGACCTCGTACGGCCGGTCGCGCAGCTGCGCGGTGAGGAAGCGGCGGGTGTCGGCGGGGGAGTGCAGCGGCTCGCCGGGGCGCAGCGCTGCGCCGTAGTGTCGCCGCGCGAGCTCGAGCGCGCCCTGCAGCAGGGCGACCCGCGCGGGGCCGAGACCCGCGGCGGCGAGTATGCGGTCCCGGTCGGCGGCGAGCAGCCCGCGCAGCGAGCCGAAATCGTTGAGGAGCTGGCGCGCGAGATCGAGTGCGCCGACACCGCGCAGACCGGTGCCGAACAGCAGCGCGAGCAGCTCCGCATCCGACAGCGCCGTCGCACCTCGCTGCAGCAGTTTTTCGCGCGGGCGCTCGGGTGCCGGCCAATGGCGGATGGAGCGCGCGGCGACAGGGCTTGGGTGGGTGGTCTGCAGGTCTGGCATGCCGACAGCATCGCCGTCGTCACCCACCGACGCCAGCGATGAATCCGGGCGAATCCACAGGAAATGTACGCGGGGTCTGCCGCGACC
>ERZ888423.2684-NODE-2684-length-12841-cov-48.651494_pt1 | contig 12841 bp, 12 predicted proteins | sample MGYA00520523_ERZ888423 | MGnify/ENA primary metagenome ERZ888423 (study PRJEB32303, sample SAMEA104408611) | aquatic metagenome | biome: Brackish water; feature: Pelagic; material: water | place: Baltic Sea | collected 2014-06-08T10:24:00 | depth 30,27 m ...
GTTGGCCCAGAGTCTACCTCAAACTGGATTAGGTGGAGGGGGCAACGTCACGCGCGACGAGGCGATGATGGCCGAACATCTGGTCAATCTTGGGCGGCGTTCGGCGGATGTGCGCATGGCGCATTTCATGCTGGAACTGGGTGCGCGCCTCAGACTTGTGGGCATAGGCGATCAGGGCGGATTCGCGTGCCCGCTGACGCAATATCATCTGGCCGATGCGCTGGGCCTGAGTGCCGTGCATGTCAACCGGGTTCTGCGCCATTTGCGCGAAGCAGGTCTGCTCACCTTTCAAAGGGGCCGTGTTCGTTTCAATGACATCGTCCGGCTTCGCGATCTTGCCGGGTTCGACCCTGATTATCTGGATCATCAACTGTCCCGGTTCTGACGTGTGGTGGGCCGCCCAAGACGGGGTGGCCCGTCTTGGGCAAGGGAAGGGTTGCCAGCGCAATCAGCGGTTGGGCGTGATGATGATCTCGACCCGGCGATTTTGGGCCCGCCCCGCCACAGTGGCATTGGTAGCGATCGGCTCTTCAAATCCGCGCCCCAAGACCCGGATGCGGGACGCGCTGGTGCCAAATGCCACAAGCTCGCTTGCGACTGCCATGGCTCGTTCTTCGCTGAGCTGCTTGTTGTAGGCCGCGGTACCGACGGTGTCGGTATGTCCGACCACCAGAACCGTGGAATTGGGGTGTTGGCGCAGGCTTTCGGACACCGCCCTGAGCGCGGGCCGAAAGCTTGGATCGACGGTGGATGAATCCGTGCGGAAGGTGACCGATTCCGGCAAGATCACACGGATATCCTGACCAGTGTTGGTGACGGCCACACCGGTGCCAGCCAAAGAGCGGCGCAGCTCGCGTTCCTGCGTTTCCATCTGTGCGCCGATGGCCCCGCCGATGGCAGCGCCGATGGCCCCGCCGATGACGGTGGATTGCGTGTCGCCGCCGATGATCTGGCCGGCCGCTGCACCTGTCAAACCTCCGATGATCGCGCCGGTGGCTGGTTGATTGGAGGTGCCATCGATATTTTCGCAGCCGCCCAAAGCGAAAGATGCTGCCAAAACTCCGGCTCCGATAAGTCTGTAATTGCTCATCTCGTGTCCTTTTCAAGAACGCGGCCACACCGGTACGACGGTGGCCCCTGCGCTGAAACAGGATCACGATGACATGTTTTCTTGGCCGCTATGCTGATCTGCGTCAGCATGGCGGAGTTCAACAGCCGTTCCATTGCGCGGGTTCGATGTAGAAGGTCGGCGTCGCGAAAAGCGCAGGCGCCTTACGTCGGGGCGTTTGCCTTGGATGGCGCGATTGGATGCAAGCCGATTGCGCCGCGCGGGCGGTGTCCATGCGCGGCACGTCAAAGGTCACGGGCGCGTCGCGCCTTGTCGGGGCGATGCGTTTCAAGGACATCCCCATCAGTTCGGATGCGTGAACAACGCAGCGACGGCGGCTTCAAGCAGATCGATCAGTCCTGACCATGGCACGGCGCGCGGTCAATCGCCGAGCTTGGCATGAACCTCATCGAGGTCGATGTCGCCCAAAGGCATCTTGTTGCCCGGATTGTCGAAATCGTAGCGGAACAGCGCAAAATCGCGGTGATAGATTTCATGCATCAGATGCATCGCCAGATCGTCGAAATAATCCTCGACCGGGTGTAGCCGCTTGGGCCCATGCCCCTCGCTTTCGTTGAAGCGCGGCACTTGCGCCAGATCGACTGGGTAGCGCGTGTCGATGCGATCGAGCACCTGCTGCATCCCGTCATTGAATTTTTCGGTCCAAAAGATGTGGTCATAGCGCCCGCCATTCACGATCAGCGTCGAGATATGGCCCGACATGGTCGACCAGTGGATGTCGGGTTCCATCGGGCGGCGCCAGCGGATGGTGTCGCGCACGAACAGCAAGAAGCGACGAAAGGATGCGATCTGGTCGAAATCCTGCTGGCCATCCGGCCCGCCCACCTCGATCCCGTACTTCTGGATCAAGACCGGCACCAGATTGCCACGATAGCGGTTCCCGTTGCGCTGGATGCCACAGATCTTGTCGAAAAAGCTAGAAAGTACGCGGGTATAGGGGTTTCGCACACAGGTGAAGGTAAATGATTTTCGGCCCTTCACATTCGCCTCGATCAGCGGTTGGCTTGCCGCCCGCGCCCATTTGTGCAGCCCATCGGTGGCATCATGGATGTCGCCTTGGAAATATGTGTTGTGGTCGGAATAGAACATGATCTGGCCGATGGTCGAACAGGCGCATTTGGGCACCACGCGGTAGACCATGCTTTCGCTTTCCGTCATCCAGGTTCCCGGAAACCCCATCGCCGCCCTCTCGTCTCTGTCTGCCTGTGGCACGCCACCATCACGAAGTGTGGGTGCATCTAAAGCAAAAAGATGAATACCTTCAACTTCCGTTAGGTGTTGCTATGACAAGACACGGGAAAGATTGTAACGAGGTATTTGCTGCATGGCCAAGATCGCCTTCATCTTGCTTTGCCACAAGGACGCGCCCGCCATCATCGCGCAGGCCGAGCGCCTGAGCGCGACGGGGGATTATGTGGCGATCCATTTCGATGCGCGCGCAGCCGCCACCGATTACGCCGCGATCACCCGGGCTTTGGCCGGCAATCCCCGCGTCGTCTTTGCCAAAAAGCGCGTCAGATGCGGATGGGGTGGCTGGAGCCTGGTGCGTGCCACACTCAACACGCTTGAGGTGGCCGTGCGCAGCTTTCCCGATGCGACGCATTTCTACACGCTCTCGGGCGATTGCCTGCCGGTGAAATCCGCCAGCTACGCGCATCGATTTCTTGATGCGGCCGATCGCGATTACATCGAGGCCTTCGATTTCTTCACCTCGGGTTGGATCAAGACAGGCCTTCGGGAAGAACGGCTGATCTATCGCCACTGGTTCAATGAACGCGACCAGAATTGGCTGTTTTACCAAAGCCTCAACCTGCAAAGGGCGCTGGGCCTGCGCCGTCGCATCCCTGCCGACATCGCGGTGCAGATCGGAAGCCAATGGTGGTGCCTGCGGCGGGGCACCATTGAAAAGATCCTCAAGTTTTGCCGCAAACGCCGCGATGTCGTGCGATTCTTTTCCACAACTTGGATCCCCGACGAGACGTTTTTCCAAACGCTGGTGCGCCATCTGGTGCCCGAACGCGAGATCGAATGCCGCACGCTGACGTTCAAGATGTTCAGCGATTACGGCATGCCCGTGACCTTTTACAACGACCACTACAGCTTTCTGATCAGCCAGAACTACCTGTTTGCGCGCAAGATCAGCCCAGAGGCCGCGCTGCTCAAGCAACGTCTGGGGGCCCTGTGGCAGGCTCCGTGCAGCGATGTCGTCACCGGTGGTGAGGGTGAAAAGCTGTACGCTTTCCTGACGGGGCGCGGGCGTGTGGGCGCCCGGTATGGGCCGCGCATCTGGGAAGACACAAGCACGCTTGGGCCCGATCGCAGACTGCTGATGATCGTGTGCAGGAAATGGCATGTGGCCAAACGTCTGCTGAGTTCCAGCGCAGAGCGGTTGAAGCTGCCGGGCGTTGAATATCTTTTTGACGAGGCGACATGCCCCATGCCCGATCTTGGCGGCATCGAGCGGAGCCTTGACAAGCGCAACCGCCACCGTCGCGCCTTGATGCGGATGCTGTTCGAATACCACAACACCGACAGGCTGATGATCTGTCTGGATCCGGGCAATATGGCTGCGCTACAGGATTTCCTGTCCGACAGGGCGGACGCGCGGGTGCTTGAACTGTGCTGCACATTTGACGATCAGTCCTTGGTGCGCCATGCCACCCGGCTCGGGCTGGCGACCGAGAACACACCGGCCGACGTGATCGCGCGCTTGCTGCCCAGCTTGCGCCAGGATTTGGCAATGCACGCCACCCGTATCCGCGATGCCGACCGTTCGCGCCACTGGTGCATCCGCCAAGACCGCCCCCTGGCCGAAAACGCGACTGTTCTGGCGGATTTTTTCGATATCGATCTGGACAGCGCGCAGCGGCTGTCGGAAACCCCATACCTGTTCGCAGACTGACGGGAGCCCGCCATGGCCTATGCCTACGATCCGCAAAATATCTTTGCCCGCATCCTGCGCGGCGAGATCCCCAATCGCACCGTGATGGAAACCGCCCACACGCTCGCCTTTGCCGATATCCATCCGCAAGCGCCCATTCACGTGTTGGTCATTCCCAAGGGGCCATATGTCTGCGCTGATCATTTCGCGCTTGCAGCCACTGACGCCGAGATCGTGGATTTCACCCGCGCCATCGGCCGTATCTGTGCCGATCTTGGCATCCAGCCCGGCGAAGGCGGGCAGGGCTTTCGCACCATCGCCAACGCAGGCGATGCCGCCGCACAAGAAGTGCCCCATTACCATGTGCATATCTTGTCGGGCCGTCCCTTGGGCCGGATGCTGCAACAGCCCGACTGAACGCTTGGGCCATGGTCTTGCCCGCGAAAGATCTTGCTGCCATATCCGCAATGCACATCGCAGCCGAGGACAAGATCATGCCCATCGCCCCGCCCGAAACCGAGATCGTCACCGCCACCCGTGTCGCCTGTGACGGCGGCGAGGGGGCGCTGGGTCATCCGCGGGTCTGGCTGTCGATCCCGGCCGATCGCGGCTGGGTCGAATGTGGCTATTGCGACAAGAAATTCATCCATGCTGATGTCGCCGACACGGCGCGCGCCGCGGATTGACCATGCTGCGGCGTTTGGTTCTGGGCTTTCGTCATGCGGTGATGGTCGTGGCGCTGGCGGTCGTGGCATTTCTGGCTGCCGCCGCGGTGGGCGGCCTGATCCCGGGTCGCACCGCCGACCTGCCTCAGGGCGATACGGTCGAGATCGCCTTGCTCTATGGCCCGATCCATGTCGATTTCCTGCTGCCCGCCACCGACGAGACGCGGGCGGGGATGGGCTTTGCCGCCGCGGCCGGGGTGCCGGTCGACCATCCCGATGTGCGACATGTTCTTGTCGGCTGGGGCGCGCGGGACTTCTACACCACCGCCGGAACCTATTCCGACATCACGGCCAGCGCGACGCTACGCGCGGTGACAGGCGACAGCGCGGTCCTGCGCATCGACGTGATCGGGGCCTTTCAGGCCGGTTTCGATCCACCCCGCCTGCGTCTGTCGCAGGCACAATATGCCGCCCTGCTCGAGGCCATCGCCGCGAGCGCCTTGGGTCCGCCGATCCCTGGCGCGGGCTTTACCGGCACCGACGGATTTGTCGAGGCGGAAGGTCGCTTTCACCTTTTTCGTACCTGCAACACCTGGGTCTCGCGCATGCTGCGCGCCGCCGGCGTCCCGGCGGGCCTCTGGACGCCGACGCCCTTCGCGGTGCGTCTGGGCCTGTGGCGGGCGGAAACCCTTGGCTGAAAACCGGGGTCGCGGCGGGCGCGCCGGCGCGCTAGAATAGGCCCGGACGAAACCGGAACGGGGGAGCGCGCGACCATGGCATTTGGCAAGGGACATCACCTGCATCTGGTCGACGGCTCGGCCTTTATCTTTCGCGCCTTTCATGCGTTGCCGCCGCTGACGCGCAAATCCGATGGCTTGCCCATCGGGGCGGTGGCGGGGTTTTGCAACATGATCCACCGCATGATCGAGGCCAATACCGGCCCCGACGCGCCGACCCACGCGGCGGTGGTGTTCGACAAGGGCAGCCATACCTTCCGAAACGACATGTATGATCTCTACAAGGCCAACCGAGAGGCCATGCCCGAGGATCTGCGACCGCAGATGCCGCTGACGCGCGACGCCACACGCGCCTTCAACCTTGCCTGTCTGGAGCTTGAGAATTACGAGGCCGATGACATCATCGCCACGCTTGCCCGCCTTGCGCGCGAGGCGGGGGGTCGGTGCACCATCATCAGTTCGGACAAGGATCTGATGCAGCTGGTGGGCGGGGGCGTCGAGATGTTTGACGCCATGAAGAACCAACGCATCGATGCCGACGGGGTCGAGGCCAAATTCGGTGTGCGCCCCGAGCGTGTCGTCGACGTTCAGGCGCTGTCGGGCGACAGCGTCGACAACATTCCCGGCGCGCCCGGCATCGGGATCAAGACGGCGGCACTCTTGATCACTGAATTCGGCGATCTGGAAACGCTTCTGGACCGGGCCCATGAGATCCCCCAGCCCAAGCGTCGCCAGACCCTGATCGATTTCGCCGACCAGATTCGCCTGTCCAAGCGGCTTGTCACGCTCGATGACCGCACGCCCATCGATGTCACGCTCGAGGATCTTGAGGTCAGGCAACCCGATCCCGAGGTGCTGCTTGCCTTTCTGAGCAAGATGGAATTCCGCAGCCTGACCAAGCGGATCGCCGATGGCCTGGGGGTCGCCCCACCCGCCATGCCCGACACCGACCCGCGCGGTGCCGATCCGGTGGATCGGGACGCGCCCGCCATGCCGCCCATCGACCGCGCCCGCTATCAGCTTGTGCGCGACGCCGATGCCTTGGCCGCATGGATCGCGCGCGCGCAGGCCGTGGGGGCTGTCGCCATCGACACAGAGACCACCGGGCTTGATGAAATGACCGCCGATCTGGTGGGCGTTTCGCTGTCTTGTGGTCCGGAAGCGGCCTGTTACATCCCGCTCACCCATCGCGCCGAAGGCGGCGAGGGGCTGTTTGGTTCGAATGCGCTGGCGCAAGGGCAGATGCCGCTTGATGCGGCGCTCGCGATGCTCAAGCCGATGCTGGAAGATCCCGGCGTTCTCAAGATCTTGCAGAACGCGAAATATGACGTGAAAATCCTGGCCCGCTACGGGATCGATGTGGCGCCCATCGATGACACGATGCTGATGTCCTATGCGCTGAATGCGGGGTTGCATGGGCACGGCATGGATGCGCTGTCCGAACGCTATCTGGGCCACAACCCCATCCCGATCAAGGATCTGATCGGTTCGGGCAAATCCCAGATCACCTTTGACCGTGTGCCGATCGATGCGGCCGCCCCCTATGCCGCCGAAGACGCCGATGTGACATGGCGGCTGTGGCATGTGTTCAAGCCGCAACTGCACCGCGCCCGTGTCACCACTGTCTACGAGACGATGGAGCGCCCGCTCGTGCCGGTTCTGGCGCGGATGGAAATGGCGGGCATCAAGGTCGACCGCGATGTGCTGAGCCGCATGTCCAACGCCTTCGCCCAGAAGATGGCCGGGCTCGAGGCGGAATTGCACGGGTTGGCGGGCCATCCCTTCAACGTGCAATCGCCCGCGCAAGTTGGCCAGATCCTGTTCGAGGAGATGGGGCTTGAGGGCGGCGAAAGAACCAAGACGGGCCAATGGTCCACCCCCGCCGAGGTGCTGGAGGATCTGGCCGCCACCCATGAGTTTGCCGCCCGCGTGCTGGATTATCGCCAGATCCAGAAGCTCAAATCCACCTATACCGATGCGTTGCAAGACCATATCAACCCCGACACGGGCCGGGTGCATACATCCTATGTGATTGCGGGCGCCAATACCGGGCGGCTGGCCTCGACCGATCCGAACCTGCAAAACATTCCCGTGCGCACCGAAGATGGCCGCCGCATCCGCGAAGCCTTTGTGGCCGACAAGGGCAAGGTTCTGGTCAGTCTTGATTATTCCCAGATCGAATTGCGCATTCTGGCCCATATCGCGGGGATTGACGCGCTGAAACAGGCCTTCCGCGAGGGGCAGGATATTCACGCCGCCACCGCGTCCGAGATGTTCGGCGTGCCCTTGGACCAGATGACGCCCGATGTGCGCCGTCAGGCCAAGGCGATCAATTTCGGCGTGATCTACGGCATCTCCGGCTTTGGCCTGGCGCGCAATCTGCGCATCCCGCGCGCCGAGGCGCAGGGCTTTATCGACCGCTATTTCGAACGCTTCCCCGGCATCCGTGCCTATATGGATGCAACCAAGGCTTTCGCCAAGACGAATGGCCATGTGCAGACGCTTTTCGGCCGCAAGATCCACACCCCCGAGATCAACGCCAAGGGCCCCGGCGCGGGCTTTGCCGCGCGCGCCGCGATCAACGCGCCCATTCAGGGCACGGCCGCCGACATCATCCGCCGCGCGATGATCAAGATGGATGCCGCCATCGCGGATCTACCCGCCCGCATGCTGTTGCAGGTGCATGACGAATTGCTGTTCGAGGTGGATGAGGGCGCCGCCGATGCCCTGATCGCGCGCGCGCGTGACGTGATGGAGGGTGCAGCCCTGCCCGCCGTGCATCTTGATGTGCCCATCGTGGTCGATGCGGGGCAGGGGGCGAATTGGGCGGTGGCGCATTGAGCCGCCCCCGCCCGCGCGCCAGATCGGCCATGCCGCGCAGCCAGACGCGGCTTGTCGCCTTCAACAAGCCGATGGATGTGCTGAGCCAGTTCACCGATGACGGGCATTGGCCGGGGCTGAAACGCTTTCTCGACATGCCGGGGATGTATCCGGCGGGCCGGCTTGACCGTGACAGCGAGGGGCTGTTGCTGCTCACCAATGACGGCATCTTGCAAGCGCGGCTGACAGACCCCAAATCGGCCACGCCCAAGACCTATGTCGCGCTGGTCGAAGGCACGCCCACCCCCGAGGCGCTGGCCGCCTTGCGCAAGGGCGTTGCGCTGAATGATGGCCCGACACGACCCGCCAAGGTCGATCAGGTGGCAGAGCCGGATTGGCTTTGGCCGCGTGATCCGCCGGTGCGGTTCCGGCTGAATGTGCCCGAGGCTTGGCTGAACCTGACCATCACCGAAGGCCGCAATCGACAGGTCCGGCGCATGTGCGCCCATGTGGGCCTGCCGGTCTTGCGGCTGATCCGCTGGTCGGTGGGCGATCACACGCTTGAGGGGCTTGCCCCCGGCACATGGAAGGCGCTGCAACCCTGACGCGATGTCTTGGCATGCTACCGCATTCTTATAGAATAATGATATGTCAGGCGCCAACATGCGACGGGGCCGCCAATGCATGCATCGCGGCCCCGTGCTTTCGCGGAACCGCTCCTCCCCGGCGCCGCAATTGTTTCTTATGCAAGCATTGCCATGGGATTCTCGAGATTGTCAACAATGGCTTGCAAAAGCGCGGCCCCAAGCGCGCCGTCGATGACCCGGTGATCGACCGACAGCGTGACCGACATGACAGTCGCAACCGTCAGCCCGCCATCGGCGCCCACAACAGGTTTCCTGACGCCCGCACCGACGGCCAGGATCGCCCCATGGGGCGGGTTGATCACCGCGTCGAAATTGTCGATGCCATACATGCCCAGATTGCTGATCGCGAAGGTGCCGCCGACATATTCATGCGGCGCCAGCTTGCGGTCGCGGGCGCGGGTGGCCAGATCCTTCATCTCGGCCGACAGCGCCGACAGGCTCTTTTGCTCGGCATCCTTGAGCACCGGCGTGAAGAGCCCACCATCGACCGCCACCGCCACCGCCACATCCGAGGGCTTGAGCCGCAGCATCCGGTCACCCGCCCAGACCGAATTGGCGGCGGGCACCTGTTGCAGGGCCAGCGCACAGGCCTTGATGATGAAATCATTGACCGACAGCTTCACGCCACGGCTTTCCAGCTGTTTGTTGAGTTGCCCGCGAAAGGCCATCAGCGCGTCAAGCCGGATATCGCGGCGCAGATAGAAATGCGGGATGGTCTGCTTGGCCTCGGTCAGCCGTGCGGCAACCGTCTTGCGCATGCCGTCAAGCTTGACCTCCTCATAGGCGCGGCCCTCATACATGCGCATGACCTGTGCAGCATCGGGGCCGGTGGGCATCGCGGTTGCGGCTTTCGCAGCGGGTGCCGGGGCAGGGGCAGGGGCGGCAACCGTGGCTGTGGCGTTGGCCATGGCTATCGGCGCGGCGCTGGCCGTGGCACCCGCGACATCGGCCTTGACGATGCGGCCATGCGGGCCCGAGCCCTGGATCGTGCTCAGATCGATGCCCTTGTCGGCGGCGATGCGGCGGGCAAGCGGCGAGGCGAAAACACGGGTGCCGTCGGCTGCCTTGGGTGCGGCAGGGGCGGGGCTGGCTGCGGCTTGCGCCGGGGCGCTTGCGGCTGTCGCGGTGGGGGCCGTCGCTTTCGCAGGGGCAGGGGCCGCATCGGCGGCAGTTTCGCCATCGGCCAGCAGTACGGCGATGGGGGCGTTCACCTTGACCCCTTCGGTACCCGCGGGGATCACGATCTTGCCGATCACCCCATCATCCACCGCTTCGAATTCCATCGTCGCCTTGTCGGTTTCGATCTCGGCGATGATGTCGCCGGATTTGACGCTATCGCCCTCTTTCACCAGCCATTTGGCCAGCGTGCCTTCCTCCATCGTGGGGGAAAGGGCGGGCATCAGAATTTCGATGGGCATGATCCGCGCTCCTCAGCGATAGGTGACTTGGCGCGCGGCCGCGACGACCTCGGCGGTGGTGACAAGGGCCAGCTTTTCCAGATTGGCCGCATAGGGCATCGGCACATCCTTGCCCGTGCAGTTGATCACCGGCGCGTCCAGATGATCAAAGGCGTTTTGCATGATCCATGCGCCCAGATGATTGCCGACCGATGCGACGGGAAAGCCTTCCTCGATCGTCACGCAGCGGTTGGTCTTTTTGACCGAGGCGAGGATCGTGTCGTAATCAAGCGGGCGCAGCGTGCGCAGATCGATCACCTCGGCGCTGATGCCTTCGGCGGCCAGCTTTTCGGCCGCTTCAAGCGTATAGGTCATGCCGATGCCCCAGCTGATCAGCGTGACATCGCTGCCCTCGCGCCAGATGCGGGCCTTGCCGAAGGGGATGGTGAAATCCGCCACATCCGGCACGTCGAAGGACCGGCCATAGAGGATCTCGTTTTCCAGAAAGATCACCGGGTTGGGATCGCGGATGGCGGTTTTCAACAGGCCCTTGGCGTCAGCCGCCGAATAGGGCTGGACCACTTTCAGGCCGGGAATATGGGCATACCACGCCGCGAAATCCTGACTGTGCTGGGCGCCCACGCGGGCGGCGGCACCGTTGGGCCCGCGAAACACCATCGGCGCGCCCATCTGGCCGCCCGACATGTAAAGCGTCTTGGCCGCCGAATTGATCACATGGTCGATGGCCTGCATCGAAAAGTTGAAGGTCATGAATTCGACGATCGGCCGGAGCCCGCCAAAGGCCGCGCCCACCCCGATACCGGCAAAGCCATGTTCGGTGATGGGCGTGTCGATCACGCGCTTGGGCCCGAATTCATCCAGCAACCCTTGGGTCACCTTGTAGGCGCCCTGATATTCCGCGACCTCCTCGCCCATCACGAACACGGTCGGATCGGCGCGCATTTCTTCGGCCATGGCGTCGCGAAGTGCTTCGCGCACGGTCTGGGTTTTCATCTTGGTTCCCGCGGGCCAATCGGGGCTGCGATCCACCGGTGTCGCCACGGGTGCTGCCGCTGTCGCGGGGGTGGTGGTGGCTTGCGGGGCTGCTGCGGCGGCGGGGGCAGGGGCTGCCATCGTCTCGCCTGCCTCGCCCAGAATCGCGATGGCGGTGTTGACCTTGACCCCTTCGGTGCCCGCGGGGATCAGGATCTTGCCGATCACCCCTTCGTCGACCGCTTCGAATTCCATCGTCGCCTTGTCGGTTTCGATCTCGGCGATGATATCACCCGCCTTGACCGTGTCACCTTCCTTGACCAGCCATTTGGCCAGCGTGCCTTCCTCCATCGTGGGCGAGAGGGCGGGCATCAGAATTTCGGTTGCCATGGTTTGATCGTCCTCTCAGGCGTAGATATCGGTCCAAAGATCCGCGAGCGGCGGCTCGGGGCTTTCTTTGGAAAATTCGGCGGCTTCGTTGACGATATCCTTGATTTCCTTGTCGATCTTTTTCAGATCCTCCTCAGAGGCATGGCCCCCCGTCAACAACATCTGGCGCACCTGTTCGATGGCGTCGCGCTTTTCGCGCATTTCCTGCACCTCTTCGCGGGTGCGGTATTTCGCGGGGTCCGACATGGAATGGCCGCGATAGCGATAGGTCATCACCTCGAGGATATAGGGGCCCTTGCCCGCGCGGCAGTGCGCCACCGCGCGTTCGCCCGCATCCTTGACCGCCAGCACATCCATGCCGTTCACCTCTTCGCCGGCGATGCCATACGCCTCGCCGCGTTTCCACAGCGCGGGCGATTTCGTGGCGCGTTTCACGGCGGTTCCCATGGCGTATTGGTTGTTTTCGATCACGAAGATGACCGGCAGATCCCAAAGCTGCGCCATGTTGTAGGTCTCATAAACCTGGCCCTGATTGGCCGCGCCATCCCCGAAATAGGTAAAGGTCACCCGGTCATTGCCCAGATATTTGTCGGCAAATGCCAGCCCCGCGCCGATCGGCACCTGTGCGCCCACGATGCCATGCCCGCCATAGAAATGCTTTTCCTTGGAGAACATGTGCATCGAGCCGCCCTTGCCCTTGGAATAGCCGCCGATGCGCCCGGTCAGTTCGGCCATCACCCCCTTGGGGTCCATCCCGCAGGCCAGCATGTGCCCATGGTCGCGGTAGGAGGTGACGCGCTTGTCACCTTCGGAGGCCGCAGCCTCGAGGCCCACAACCACGGCTTCCTGCCCGATATAGAGATGGCAGAACCCGCCGATCAGCCCCATGCCGTAAAGCTGGCCCGCCTTTTCCTCGAAGCGGCGGATCAGAAGCATTTCGCGGTAGTAGCGCTTGAGATCCTCGGCCGACACATTGGGTGTGGCAGCCTCGGGTTTTGCCGCGGTCTTGCGTGGTGGCATGCGGGTCATCCTCCCCCGGGTCACAAAGATAGTTTAACGTTAAACAGTTCCCTAGCACAGGCAACCCCCGATTGCACCCGGCAATCCTGACGCAGGGGGTTGCACTGGGCGCAAAGCTGCCGTTCGCGCCGGGTGGCGGGGTCCGGGATGCGTTTGTCGGGA
>ERZ888423.2685-NODE-2685-length-12840-cov-6.433633_pt1 | contig 12840 bp, 18 predicted proteins | sample MGYA00520523_ERZ888423 | MGnify/ENA primary metagenome ERZ888423 (study PRJEB32303, sample SAMEA104408611) | aquatic metagenome | biome: Brackish water; feature: Pelagic; material: water | place: Baltic Sea | collected 2014-06-08T10:24:00 | depth 30,27 m ...
GACCGCATGTGGGAATTCCTTGATCGTTTGATCGCAGTGGCCATTCCTCGTATTCGCGACTTCCGCGGTTTGCCAGCCCATTCATGGGATGGTCGTGGAAACTACTCGTTTGGTCTTGTTGATCAGACGGTGTTCCCCGAAATTGAATATGACAAGATCGATGCCCCTCGAGGTATGGACATCACCATCGTGACTACCGCTGTCAATAATGCCCAAGGTCGGGCACTCCTTGATGCGTTTGGCTTCCCCTTCAAGCGTGGTGCTGATGCAGTTGCTCCGCCGAAGAAGAAGTCCAACACTCGTGGACCGCAGTTCGCAGCCAAGAAGAAGAAGTGAGCGAGAGGTACTGACTCATGGCAAAGAAATCTTTAATTAACCGAGCCAATGCAACACCGAAGTTCAAGGTGCGTGGCTATACACGTTGCCGCAAGTGTGGGCGTGCTCGTTCTGTTTACCGCAAGTTCGGACTCTGCCGTGTGTGTCTTCGCGAGATGGCTCACGCTGGAGAAATCCCCGGCCTAACGAAGTCGAGTTGGTGAGGCGTTATGTTGACTGATCCTATTGCCGACATGCTGACCCGCATCCGCAACGCCAACACGGCGATGCACGATGAGGTCAAGATGCCGTCGTCAAAGCAAAAAGTTGCTCTGGCCAAGATCTTGGAACAAGAGGGTTATATCTCGGGTTTCACGGTTGCTCCCAACACCAAGGGACCAGGCGAAATCTTGAACATCGGAATGAAGTACTCGGCCGAACGCCGTCGCACTATTGCCGGCATCAAGCGCATCTCAACACCTGGACTTCGCGTGTACCGCAAGTCCGACACTGTGCCTCGCGTGCTCGGTGGACTTGGTGTTGCCGTTCTATCCACCAGTCAGGGACTCATGACCGACCGTGAAGCGCGCAAGCGTAAAGTCGGCGGCGAAGTTCTCTGCTACGTGTGGTGATCAGGAGACAACATGTCACGTATCGGTAAAGCACTTATTCCCGTCCCGTCGGGTGTTGATGTTTCAATCAACGGAAGTTCAGTAACGGTCAAGGGTCCAAAGGGCACCTTGAGTCGCGATCTGGTTGGTGGAATCACGGTTCGTCAAGACGAAGGCAACTTGGTTGTCGAGCGTCCGAACGACGAGCGTGAATCACGAAGCTTGCACGGCTTAAGCCGCGCCCTCGTGAACAACATGGTTGTTGGGGTCACCACTGGATTCGCCAAGGAACTCGACATCGTCGGCGTTGGTTACCGCGCCGAGTTGAAGGGCCCAAGCTCCATTCGTCTCAACCTTGGTTTTTCACATCCCGTTGATGTGCAAGCACCAGAAGGTGTCACTTTTGAAGTGCCCGTGCAGACCAAGATCATCGTGAAAGGTATCGACAAAGAATCTGTCGGCCAAGTAGCTGCCAACATTCGTTCCATTCGCAAGCCTGAGCCCTACAAGGGTAAGGGTGTGCGTTATGAGGGCGAGAAGATTCTGCGCAAGGCCGGCAAAGCCGGCAAGAAGTAATGCCGAGAAAAGATTCCGGTAGGGAGATCCAATGAGCAAGATCAGTAAAGAGCGTCGTGAGAGTCGCCTTGTACGTCACAACCGAGTTCGTAAGAAGATCCACGGCACCGCCGAGCGTCCACGCTTGTCGTTGTACCGTTCGAACAAGCACCTCATGCTTCAAGTGATCAACGACGATCTCGGTGTCACCATTACTTCGGTTTCATCAAATGAGCCGGCATTGCGTGCCGCTGGTGGAAGCACCGTCGAAGTCGCTAAGGCTTTAGGTGCAACCGTTGCCCAACGCGCTCAGGCAATTGGTGTCAAGAAAGTTGTTTTCGATCGCGGTGGCTACTTGTACCACGGTCGTGTTGCTGCGGTTGCTGAAGCCGCCCGTGAAGCAGGTCTGGAGTTCTGATGACGAATACACCAAACAACCCCAATCCGAACCCGCGTTCAGGTGGTCCCGGCGGCGGCAACCCGCGCCAGGGTGACCGTCCGCCTCCGGGTATGGGCAACACCCCCGAAGGTGGCCGCGAGTCACGCGTGATTCACATCAACCGCGTGGCCAAGGTCGTGAAGGGTGGTCGTCGTTTCTCGTTCACCGCACTTGTTGTGGTTGGCGATGGCAACGGTCGCGTTGGTCTCGGTTACGGAAAGGCCAAGGAAGTTCCGTTGGCCATCCAAAAAGGAACCGAAGACGCTAGGCGCAACATGTTCTCGGTTGCCCTCGCTGGCAGCACCATCATGCACCCGGTTATCGGCATCTTGGGTGCCGGTCGCGTGATGCTCAAGCCTGCTGCTCCTGGTACCGGTGTTATCGCCGGCGGTGCTGCTCGTATCATCCTCGAAGAGGCTGGCATTCACGATGTGTTGGCCAAGTCACTTGGTTCATCCAACGCCATTAACGTGGCCCGCGCCACCATCAACGGTCTGCAGTCATTGCAACGTCCCGATGAAGTTGCGGCTCGTCGTGGCATTCCCGCCGATAGTTTCGTACCGAAGGGCTTGCTCAAGGCCTACAACGAGACCAAGCGTGCCGTTGCTGCAGGAGAAAGTCACTGATTATGGCTACCTACCAAACAGTCGTTCACACTGGCCCAACCATCACTGTGACCCAGATCAAGTCGAGCACCCATGCCAAGCCCAAGAGCCGCGGAACATTGCGTGCACTCGGTCTTGGACGCATTGGCAAGTCCAATACGTTGCCCGACCGTCCCGAAATTCGCGGCATGATTGCCCGAGTGCCCCACCTCATCGAAGTTTCATCTTCGACTGATTCGAAGGAGAGCTGACCAATGCGCGTTGACGAATTAGCACCAGCACCTGGTTCAACCCATCCGAAAAAGCGGCTCGGTCGCGGTATCGGCGGCAAAGGCGGAAAGACTGCCGGTCGCGGTACCAAGGGTCAGCACTCACGTGGTCGCGGCAAGGTTGCTCGCGGCTTCGAAGGTGGACAGATGCCCCTCAAGCAGCGTGTTCCGAAGTTGAAGGGTTTCAATAACCCATTCCGCATCGAATACCAGGGTGTCAACCTTGACACCATCAATGAACTTGAAGATGCACTTGTCAACCCCGAGGTCTTAACGGCCGCTGGTGTCTTGCACAAGAACGTTTTCGTCAAAGTTCTCGGTCGTGGACAGATCACCCGCAAGGTTGACGTTCATGTTCACGGTGCATCGAAGGCCGCTCAGGCAGCCATCGAAGCAGCCGGTGGATCCGTCACCATCATTCCGTTGCCGTACAAGGTTCGCCCTGCCGCCAACGGCAACCAGTTCACCAACCGCTGATTTCGGGCTTCCCGATTTTCACCAGCCGCTAGAACCCGAGGAGACCACGTGCTGTCGAACCTGAAGAACATCTTCAAGGTCCCCGACCTACGGAACAAGATTTTGTTCACGGTCATGATGGTGTTGCTCTACCGTTTGGGCGCGCATATTCGCGTGCCTGGTATTGACGACCAAGCTGTTCGCCAATTGCGCGAGTCGGCCCGCGAACAGGGTGCACTTGGTTTCTTGAACTTGTTCTCGGGCGGAGCATTCTCGTCGTTCGCTATCTTCGCGTTGGGCATCATGCCGTACATCACCTCCAGCATCATCATGCAGGTGTTGACAGTGGTGATTCCGAAACTCGAAGAGTGGCAACAAGAAGGCGCAACTGGTCAGCGCAAAATCACGCAGTGGACGCGTTATGTCGCAATCGCGATTGCAACATTGCAAGGTGCTGGCTTGACTTTCATTTTCGGTCAAGGAAACGGATCGGCTTTCTTTACGGCTTCGACAACTGCTCCTGACATCGTGTTGCTGCCAGACGGCATGTGGCCACGTGGTTTGCTCGTGATTATTTCATTGGTCGCCGGTACTGCCTTGTTGATGTGGATGGGCGAACTCATTAGTCAACGCGGCATTGGTAACGGTATGAGTATTTTGATCTTTGCATCAGTGGTGAGCTCATTGCCCTTTAGTTATTACTCCATTTTGCAAAGTAAGAAGTGGGTTGTCTTCGCAATTCTCGTCACGATTTCAATTGGCATTTTGATTGCGGTGGTACGTGTTGAACTTGGTCAGCGTCGTATACCGGTGCAGTTCGCCAAGCGTGTCGTCGGTCGACGGATGTATGGCGGCCAAAGCACGTACATTCCGTTGAAGGTCAACCAGGCTGGCATTGTCCCAATCATCTTCGCGAGTTCTGTGATGTTGTTGCCTGTTCTTGTCACCAACGTCATCGGTGGTGCAAATGGCTGGCGCCGCACGGTGACCGAATGGGTTGACCGCAACTTGGTGTCGTCCCAAGGAATGCTCTACATCGTGTCGTTTGCATTGCTCATTGTCGCCTTTGCCTATTTCTACAACTCGATTGCCTTCGATCCGATTCGGCAGGCTGATCAGATTCGCCGCCAAGGTGGATTCATTCCGGGCATTCGTCCCGGACCGCAGACCGAGCGCTATCTCGCAAAGACCGTGAACCGCATTACATTGCCGGGTGCTTTGTTTGTGGCTTTTATCGCGATCTTGCCGTACATCGTGTTGTGGGTGGGCGATGTGCAGTCATTCCCGTTTGCTGGAACGACTGTGTTGATTGCCGTCGGTGTCGCTCTTGAATTGATGCGCCAAGTCAATAGCCAACTCATGTTGCGCAACTACGAGGGATTCCTGAAGTGATGCTCACGCGGCATCGGTGGCTGCGTCAGGACTAACTCATGACCGCGGGCGTTCGTCTGATCATCATGGGTCGTCAAGGCGCAGGCAAAGGTACTCAATGCCAACGCATTTCACGGCACTATGTGGTTCCCCATATTTCGACGGGGGACATCTTGCGCGCTGCCGTACGTGAAGGAACTGAACTCGGCAAGATGGCCAAGCAGGTCATCGAAGCTGGTCGCTTGGTGGGTGACGACATCATGATCGAAATTATCCGCGAACGTTTAGAGCAAGATGATGCCCGCACTCGGGGTTACATTCTTGACGGCTTTCCGCGGACGGTGGCCCAGGCCGTTGCACTTGACGGAATCGCGGCCGAACGGCCGATCCACAGCGTGCTCGACCTTGATGTGCCTCGGGATTTGGTGATTCAGCGCATTTCGGCTCGACGCGTGTGCCGAGATTGTGGGACCAATTACGTGGCGACGGGGCAAAAACGGGATCCCTGGATTTGTGACTCGTGTGGAGGAGACGTTGTTCAGCGCGACGACGACACCCCCGAAAGCATCAATCAGCGACTCGATCTCTATGAATCGCAGACGTCACCGTTGCTTGAGTTTTACGGTCAAGGCGGTCGTCTGGTGGAGATTGATGGATCGCTCTCGCCGGATGAAGTTTTTGAAGCTTTGACCGTGGCGATTGATGTTGCTCGGACGAGCAGCTGAGCGTGCTTGTGGATAACTTTTCTTCAGATATTGCCACGACCGGCCGAGAATCCTGGGCTATGGTTTGGCTCCGAAAAGACTCCCAAGTTTCTGGCTCGAGGCACTTGGTTCACTTGAGTCTCGGCGGTAGCATTGCCCCTCGGTCCAATGGCCGACCCTGCACGCGTCCTTGTGGCGTGAAGCAGTGTGCAATATCCGCCCCGTTAGGAGTCAGTTCTGTCCAAGCCCAAAGACGACGCCATTTTACTCGAAGGAACGATCCTCGAGTCCCTGCCGAACGCCATGTTTCGGGTGGAACTCGAGAACGGCCACAAAGTTTTGGCGCATATCTCCGGAAAGATGCGAATGAACTACATCCGTATTCTTCCTGGCGACAAGGTGCAAGTGGAGCTCACGCCGTATGACCTCACCAGAGGTCGCATCACGTACCGCTACAAGTAGTTACAAGTAGTTACAAGTAGTTACCAAACATCGTAAATAGTCAGTAAAACCAGTCTCTATTCATTCAAGAAATTCAACAACAAGAAGTGAGATGACCATGAAGGTCAAACCAAGTGTTAAGAAAATCTGCGAGAAGTGCAAAGTGATCCGCCGTCACGGCAGCGTCATGGTTATTTGCGAGAACCCGCGTCACAAGCAGCGTCAAGGCTGAGAAGAGAATAAGGAAACAGCATGGCCCGTATTTCTGGAGTTGACATTCCCCGCGAGAAGCGGTTGGAGATTTCGCTCACCTACATCTTTGGCATCGGCAAGCCGACTGCACAACGCATGTGCGCTGATCTCGACATCAGTCCGAACACGCGTGTTCGCGACTTGACCGACGAAGAAGTCAACAAACTTCGTGGTTGGGTTGACAAGAACGTCACTGTCGAAGGTGACCTTCGCCGCGAAGTTCAGACCGACATCAAGCGCAAGATCGAAATCGGTTGCCTTCAGGGCGTCCGTCACCGTAAGGGCCTGCCCGTTCGTGGCCAGCGCACTCACACCAATGCTCGTACCCGTAAGGGACCGAAGAAGACCGTTGCTAACAAGAAAAAGGCAGTGAGGTAGTACATCATGGCTAAGCCGAAGCCGGGCGGACGACGCCCCCGTAAGCGCGAGCGCAAAAACGTCAGCGTTGGTGTGTGTCACATCAAGTGCTCGTTTAACAACACCATCGTCAGCATCTCTGACACCGAAGGCAACGTTTTATCGTGGGCCTCAGGTGGCGGAGTTGGTTTCAAGGGTTCGCGCAAGAGCACACCTTTTGCTGCACAAATGGCAGCCGAAAAAGCCGCCAAGGCCGCTTTCGAACAAGGTATGCGTCGAGTTGAAGTGCACGCCAAGGGCCCAGGCTCTGGTCGTGATACTGCAATTCGTTCGTTGCAGAACACTGGCATCGAAGTGACTGGCATCAAAGATGTCACGCCCGTGCCCCATAACGGCTGCAAGTTGCCTAAGCGGAAGAGGAACTAAGTCATGGCCCGTTACACCGGACCCAAGGTGCGCTTGTCGCGCCGTCTCAATACGAACTTGTTCGAAAACGAAAAGGGCCGTAAGGCTCTTGAGCGTCGCCCATTCCCACCGGGTCAGCACGGTCGCACGCGCCGTCGTTCGGCTGGTAGCGAATACCTCGCACAGCTTCAGGAAAAGCAGAAGGCTAAGTACATCTACGGGGTGCTCGAGCGTCAGTTCCGCAAGACCTACGAAGAAGCAAACCGTTTGCAAGGACCGACTGGCGAAAACCTGTTGCGTTTGCTTGAACTTCGCCTCGACAACGTGGTGTATCGCGCCGGTTTCGGTAGCACCCGCCCCCAGGCTCGTCAGTTTGTTAGCCACGGCCTCATCTTGGTCAACGGCAAGCGACTCAACATCCCGAGCGCTCGCGTCAAAAAAGGCGACATCATCACTTTGGCTGTGAAGGCTCGCGACATGATCGTGATTCAGCACAACATCGATACTTTGGACCGTTCATTGGTTGGTTGGCTCGAAAGCGGAGACGGCGGCAAGCAAGTCACCGTTCGCAATGAACCAGCCCGCGAGCACATTGACGTGCCCGTACGTGAACAGCTCATTGTTGAGCTTTACTCGAAGTAATTCATAACCTATATCAGCAATTAATACCCCGTAAGTACAAACCCTCGACGAACGGAAGAGACAAATGCTCGTCATCCAGCGCCCCAGTGTCGAAGCAATCGGCGAACAGAACGGTAACCGTCAGAGTTTCTCTGTCGGACCTCTTGAGCCAGGCTTCGGTCATACCATCGGTAACTCGCTTCGTCGCGTGTTGCTGTCCTCTATCCCCGGTTCCGCCATCACGACGGTTCGCTTTGATGAGGCATTGCACGAGTTTGACACCATCGCCGGTGTCACCGAGGACGTCACTGACATCATCCTCAACCTCAAAGACATCGTGTTGATTTCCCAGTCCGACGAACCCATCACCATTCGTGTTGATGTTCGCGGCGAAACCACTTCAGTTGTCACCGCCGGCGACATTCAGTGTCCAGCAGATGTGGAGATCCTCAACAAGGATCTCGTCATTGCGCATGTGAATGGCAAAGGTCGCCTTGCATTTGACCTCACCGTCGAGCAGGGACGTGGCTACACCTCAAGCGATCGTGATTCGGGTTCACGCACCATCGGTGTTATCCCGATTGATGCCATCTTCTCGCCAGTGCGTCGTGTGATGTTTGATGTTCAGCCAACTCGCGTTGAGCAGTCAACGAACTACGACAAACTCATCATTGACATCGAAACCGATGGCACCACCACACCGCGTGATGCGCTCGCATCTGCTGGCGCAACTTTGCGTTCGTTGGTTGATCTCGTTGCCAACTTGTCAGAAGAGCCCAAGGGTCTTGAACTCGGTGAAGTGATTTTGGCCGGTTCAGCGAGCCCCGATCTCGACATTGCAATTGAAGATCTTGATCTCTCCGAGCGTCCCCGTAACTGTTTGAAGCGCGCCCAGGTCAACACCATCGGCGAACTTCTCAGCAAGAACGAAGATGACTTGTTGAATATCACCAACTTTGGCCAGAAGAGCCTCGACGAAGTCAAGCAGAAGCTTGATGAGCGCGGCCTGACACTTCGCGGCTGAGCCGACGAACGTTTTAACGAAGGAAACACACCATGCCCGCAACACCACGCCGTGCCAGAAACTTTGGCGGTAGCTCACAGCATCAGAAGTTGATGATGGCCAACCTCACAGCATCTTTGATTGCTGCTGAAGCCATTGAAACCACTGAAGCAAAGGCCAAGGCTCTTCGCCCCATCGCTGAAAAGCTCATCACCAAGGCCAAGAAGGCTCAAGACGGAAACGCCGTGAGCGTGCACCGTATTCGACAGATCCAGGGTTATCTCGGTGACAAGGAAATGACCCACAAGTTGGTTGCAGAAGTTGCTCCTCGTTACCTTGAACGTAACGGTGGCTACTTGCGTATCTTGAAGCTTGGTCCGCGTCAGGGCGATAACGCCCCCATGGCGCGTATTGAACTCGTCTGATATTGACGCGTCTAGTTTTTATCTGGTCGCGAGTGACAACTGATGAATACTTCCGAGCCCGCCACTAGGCGGGCTCGTTTGTTGGTCGCCTACGAAGGTTCACACTTCAGCGGCTTTGCAATCAACGACGGGGTGCGTTCGGTTGCCGGGGTGATCGGTGATGCGCTGTCACTCATCGCGCGCTTTCCGGTGCACATCACGGGTGCGGGTCGTACCGATGCCGGAGTGCATGGCTGGGGACAGGTCATCACGTGTGATTTGCCGCTTGATATCGATCTTGAAAACCTGCCGCGACGTTTAACCAAAATGTGTGCACCGGGCGTGGTGGTGCGTGCCGCTGAATGGACTGCGCCAGATTTCCATGCGCGTTTCTCGGCCTACTGGCGTCACTATCGCTACACCGTGCTCAATGATCCAGTGGCCGATCCATTTTTGGCTGCGACTGCATGGCACGTACCCCAAGAACTCGATCTGCCGCTGATGTATTTGGCCTGTGATCCGCTCATCGGCGAACACGACTTTTCGGCTTTCTGCCGGAAGCCAAAGCCGGTTGAAGGCGAAAAAGAGCCAAGTATGTTCCGCGAAGTCACCCAGGCCAGATGGTCTGAACACACCAGTGAACGAGGCGCCCGCATACTGCGTTTTGAGATTCGGGCCAATGCGTTTTGTCATCAAATGGTCCGCTCAATCGTGGGGACATTGGTTGATGTGGGCCTGCGCAAGCTGACCCCCGGTGCAATGTCGGGCGTTTTGCGCTCGGGCGCCCGCACCGAGGCTGGCCAAGTCGCCCCAGCCCACGGACTGTGTTTGTGGGAGGTCGGCTACGACCAAGAAGTATTCCTGCGCCCACGCGAGATATTCGGGTGACCACCCTGTCGTTTTTACCCATAATGCCCGTATCATTTCTGAGTCCCTGCGGGCTGCAATGTCTCGGGCACCTTTTCTGAAAGAAGTATCTATGAGCACTTATACGCCAAAGGCCAGCGAGATCGTTCGTGAGTGGCATGTCGTCGACGCTGAGGGCATGATCCTTGGTCGTCTTTGCACCGAAGTCGCACGTGTGTTGCGCGGTAAGCACAAGCCAACATTTGCACCTCATATGGATTCTGGCGATCACGTCGTCATCATCAACGCCGACAAGATTGTGTTGACTTCTGGCAAAGCCGAGAGTCGTTTGATTCACAACTACTCGGGTTACCCCGGTGGTTTGAAGAGCGAAACTTTCGCCAGCTTGTTGAATCGTCGCCCCGATGAAGCCATTCGTGGTTCAGTGCGTGGCATGCTACCCAAAGGTCCGCTTGGACGTCAGATGATTAAGAAGCTCAAGGTGTACACCGGAGCAGAACATCCTCACGGCGCGCAAAACCCGACCATCATCAAGTTCGACCACGCCAAAGCTCGCTGAGCAAAGAATTCAAGGATCATAAAATGACGAAGCCTCTTACTCAGACAACCGGTCGCCGCAAGGAAGCAGTCGCACGGGTGCGCGTTCGCCCAGGTACTGGCAAGCACACCGTGAACGGCAAGCCGATCGATGTGTACTTCTGCACCGCAACTCAGCAGAACGCTGCGATCGAAGCATTGCGCGTGACCAACACCTCAGAGCAGTACGACGTTGATGCAACCATTCATGGTGGCGGCGTCACTGGACAGTCTGGTGCAATGCGTATGGGCTTGGCTCGTTCACTGGTTGAACTTGATCCCGATTCACGCGCTGCACTCAAGAAGGCCGGCTTGTTGACTCGCGACTCACGTCGTAAGGAAAGCAAGAAGTACGGTCTGCGCAAGGCCCGCAAGGCCGGACAGTACACGAAGCGCTGATCGCGACTTTCATGTCGGGCGCAAGCAATTCGCCCCAGCCATCTATGTCTTTTATTCCGTCATTCGGCACCGATGGTGTTCGTGGCGTGGCTATTAGCGAAATCACTCCCGAGTATGTCCTTGCTCTTGGTCGTGCTGTTGGCACGGTTTTAGGCTCGCCACGTTTATTGATTGCTCGTGATCCACGAGTGTCTGGGCCCATTCTTGAAGCGGCGTTTTCTGCTGGAGTGGCAGCAGTTGGTGTGCGCGTTGAACAACTTGGTGTGGTGCCAACGCCGACAGTTGCTTTGATTGCCCGACTTGAAAATGTGCCTGGTGTGATGATCACCGCGTCGCATAACAAGTTCTCTGATAACGGAGTCAAAGTATTTGCCGCGGGTGGTCGCAAGTTGACCGACACCGATCAAGAATTGATCGAATCAGAAGTTCACAAAATCATGAGTGGTGTCACTCCAAGTACATCTGATGTTGGGGTCATCATTCGCCGCAGCGATGCCGTGACTTTGTACGTTGATCATCTCGTTGAACTTTTCGGTGAAGGTTCATTGGCGGGTTTACGAATTGTCGTTGACTCGGCCAATGGAGCGATGAGCCAAGTTGCACAACTGGTGTTACAACGACTCGGTGCTGATGTGATTTCCATGAACGATGCGCCGAATGGTCGCAATATCAATGATGCGTGTGGAGCTACTTCGCCACAAACATTGTGTGATTTCGTTAGTGGTACGGGCACCGGTGTTTCGGTTGATATTGGCTTTGCCTACGACGGAGATGGCGATCGTTTAATTGCTGTTGATGAAAACGGCCATGTGGTTGACGGCGACCGATTAATTGCGTTGTCGGTGCTTGATCGACGTGAGCACAACACTTTGGCGAACAACACCGTGGTAGTGACCGTGATGTCGAATTTGGGTTTTCATCAGGCCATGAAGCAGGTTGGTGTCAACGTTGTGACAACCACTGTTGGCGATCGTTATGTTCTTGATGCCATGGAAGATGGCGGCTTTGTTATTGGCGGCGAGCAAAGTGGTCACATCATTCATCGCGATCTCGCGACAACTGGTGATGGTCTTTTGGCCTCGATTGTGTTGGCCCAGTTAGTACGTCGCCGGCAAGAAAAAGATGGATCAAAGTTCTCTCAGCTCGCTGGGTCAATCATGCAGACTTTCCCGCAGGTGTTGAAGAACGTCAAGGTTGCAGTTCGTCCTACTGATGTTGCCAAACTATTAGCAACAGAAATTGCAGCCGAGGAAGCGATTCTCGGTGACAATGGACGAGTTTTAGTACGGGCAAGTGGCACCGAGCCACTCATTCGAGTCATGGTCGAGGCTCCAACTGCACAATTGGCTGACGAAGCAGCCAATCGTCTGGTTGCCATTGCCGTCAACAAGTGCGTGTGAGCCTGTCACCGCATCGGTGTTCGGTAACCTAATTGTCATGTGTGGCATCATCGCTTTGGTCGGCCGACCTGCTCAACGGCAAGCTCCCAGCGTGGCCGACATCGTTCAGCATCTAGACGCCGCAATCGCGAGTGGTCGCAACATGGTCGATGCCACGAGCCATTTGGTTAAAGTCAACGAACTTCTCGCAGGTGTTCCCGGTGCTGTAGCGCTCATTGACAATCACGAATTAGTGAGTGCGATGACGAGTCGTCTTGACCAAGTGGGGGCAACGATCACGGCGATCGACGAAGGTCTAGAAAACAGCGTGGCCGACGCCGACGAAACTGAGCGAAAGGCCGCGGCTCTCATTGCGCTGCGTGATGTCACGTGGTCGATTGGGCAAGATCGCTTACGTACGGCTCGTCTCGTTCGTGATTTGGCTGGACGTGACGCCGGCATCGCCGCAGTCGCTGGTTACCTCACGATTCAACAGGCTTTCTCGGCTCTTGATCGTCTTGAAGTACGCGGTCGCGATTCGGCGGGAATCCATGTTTTTGTTTGGGGCCACGGGTTGTCGGCTAACGATCCTTCGGTCTCGGCGGCACTGAGTGCTCGGGCCCATGACGCGCTCTTTCAAAATCGATCGGTGCGCTTGATTGATGACACGTTGTCGTTCGTCTATAAAGCAGCCGCCGAGATCGGTGAGTTAGGCGACAACACTAAAGCCTTACGTGCAGCCGTACAAGAAGATGACTTGTTACGTTTAGCACTTTCGAATCCAAGTGCTCGTTTGTCATTAGTTGGACAC
>ERZ888423.2688-NODE-2688-length-12832-cov-8.582140_pt1 | contig 12832 bp, 13 predicted proteins | sample MGYA00520523_ERZ888423 | MGnify/ENA primary metagenome ERZ888423 (study PRJEB32303, sample SAMEA104408611) | aquatic metagenome | biome: Brackish water; feature: Pelagic; material: water | place: Baltic Sea | collected 2014-06-08T10:24:00 | depth 30,27 m ...
GGGGGGGGGGGGGGGGGGGGGGGGGGGGGGGGGGGGGGGGGGGGTGGGGGGCGGCGGAGTTTGGGGGGCTCGCGTTATGTGGTGGGTAGGGCGGCGATGCGGCGGACGATGTACGGCGAAAACCACCCCGCATACCTCTCCTGGAGGGATGGATCGCGCCAGTCGCTACCGGTGACAACCCCCCGGCAGCCTGGAGCTTCACACAGGCAGGGGAACTCGTCGTAGTCGCTGGCATCACACATCGCGTAGTCGAAGCTCAACTCCTCCCCGGGCGCGATGTCACGCATTGCGACCAGGAGTTGGGTGCCCTGGAGGCCGCAATTGGGCTCACAGGAATGGTTGAGCATGTCACCGGCCTCAGGGGTGTCACCGGAGACGAGATACAGGTCAGCGTCCACCTGGATGGTTCGATGTTGGCGGTCTTCAGTGAAGGTCGACAGTTGCGCACCATCGACGACCCAGCCGCCAAAGCAGGCGACCGTCTCACCCGTGGCGATCGCCGTGGTGGCGAAGGATCCCCAGCCCTTGCCACCTGCCGGGCGTGTCTCCGCCTTGGACGTGAGCCAGTTGTAATCCATGTGACCTCCCTGTGCGCCACCGCGCGAATAAAAAGTGGATTGTGGCATGGCCGGGCCGCGCAGTGAAATCGTCGCAACTGTCTGAACGTTCAGTTGGGAACCCGTGACACCCACTGCGTTAACCCTCTCGTCTAGCCTGTGTCCGTGATCGATCCCCGTCTGCTGCGCGAGTCACCCGACGTGCTGCGTGAGTCGCAGCGGCGCCGGGGCGAGGACGTGGGGCTCGTGGACCGCCTGGTCGAGCTTGATGCGCAGCGACGGTCACTCCAGATGGCGTACGACGACGTGCGATCTGAGCAAAAGCACCTCTCCAAGCGCATCGGTCCGCTGCAGGGGGCGATCAAGCGGGGCGATACGTCGGCGCAGGGTGAGCTGGACGCCCTGATGGCGGAGGCGACCGGTCTCGCCGAGCGGGTCAAGGCCGCTGATGCGGAGGCCGCGGAGGCCACGCGCCTGGCGGGTGACGCGTGGCTCCGCCTGTCCAATGTGGTCGACATGCGTGCGCCCGTCGGTGGTGAAGAGAACTTCGAGGTCCTGGAGACGGTCGGCACACCCCGGGACTTCACCGCGGAGGGATTCTCTCCGCGGGATCACCTCGAACTCGGCGAGATGCTGAAGGCGATCGATGTCGAACGCGCGGCCAAAGTCTCAGGCTCACGCTTTTACTTCCTGACCGGTGTGGGAGCCCTCCTCGAATTGGCGCTACTCAATCTTGCGGTGGCGCAGGCGACCCGCAACGGCTTCATTCCCGTCGTCCCACCGGTGCTGGTGTCACCACGGGCCATGGAGGGGACCGGCTTCCTGGGCCAGGCGGCGGAGAACGTCTACCGCATCGAATCCGATGACATGTATCTCGTCGGGACCGCGGAGGTCCCCCTCGGGGGGCTCCATGCGGATGAGATCCTGCCTGCCGATTCACTCCCACTGCGCTACGTCGGCTGGTCGACATGCTTCCGCCGCGAAGCTGGGACCTACGGCAAGGACACGCGCGGCATCATCCGCGTGCATCAGTTCGACAAGGTCGAGATGTTCGTCTTCTGTGACCCCGATGACGCGGAGGCCGAGCACGAGCGCATTCTCAGGTGGGAACGGGACTTCATGGATGCCCTCGAGATTCCCTACCGCGTTATTGACGTGGCGACGGGTGACCTCGGGTCCAGCGCTGCGCGGAAGTTTGACATTGAGGCGTGGATCCCGACGCAGGGCACCTACCGTGAGGTCACGTCGACGTCCAATACGACTCAGTTCCAGGCTCGTCGCCTGAGTATTCGCACACGCACCGGTGACGAGGTGCGACCTGTCGCGACACTCAATGGCACCCTGTGTGCGATGCCCCGCATGATCGTGGCACTCCTGGAAAACCACCAGCGTGCAGACGGCACAGTGAGTGTGCCCGCCGCCCTACGCCCGCTGCTGGGATTAGACGTCCTCGAGTTGCCGTGACGTGTGCCGGTGCCCGTGGGCGCTCGGCCCTTGTCGGTGTGGGAGCCGCCCTCGTCCTGGCGGCCTGCACGAGTGCACCCGCCACACCGTCGATCTCCTCGGGAGCGCCGGCACCCGACCAGACGGTGACGGCACGCCCGACCGGTGACGCAACCCCCACACCCACTCCTGAGCCGCTGCCCCCGCTCGCGCCGGGAACATCGCGAGGTGAACTCCTCATTGTCCAGCGCGCTGAAGACGCCGCGCTGGTCTCCGGCGGTGAACCCATCCGTGTGACGTTGGCGCGCACCGCCAACCTGGCATCGTGGTTTACGGCATCCCCGCAAAAATTGGCCGGCGTCATGTCGACGGAGCAGGCGCTGCTGACCCTGGGTTGGCGACCGTCCGAGGATGGTACGACGGCACCCCTGCCTATCCCGCGGCCCAACGGTCTCCTCGCGGCGGCGTCCGGGGATATCGCCTTCACGGTCCAGCGGGCTAATGTGCGTTCCGACGGGACTCTTGTGCTCGACATTCGACCGATTGGTCCGATGCCGTCCACGGTGGAGTCACTCGGTGCCGTCACCCTCACCCTGGACGGCGTACCCGGTGTAGTGAGTCTGGGTGAACAGGTGACGCCGGATCTGATTGTCCGGGTGCTTGTGTCGGGCGTGGCCAATCAGCAGGCGGTCGTCCAGGTGGTGGACACCGGCGGGCAGATTCTTGAGTCGGCGTACCTCTCGGGTGACATGCCCATCGTCGACTCCTGGATCGATGTGGTCAGCGGTGAATCGCTCTGGACGGATCCGGTCGTGACCTTTGTGCCGCCGGGGCCCAGCAGCCCGGGTGCCGTCACCGTGGCAGGCACGATGACGGTTGACGGAGTTTCCGCGTCCCTGGACCGGGTGGTCGCGCGCTGGAGTATCCCGGCGCGCGACACCACCTAGGTCTAGGCCGGGACCTGCGGCAGATTGCCCAGGGCGGCCGCGAAGCGCTCGTCGGTCAGCTCTTCGTCGACCATGGCGCCGGTGAGGTAGGCCTCGTACGCCGCGAGGTCGAAGTGGCCGTGGCCGCAGAGTGCGGTGAGGATCACCGTCTCCTCGCCCGTCTCCTTGGCCTGCTCGGCCAGGCGGATGGCCTGCGCGATGGCATGCGTCGGCTCCGGAGCCGGCACGATGCCCTCGGTGCGGGCGAATTTGAGCGCACCCGTGAAGCACTCGGTCTGAGGGATCGCGACGGCATCCATGAGTCCCAACTCATAGACGTGGGAGATCAGCGGTGCCATGCCGTGGTAGCGCAAACCACCGGCGTGGATCGGGTCGGGGATGAATTCGTGACCCAGCGTGTGCATCTTCATGAGCGGTGTCATGCCGGCGGTGTCCCCGAAGTCATAGGCGTAAACACCGCGCGTGAGTGACGGGCAGGAGGCAGGCTCAACAGCGGTGATCTGGGGATTGATCTTGCCGGCGAGCTTCTCCCGCAGGAAGGGGAAGGACAGTCCGGCGAAGTTGGATCCACCACCGGTGCAGCCGACGATGTGCGTCGGCGTATCGCCGGCCATCTCCATCTGCAGCAGGGCTTCCTCACCGATGATTGTCTGGTGCAGCAGCACATGGTTGAGCACCGAGCCGAGTGCGTAGCGGGTGTCGGCGTTGGTCGCTGCCACCTCAACAGCCTCCGAGATAGCGATGCCGAGTGAGCCGGACCAGTTGTTGGGGTCCTTGGCCAACTCCCGTCCAATGGCGGTGACATCGGAGGGTGAACGATGGATGGAGGCACCGAATGCCTCGATCATGAGGCGCCTGTAGGGCTTGGCGTCGTAGGAGGCCCCGACCTGCCACACCTCGCACTCAAGGTCGAAGAGGGAGCAGGCGAAGGCGAGGGCGGTCCCCCACTGACCAGCACCGGTCTCGGTCGTCAGCTTCTTCGTGCCGTCCTTCTTGTTGTAGTAGGCCTGGGGCACGGATGTGTTGGGCTTGTGCGATCCGGCGGGGGAGACACCCTCGTACTTGTAATAGATGCGCGCCGGAGTGCCGAGGAGTGCCTCGAGGCGATGAGCGCGGAAGAGCGGAGACGGCCGCCACTGCCGATAGACATCAAGGACACCACCGGGGATATCGACGTAGCGGTCCGTCGTGACCTCTTGCATGATCAAGTCGATGGGGAAGAGCGGCAGCAGATCGTCCGGGCCGACCGGATCCATGCGACCGGGGTGAAGGGGCGGCGGTGGAGGAGACGGCAGATCAGCAATGACGTTGTACCACGTCGTCGGCATCTGATCCTCGCTCAGCACGTACTTGTGCTGCTGCACTCTGTCATCCATGGCGCCACCTTCCGCAAGGCCCGAGGGACGTGATTCCCTCGGGAGTCCGACCCGGATAGCCCGGGAGTCTGGACGTTACCCGACCTGGCAGCATGGCGCTCGTGGATCTGTCAGGTCGGTACGTCGTTCCGGTGCCTCTGGGGGTGCGGTTGATCGCGACCGACCTCGACGGCACGCTCCTGCTCCCCGACGGTTCGGTCGGGGAGCGCACCCGCGCCTCCCTTGACCTGCTGAAGGACAGTGAGGTCGACCTCGTCATCGCGACGGGCCGACCGCCTCGCTGGATCTCACCGGTCGTGGAGATGACCGGCCACCGCGGGGTGGGTATTGCGGCCAACGGTGCCGTCGTGCTCGATCTCGCAGACGGTCATGTGACCGAAATTTTCCCGATATCCCAGGATCAAGCCCTGGCGTCCATCGATCGCATCCGCGCCCTGCTGCCCGGGGTGGTCTTTGCCGTCGAGCGCGCTCGGCCCGGGGGGCGTCTCGCCCCGACGGGTGGCTCGTCGTACGACGCCCTCGATGCGACGCTGGCCGATGCGACCGAGTTTGCCCTCGGTGATGGCTACACCCCCCGCTGGCCCGTGCCGCGCGAGACGCATGTTGCTCCGATCGAGGAGCTCATCGCCATGGGTGACGTGGTGAAGTTGCTGATCCGCCCCGGTGATGCGCTGGACATCGACGCGGCAAGTTTCTTTGCGATCGGTATACCCGCGCTCGACGGCATCGTTGAAGTCACCCATGCGGGCCTCGATGGGGCCCTCCTGGAAATCAGCGCACCCGGTGTCACCAAGGCGACGACCCTGGCGCGAGTGGCGGCCGCCGAGGGGCATGGCGCCCTGCACGTCGTCGCGACCGGTGACGGACCCAATGACCTGCCCATGCTGGCATGGGCCGGGTCGTCGTACGCCGTCGCCAACGCACATCCCGAGGTATTGGAGATTGCGACCCACGTGATCCCGTCCAATGGCGACGAGGGTGTGGCGGATCTGATCGATGCGGTGCTGGAGGAACACGCCCGAGGCTTCAGCGCCTGACCGGGGGACGGGTCAGGCATCGCATCCACCACGTCATGGGACGGTGAGGACGACCTTGCCGGTGACGCTGCCATCATCCAGCGCTCGATGGGCATCAGCGACCGCCGAGATGGGCAGCACGCGGTCGACGATGGGCCGGACGATCCCCGCGGAGATCCACGGCCACAGGTGGCGCTGCACCTGGTCGCAGATATCCGCCTTCTGCTCGGGTGTGCGCCCGCGCAGGCTGGTGGCATGGACGGTGCCGTTGCGGCGCAGCAGCACCCCGAGGTCGATGTCCGCGGTGACTCCGCCCTGCATCCCGATGACGACGAGTCGTCCACCGGGTGCGAGACAGGCGATATTGCGCTCGAGATACTTCGCGCCCATGTTGTCGAGGATCACGTCGACACCACGCCCACCGGTCTCCTCCGCCACAACGTCGACGAAGTCCTGCTCCCGGTAGTTGATGAGCACCTCGGCGCCCAACTCAGCGCACGCAACGAGTTTGGCCGAGGATCCCGCAGTGACGGCGACGCGCGCTCCGAGCGCACGCGCGACCTGGATCCCCAAGGTGCCGATGCCGCTGCCGCCCCCGTGGATGAGCACCCAGTCGCCACGCTGCAGATGAGCCGTCATCACCAGGTTGGACCACACCGTGCAGGCGACCTCGGGGAGTCCCGCAGCGGTGACGATGTCGATGCCGCCGGGGATGGGCATGGCCTGGCTAGCGGGTACGGCGACCCGCTCCGCATAGCCCCCACCGGAGAGCAAGCAGCAGACCTGCGCCCCAACAGCATGCGACGTCACGCCGGCACCCACGGCCGACACGTGGCCAGAGCACTCCAGGCCGAGCCACTCGGGAGCGCCCGGGGGCGGGGGGTAGAGACCCTGTCGTTGCAGGAGGTCCGCGCGGTTGACCGCGGTGGCGACGATGTCGACGAGGACCTCACCGGGCGCCGCGACGGGATCGGGCACCTCCTGCCAGGACAGGACATCCGGGTCTCCCGGCGAAGTGACGACGACCGCGCGCATGTCAGTGCCCGATCACGTCAGGACTGAGGTCGCTGCTGGACGTTGTGCACGCTGTTTTCGGTATGCCGGATGACGACGAGCTGATCACCCTTTTGCAGGATGCGGATATCACTCGTGTCGAAGCGGTGCACCACTCCATCTCGGATGACGGCGAGCACGATCTCACCCGTCTCATCGATCTCCGTGGGTGCGATCCCCAACTCTGCCTTGGTGATGTCGCGCTGCACAATCTCCAGACCTCGACCGGAGTCGAGCAGATCCTCCATGAGGGTACCGGCGACCGGTGAGATGAGGGACAGGGCCATGAGGTGGCCGGCAGACTCCGCGGTGGGAATGACACTGCTGGCCCCCGACTGGCGGAGGATCTGCGCATTGGCCGCTTCGCGAGCGGCGGCGACGATCTCCGCCTTGGGGGCGAGCCGTCGCGCGGTGAGCGTGACGAGCACGGAGGTGTCGTCCTGATCCGTGGCGACGATGATCTTGGAGGCACGCTCGGTGGCTGCGTCGCGGAGGACATCTTCGCGCCGCGCATCGCCGAGCACTGCTGCCAGGCCCATGCGGTTGGCATCCTGGACCGAGGCCTTGTCTGTCGTCACGACGACGATGGACAGTGGCTCCATGCCGCTGTCGAGCAGCATGCGCGCGGCGGATCGGCCCTTGACTCCGAAGCCGATGATGACGGTGTGATCTTCCACGCGCTGCCTCCAGCGTGTTGTGCGGAATTCCTCGCGCGTCTTGCGAGTGAGAACCTCGATGGTCGTGCCGACAAGCACGATAAGGAAGATGAAGCGAAGGGGTGTGATGACGAGGATATTGACGACACGGGATGACTCGCACACGGGGATGATGTCCCCATATCCGGTGGTGGAGAGACTGACGGTGGCGTAGTAGAAGGCATCAACCCAACTGATGTTGCCAGCCTCGCCGCGGTCGGCGTAGCAGTCGCCCTCGAGGTAGACAATGACCGCGGCCAGGACCAGGGCGCCGATGGCGATGAAAAGACGTACGACGATGTTGCGTACCGGGCTCCACGGTCGGCTAGGGAGCTTGATGCGGGCGGCGAGGGCCTCGGGATCCTCGTCCGGCCCATCCAGCGGGGACCGCCGTTTTTCTGCCACGTCAGAGGACGCTAGCGGAGAGCGGCGCCGGGGATGGGGACGACGGTCACGACCGAGCCCGCGTCGCCCCCGCCAGGCGGTATCGCGGCCAACCCATCGGCCAGGGCCAGGCTGCGCAGCATGGCCGGGCCATCGAAGCGCAGGGGACGCGCACCTCCTTCCTCGATGAGCACCGGGATGAGTCGCGTGTCGTGTGGATGGCCGGTGACGCCGACAGCCAGGCGAATGTCGACGTCCGATGTCGGCACCCCCCGCAGGGTCCCGATAAGCGGTGCAGCGAGGGTGACGAGTCCGCTGACGGCGGCCAGCGGATTGCCCGGGAGACCGATGAAGGGGCGACCATCATCAAGGACCGCGAGCACCATCGGATGGCCCGGTCGCACCCGCACCCCATCGACGATCCAGCGGGCGCCGAGGTGGTCGAGGACATCGTGCACGAAGTCGACCGGGCCACGGGCGGTCGAACCGGTCGTGACGATGACGTCGGCGGTGGAGTCCTCAATCTCGTCCAGCAGCGCCTGGCGGCTATCCGGGACTCGCACCGGTGGATTGGCGCGGGCTCCGAGATCGGCAAGCCACGGCGGCACAAGCGGACCCAGGGCATCGCGCACCCGACCGGATCGCGGCAGTCCGCGGTCGAGTAGTTCGTCTCCGAGGACGAGGACGGCGACCGTGGGTGGGGGAATGATCTGAAGTTCGTCGTACCCGGCTGCTGCGGCCAAGCCGAGTGTCGTCGGCGTGACGATGGAGCCTGCGGGCACGAGGGGCTCACCCGCTGCGCATTCCTCGCCGCGTCGGCGGATGTCGGTGCCGGCAGCGACGGAGGCCCCAGTGTCGTCGGGGAGTCCGGTCAGGGCATCGAGCGGATACAGCCGCTGGCCGTGCAGGGCGGTCTCGAGCCGGCCGTGCTCACTGCGCAGCACGGCCTCGGTCCCGATGGGGATCGCCGCACCGGTCGCGATGGCTGCGGCGGTGCCCAACTCCAGCCGCACCGATGGATCGTCTCCCGCGAGGACACCGTCGCCCACGATGTGCCAGGGGCTCGATCCGGCCACCGCGAAGCCATCCATGGCGGCGGTGTCGAAGGCGGGCAGGTCGGTCAGGGCTTCGATGGGTGCGGCGAGTGCACAGCCGAGGCAGGAGTCGAGGCGGGCAGCGACGGGGCGCCGAGGCTGCACCGCGGCGGTCGCCACACGTCGTGCTTGGTCCCAGGACAGCGCGGCATCGGACATGCCACCAGCGTGCCACTGCCTGGCCGGTAGGCGATGCCGCGGGCTCGGATCGCGGCGGCGTGTCGGCGGACGGTGCCACGGAGGGTCATGAATGCGGGTATCACATTGATGGCACTCCTTACCTGGGCTTTACCCGGGCTTGGCCGTGCCCTGCTCGCGGGGCGCTTTCCTAGAAGAGACCCGAAATGAGGAGGACCCATGAAGCAAACACGCAGGATGATTATCGCGGCCGCGGCAGTGGTAGGGACCGTTGCAGGTGGCGCGATCGCGATCGCGAATGTGCCTGTCAGCGCCAGTCCGACGAGTGAACCGAAGTCCGTTGTTGCGGGCGACGCGATCTCGGCCTCGGCCTCCACGGACCCTGAGCGCGCCAAACTCGAAGAGCAGATTGCTCAGGCAGAGTTGACGCTGGCGCGGATGCGTGACGGTGACACATCAGCCGTCCCTGCCGCGGGTGGCGCAAGTGCATCGACGACCGGGCAGGCGGGCGGTGGAGCGAATCCTGCTCCCGCACCGGCGCAGGTCTCAACGGACCCGAGTGCCGATCCGGCGCCCAGTGACACCTGGACCGGCGCATCGGGTGGCGGTGAGTACACCGACGACGAGGGAGACGAGGACGAGTACGAGCAGGACGAGGACGACGAGGACGACGAGGACGAGGACGGCGACGAGGACGAGGACGACGAGGGTGATGACGATGACGACTAAGGCGAGGAGTTCGCGGGCGGGCTGGTCCGCAGCCGTTGTCGTCTCACCCCTGGTTGCTGCTCTGGCCGCGGGTTCGATTCTGTGGGCGGGTAGCAATGACCCTCGCGCTGCTGCCCAGGAGGCCTCTGGCCAGTCCCAGGTGGTCGAGGTCGTTGGCACTGGACCGAGTGCAACCGCCTCGGTATCGAGCGCCGATGCCACCACCAAGGAGTTGCGCGCCACCCTGAAGAAGCTCGAGCGCAAGATCGACCGCGCGAAGCAGGACGCGAAGCAAGCAGCTGTGGGCGGCGGCACTGTCAACGCCGGATCCGGAGTATCCACCGAGGTCGCGCAGCCGGCACCGGCCCCTGTGCCCGCTCCTGCTCCTGCTCCCGCTCCCGCGCCCGCTGACACCTGGACCGGATCGTCGGGGGGCTGAGGTGAGCACACTGACCAGCAATGAGATTGGGCACACCTTCACGGCGATGGCCAGCACCATCACCGTGCGCGTGATCGATCCGACGGCCGAGGCTGCGGCTGCGATCGAGATGGTGGAGCAGACATTCCGCGATGTGGAAAGGGCATGCACGCGGTTTGACCCGAGCAGCGACCTCATGCGCGCCAACGCCCGACCTGATGAGTGGACGGTAGTCGCACCGGAGTGCTTCGAGGCTCTTCGACTTGCTCATGCCGCCCATGTCCACACCAGCGGTGCATTCGATCCGCGCGTCCTACGGACTCTGACGAGCCTTGGCTACGACCGTTCACTCGGCTTCGCGAAGGGCAACGTTGTGACCGACGGTCGCATCGAAAAGCATGCATTCGCGGAGTGGACGCCGGAGTTTGACGTGGCAACCAGCGGCGTTCGGCTCGGTGCTGACCCGATCGACCTGAGTGGTATTGGGAAGGGGTACGCCGTACGTCGTGGCATCGGGGTCCTCGCAGGCGTCGGTAGGGCGGCTCTTGTGGAGGCCGGTGGAGATCTCGCCACGTATGGATGCGGCCCCGATCGTCACCCGGGTGAGGCGCGAGCATGGCGCGCTGCTGTGGAGGACCCCCATGGTGGCGATGCGCCCATCGCCATTCTCGATGTGTCCGATATGGCCGCAGCCACGTCGTCGTTGCGCCTGCGTCGTTGGCTCGCGAGTGGTCGAGAGGTACACCACATCATTGATCCCCGAACGAGTGCTCCATCGACGTCGGATCTCGTGGCTGTGACCGTGATCGCCGCCGACCCGGCATGGGCGGAGATCTGGACCAAGGCGTGCTTCCTCGAGGGATCGGCTGGGGTCGATGCGCTCGTTGAGCGCGAAAGTCTGGCCGCCTACTGGGTGGACGCCCAAGGTCACGCACGGGCCAGCGCGGCTATGCGCGGGCGAATCCTCTGGGAGGCATCGTGAGCACATCCGATCGACTCGCTCCGTCAGCGCGCACGACCGGCGTCGTCCTTGCTGTCGCGCTCGCCGCGGGCATCACCGGTGCACTACTCGGCATCGCGTGGAGCGCGATGACGGGAGTCGACATGGGCATGTGGGTGCTAGCGCGCGCATCCGGGTTGGTGGCCTACCTGTTGCTGACGGCCGTGACTGTGCTCGGCCTCATCCTGGCGCGTCCACCGCGCACGGGAGCACGACTCCTCGCCATCGCACAGCGACTGCGCCTTCACGTGCTGCTGGCCATCTTTGCCCTCGTCTTCATCATCGTGCACGCTGTTGTGCTCGCGATCGATCCGTGGGCCGAGGTGGGCTGGGCCGGTGTGCTCCTGCCCTTCGGATCCACCTACCGTCCCCTGGCCGTGACTCTTGGCCTCCTGGCTACCTGGTCGGCACTGATCTCTGGTGCCACAGCGAGCCTGGCCGGCCGAGGCCTGGGACGTCTGTGGTTGCCGCTGCACCGCGTGGCTGCCGCCGGCTGGCTGCTTGCCTGGCTGCACGGTGTGCTTGCCGGCAGTGATACCGGTGCATGGCTGTGGATGTACGCCGTCACAGGCGTTCTCGTCCTGGTCCTCGCCGTGCGTCGCATGACGGCCCCGGCACCCGCTGATGACCTGCGGGAACTCACCACGGATCGCATGCCTCGCGAGGAGGTGCTCGCATGATCGTGCAATCCGCCAGCATGCTGGCCCAGCCTGTGGTCTACACCGGTCATCGTGTCGTTGCTCCACTGGGCGCAGAGACTGAAGATCTCGACCTGTACCGCATGCGCTTTGGATCACCCCAGTTTGACGCTGCGAGTTTCCGCACTGCCGTGTCCGACAGTGAACTCACCGGTCGCGGAGGTGCCCACATCCCAGCCGCATGGAAACTCTCCGCGGCGTATGAGGCCGGTGCGGGAGGGACCGTCGTCATCAATGGCGCGGAGGGGGAGCCCGGCTCGGCCAAGGATGCCTCCCTCTTGCAATTGCGGCCGCACCTGGTGCTTGAGGGTGCGATTGCCGTTGCTGATGCCATCAGGGCCGCCGAGCTCGTGGTGTGGGTGCACGAGTCGTCATCCGTCACGCGTAGATGCATCGCGGACGCCATCCGTGAGCGTCGCGCCGACCTGGACGCCCGCGGGTTGACAGTGCGGATGCTCCTGGCGCCGGAGGGCTACGTCGGTGGCGAGTCCAGCGCGGTCATCCGGGCCCTGCGGGGCGGTCCGGCGTTGCCCCAGCACAGTCGTGATCGCGCACGTCCCTGGGGAGAGGGGCCCGCCATTCTTGTCCATAACGCGGAGACACATGCCCGACTTGGGTTGCTCGCACTGGGTGCGGACCCGGTCGCGACGTCACTCGTCACCGTTGTTGAATCGTCGGCTCCCCTGGAGTTCCAGCGTAGGACCGTCATCGAGGCGGATCGCTCTTCGACAATCGGTGCCGTGGTGGCTGAAGCGGGTGCGCCCGCACCGGCTGCGGTCCTCATCGGTGGATGCGGAGGGACCTGGGTTGCATGGAATGACGCGGAAGGCCTGCCATTGGACCCGACTGCGCTGAGGGATCTGGGCTACTCGCTGGGAGCAGGCGTGCTGCATCTGCTGCCGCGAGGGCGCGACGGGATGGTGGAAACCGTGGGGATCTTGGACTGGCTCGCATCAGAGTCGGCGCGGCAGTGTGGCCCGTGCATCTTCGGTCTTCCAGCACTGTCGGATGCTGTGCGAGCGACAGCGGCAGGACGACGCGGAGACGGTGTCGATCGAGTGGCGAGCCTGATCGCTGGGCGCGGCGCCTGCCGTCATCCGGATGGGGCCCTGCGCATGGCTATGTCCGCGATGGAGGTGTTTGGCCCGTGAGGTTGCAGATTGATCCTGCGGTGTGCGATGGACTCGGGATGTGCGCTTTGAGGGCGCCCGACCTCATCTCGATGGATCCCTGGGGGTATCCGATCGTAGATTCACGGGAACTCGCTGAGAGTGATGCCGCGGCAGCACGGCGGGCGATGAAGGG
>ERZ888423.2689-NODE-2689-length-12831-cov-7.526691_pt1 | contig 12831 bp, 13 predicted proteins | sample MGYA00520523_ERZ888423 | MGnify/ENA primary metagenome ERZ888423 (study PRJEB32303, sample SAMEA104408611) | aquatic metagenome | biome: Brackish water; feature: Pelagic; material: water | place: Baltic Sea | collected 2014-06-08T10:24:00 | depth 30,27 m ...
GGACCGTCATAATTCGGAAATCCTTGGCCGAGATTGATTGAGTTTGTCTCAGCGACTAGCGCCGTCATCTCAGCAAAAATGGTTGAGCCGAAGCCCTGCAATTTTGAATTGAGATAAGGCACTCGAGCCGACGAACCGGACATATCTCTAGGTTATGCGCAATTCACGAGCGAAGTTCAGCCTCAACAGCATCAAGCAACCCGCTTGCCCCAAATCGAAAAGTTTGTGGTGTTGCCCATTGTGGCCCCATGATGGCATCAACCAAATCAAGATATTGCTGTGCATCAGCAACGGTACGAATTCCGCCCGATGGCTTGAGACCTACCGGTCGTCCAGAATCTCGGATGATCTGCAACATAGCGGTCACCGCTTCGGGGGTAGCCGAAATCTTTGTTTTGCCAGTTGAGGTCTTGATGAAGTTTGCACCCGACTTAATTGCCAATTCAGATGCCCGGCGAATTCTTTCTCGGTTGACGAGTTCACCAGTTTCCAAAATGACTTTCAGATGAACTGGTACGTGAACAACTTCTCGAACCGCTTGCAGCATGGAGAGAACTTGAGCCTCGTCACCTGTGATCATCGACTGATACGGCAAGACCAGATCAATTTCATCGGCGCCCGCATCAAGAGCCGTAATCGTTGTGGTAACAACATCAGCAACGTCAGTTCCTCCATGCGGAAAATTCACAACAGTCGCTACTTTTATTGACGTTCCTCGCAAGATTGATGCGCACAAATTAACGAACCGTGGCCAGACACATACGGCCGCAGTATTGCCGAATTCACCTTGAGCGCGTGAACAGAGTTCAACGACTTCTTCTTCTGTGCAATCATCATTGAGATTGGTGAGATCAATCAGTGACAAAACTCGTTGAGCAGATGATCGAGTTGTCACGAAACAAAACCCACCAAATTGTCGGGACCAAATGAAGTGGGCAGGAGTTGTTCCATCGTAAAAATCGCTCGGACTCCACCGGGTCCACAGGCATATATCGCGGTGTCGCTCTTGGCGAACTCACGCACTCGCTGACGACAACCACCGCAACATGTCCCAACTTCAGCACTGTCACAGATTGTTACGAGAGCCAATATTTCTTTCTCTCCTCCGGCGATCATCGCGGCAATTGCGCTCGCTTCAGCACAGTTTCCGACTGGATACGCGGCATTTTCGACATTGCAGCCAACATAGATGTTCCCACTTGGCGAGAGAATCGCTGCACCAACCAAAAAATGCGAATAAGGAGCGTACGCGCGTGCTTGAATCGCTTTTGCTTGTTCAAAAAGTTCCTGAACATGGTGTTCTGATGGAGTCTTGGAGAATTCAATGATCGGATGGCTCACAGAACAACCTTATGACACCTTTTCATGTGCAAACATGAAATGTGCTGAAAAGAAGCGTTTTGAGTTTTTGGAGTTGGTTCGCCCTCGGTGTGATTGTCATCGTCTGGACACCCTTGGTCTTTATCGTCTGGATCGCAACAATGCCGTTTGATAAAGGTCGTTACGCAACGGGTTACACCTTCCGCCGTCTGTGTGTTTTGCACCAGTGGCTTAACCCACTATGGAAGTTTCGTACAAGTGGCGAACTTCCAAAGAACAAACGCAATCCATACGTGATGGTGTCAAATCACGAAAGTTTTGTTGACATGCTCTTGATTAGTCATCTCAAAATTGAAATGAAGTGGTTGAGTAAAGAATCAATTTTGAAAATTCCATTGGTCGGCTGGATGATGAAAATGTCTGGAGATGTTTCGCTGGTACGTGGAGATCGTTCAAGTGGTGCCGCTGCTTTGAAGGTGTGCGAAACCTGGCTTGATCGCAAAATGTCGGTGATGATTTTCCCTGAAGGGACCCGCAGTCTTGATGGAGAAATTCGGGCGTTCAAAGATGGAGCTTTCCGACTGGCCATCACGACTGGTACCCCCATTTTGCCGATGGCCGTTCACGGCACCCGCACGGCGCTTCACAAGCATGACTGGCGAATGGGTGACACCAATGCTGAAGTACGCGTTCTTCCGCCCATCAGCACCGAGGGTATGACCGAGGCCGAGATTCCCGAACTTCGTGAGCGTGTTCGAGACTTGATCGTGGCCGAAGTGGCCAAGATGAGTGCTGCCGCCTGAATTATCGACCGGCCTGAATTATCGACCTGCCTGAATCAACGACCCGAATGTCCAAAGCCGCCGCCGCGGTCATTGTCATCAAGTTTGGCCACTTCATTCCATTGCACGTGAGAGACCGGTTGAATCACGAGTTGAGCAATACGGTCGCCGCGACTGATGCGATAGGCATTTCGGGGGTCGGTATTGACCAAAACCACCTTGATTTCGCCTCGATAGGCCGAATCAATCAGTCCAGGGCTATTCAGGACCGTTACCCCGTTCTTGAGGGCAAGTCCGCTTCGAGGCAAGACAAAGCCCGCATATCCCTGAGGAATGGCGATGGAAATACCCGTCGGCATCAAAATTCGGCCACCCGCTGGAGAAATGGTGACTTCCTCGCGGGCCAGTAAATCGAGGCCGGCATCTCCATCATGGGCGTACGTCGGAAGGTCTAGTTGCTTGTCGAGACGAACAATCGAAATGCTGATTGGCAGATCACTCATGCCACGACGATACGCGCTCGGGCAGCAATTTTAAAAAACGGCCATTTAAACGGCGCATTGATAGATCGCCACAGCCATGGCGTAGCGTCTCCGATGTGCTTGTGTGGATGGATTTAGAAATGACGGGGCTGATCCCCGAAAAGGACGTCATCGTTGAAATTGCAACGATCGTCACCGATGACCAACTCAATGTCATTGCCGAAGGTCCCGATTTAGTCATCCACCGGACTGATGAAGTTTTGGCTGGCATGGACAAGTTTGTGGTCGATATGCATACCAAGTCGGGTCTGCTTACCATGATCCGCGAATCCACGATCACCCTCGAACAAGCCGGTCAGCAAACCCTTGATTTCATTAAGGCTCATGTTCCCGAGGCGCGAACCGTTCCCTTGTGTGGCAACTCAATTGGTACCGATCGCCGTTTCTTGGCGCGTTATTTACCCGACATCGAAAACCACTTGCACTATCGCTCGGTTGATGTCAGCACCATCAAAGAACTCGTGAAGCGTTGGTATCCCGGCAGCGACAGCGTGCGGCCCTTCAAAGTAGGTGCGCACCGCGCGCTCGACGATGTTCATGAAAGCATCGCCGAATTACGCTTCTACCGCGAGAAAGTTTTTGTTCAATGACCCAACCTGCGCCCCGAATACCTAAACAAGAGCAATTACCGGCCAGTGACGACATTCTCGAAATTGCTCCAGGTGTTCTGCGGGCTCAGTTGCCGATCTCTATTCCCGGGCTCGGTCACGTCAATATGTATGTGCTCGAAGATGAACGCGGTGTCACGTTGGTTGATCCCGGTCTTCCCGAGAAGGCCAGTTATGCGGTCGTCAAAAAACGACTCGTACAAATGGGAGTTCCCCTCAAGCGAGTCCATTCAGTCATCGTGACTCACAGTCACCCCGATCACTTTGGTGGAGCACATTGGCTACAAAGTGAAACTGGTTGCGACATCATCACGCACGAAAAGTTTCGCGTCTTTTGGGATCCGACCGAACCACCCGATGTCGATATTGATGATCCGGACAATGCGCCCAAACATCGCATGCCGTGGGAACCCCCACCGTGGGGCGGACCCGGTATGGATATCCCCTTTAAGCGTCGTGCCCGTATTGCGGTCACTCGTCGAATTCCCAAACTGATGCGCTTGCCCCGACCGACCATCCGCTTGGCTGATGCCGAACATTTTCGTTTTGCGCGCCGCGACTGGGTTGCTGTTCACACTCCTGGACACACTGCCGATCATCTATGTCTCTTCGACGCCGAGCACGGCCTGATGATTTGTGGTGATCATGTTTTGCCCACGATTACTCCACATATCAGTGGCATGATGCCCGCCAAAGATCCCCTCAACCTGTTTTTTGAGTCACTCGACAAAGTTGCGGCTTTTGGTCCACAGGTCAAGATCGCGCTACCCGCCCACGGCGACATCTTCACCGATCTTGCTGGACGCGCCAACGACATCAAAGAACACCACGTGGGACGCTTGCAACGATTGCGTGATGCATGCATAGATATTGACCGACCAACAACGGTGATGGAAATGTCAACGTATCTTTTCTCACCTCGATCACAGGGTGGAATGGCCGACAGCGAAACATATGCCCACCTTGAGCATCTTCGCTTAGCCGGCGAAATGGATCGTCATGATATTGATGGGCGTTATCAGTACACACTGAAGAGCTAATTAGTGGCAGGCTGTAGTCGTGAGCAGTCGCCCAAACGTTCTCTTCATCACTCTTGATCAATTTCGAGGCGACGCTCTGTCATGCGCCCACCATTTTATTGTCAAAACTCCGAACCTTGATGCACTAGCTCAATCAGGAGTGCGTTTCTCACGTCACTACACCCAATCAACACCGTGTGCACCCGGCAGGGCTGGCCTCTACACCGGTATGTATCAAATGAATCACCGGGTAGTGGCTAATGGAACTCCACTTGACAATCGTTTTGACAACGTTGCTCGACTCGCACAACGAAGTGGTTATCAGGGAAAACTTTTTGGCTACACCGACCAATCAATAGATCCGCGAATGACCTCGAGTCCCGATGATCCACGGTTACAAACATATGAAGAGATCCTGCCCGGCTTTGAATGGGAACTTAATCTCGCCGGCCCTCACCAACCTTGGGTGGATTTCTTAGCAAGTTATGGCTACGACACATCGCTTGGTCATATGTACATGTTGGACACCGAGCACGAACGGCCGGTCGAACACAGCGTTTCAAGTTTCACGACCGATTGTCTCATTGATTACATGTCCAGCACCGAAACCAGCGAACCTTGGTTTATTCACGCGAGTTATCTTCGTCCTCACCCTCCATATTCGGCACCTGGTCACTTCGCGCACATGTACGACCCTGCCGATGTTGGTCTTCCTATTGCTCCTGCCGATGATCGACATAGTTTTCACGACCTGTTGCTCAAGATTGAGTTGACGGCGGCACCGGTTAAAGAATCAGAGATTCGTCAACTACGGTCTCAATACTTTGGCATGATCTCTGCCGTCGACGAACAAATGGGCCGACTTTGGCAGACCCTTCGTGATCTCAATCAATGGGATAACACCATCATCATCGTGACTGCCGATCATGGCGAACAACTTGGTGATCACGGACTTGTGCAAAAAGTGGCATGGTTTGAAGAAAGTCATAACATACCAATGATTATTCGCGACCCCTCGCGTCCACAGGCCCATGGAAACGTCATCACAGAGTTCACCGAAAGCGTTGACCTTCTTCCAACTCTCGCGCAATTCTGGGAGCAATCCATTCCATTGCAATGTGACGGTCATTCACTTATCCCCTTCTTGTCTGGCGATGAACCTGCGACATGGCGCGACGGCGCATCATGGGAATTTGATTGGCGCTACGCCCTCATTCCGCATGTTCAAAATCAATGGCCTTGGGATGAACGCCTGAATGAGTCTCATCTTGCGGTTCACCGCACGATTGATACTGCCTACGTACAATTTGGAGACGGTTCGTCGTTGTGTTTTGACATTGCTGCCGATCCAACATGGCGCACTCAAGTCACCGATCCTCAACGCATTTTGCATATGGCTCAGCGCATGTTGGTCTGGCGCAGCCGACATGCTGATCGCACACATACCGGACTACTCGTGGAGAATGGTGGAATTGGGCAGTGGCCACCCGACGTTTCGTGGAGACAGTCTGAACAAGGAGCAATACTATGAACCCAGCACAATCTGAACGACATGCACTCTGCAATCTCTTTCTCGAAGTAGGTCCAGACGCACCGACATTGTGTGAAGGTTGGACCACTCGCGATCTGGCAGCGCACATCATTGTTCGTGAATCTCGCCCCGATGCCGCTGGCGGAATCCTGATCGAGCCTCTTGCTGCATACGGTGAAAAAGTTCGCAAGGGTGTTGCTCAACGTGACTGGAAGTCATTGGTTGAGGCGATTCGCAACGGACCGCCGCGTATCTCGCCGATGCGACTGGCTTTTCTGGACCGACTCACCAACACAGTCGAATTCTTTGTGCACCTCGAAGATGTCCGTCGCGCCCAACCCAATTGGGCTCCCCGCCCACTGCTTGATGATTTGGAATCGCAGTTACGAACCTCCATCACCCGAGGTGGACGACTGTTTGCTCGCAAATCTCCCTGCGGTCTCGTCCTGCAGATTGCCCTCGGCGCATCCATCGTTGCCAAAAAAGGCGAACCTGCCGTCACCGTGACTGGCGAAGTCGGCGAACTCATCATGTTTGTATACGGTCGCCAAGAACACGCACGCGTTGAGCTCTCCGGTCCTGATGATCTCGTTCAAGCGGTTCGCTCCACCGCATTCGGTGTCTAAGTCCAAATCAACGCACTCAAAGGTGACAAACTCAAGAGTGTGACGCGGGATATCGACAAACTCATTGACCAAATGACAATTGAAGAAAAGGCCCTTCTCACCACGGGTGCCACGATGTGGTCAACGAACCCGATCGATCGTTTTGATATTCCATCAGTCACAGTGACCGATGGTCCTGCGGGTGCCCGCGGGCCCATTACTCCAGGTATCGGAACACAGGTTGCAACACTTTGTATTCCTTGCGGATCTGCGCTTGGAGCAACATTTGATGTTTCATTACTTGAGGAACTTGGCGTCGCACTTGGGCATCAAACTCGTTCAAAAGGCGCTCGCGTTTTATTAGCCCCCACGGTCAACCTTCATCGCTCACCACTATTCGGACGCGCTTTTGAGTGCTACTCAGAAGATCCGCTTCTTTCTGGCAAGCTCGCCGCTTCGTTTATTCGTGGCGCACAATCTCGTGGAGTCGCGACCACTGTCAAACACTTTGTTGGCAATGATGCCGAATTTGAACGAATGACGATCAACAGTGTTATTGATCAGCGCACTTTGCGCGAGGTCTACTTACTTCCTTTTGAAATTGCGGTCCGCGAAGGTGGATCGCTTGGCATCATGACGTCGTACAACCGAATGAACGGTGTGTATTGCGCAGAGAACCGCGAATTGCTACAAGATATTTTGCGTGATGAATGGGGCTTCGAAGGTTTCGTCGTGACCGACTGGTTTGCTGGCTTCACAACAGACGGCGCTGCCAATGCTGGCCTTGATCTTGAAATGCCTGCTCCACCACGTGGATACGGAAAGTTCCTAGCCGAAGCCGTGCGTGAAGGGCGTGTGGACGAAGAGGATCTCAACCGAGCAGTGCGTACTCTTCTTTCAACATTTGAGCGACTCGGTGCTCTAGATGATCAACCCCAACCACCGATGGCTATAGATCTGCCCGAACATCGTCAATTAGCGCGCCGAGCAGCAGCTGGCTCGATGGTTTTGTTGCGGAACGAAAAAGTCAAAGATCAGCCGCTATTACCTCTTCAAACAAACGGGTTGAAGACGGTCGCTGTGATTGGTCCAAACGCTGAGCGCACGAGAATCATGGGCGGTGGATCGGCCGAAGTTTTACCGCACCACCGAACCGCAATTATTGATGTGTTGCGGGAGCGACTTGGCACAAAAGTTTCGGTGCGTCATGAAGCCGGCGGCAATATCGACAAAACCACGCCAACTGTTGATCCGCAAATGGTCCGTCGACCTGATGGATCACCCGGTTTTGAAGTCATCGTTTTTGATGGCAATGCCGACAACAACACTGAACTAACTCGAGTGCACCGACCCGACGGACGTATTTTGCTCGTTGCTCGCAACGATGCTGGCGTCCCCACTTCTAGCTATCACTTCGACGCAACCGGAATCATTACCGTTGAAACTTCTGGTCAGTACATCGTCTCGCTGGTTGAGGTCAGTCCATGTCGTCTCTTACTTGACGGCAAGTTAGTCGTTGATGGAGCATCAACCATCCCACCGCGAGGACAGTCTTTCTTCGGCATGGGCAGCGTTGAACTCACCGCCATTGTTGACCTCGTTGCTGGTCAACCACACCTACTGGTTCTTGAATGCGATGCAACAAATAAGCAGTGGGCTCACGGTGCCCAGGTCGGATTGCAATTTGTTGAACAAGATGACCCCGTACGTCGTGCAGTTGAACTTGCTGCCGAATGCGATATCGCACTTGTTGTCGTTGGTACCACCGATGACTGGGAAAGCGAAGGTCACGATCGTGACACGCTTGAACTACCAGGTCGTCAGGTTGAACTCATTCGAGCAGTTGCCGCGGCAAACAAAAAGACCGTCGTGCTTGTCAACACTGGAGCACCTGTTGATATGTCTTGGGCCAACGAGGTTCCGTCCATCATGCAGATCTGGTTTGGTGGACAAGAAATGGGACATGCAGTCGTGGATGTTCTGCTCGGTGAAGCCGATCCTGGTGGTCGGCTTCCCACCACAATCCCTGAACGAATTGAACATACGCCGGCTTACGGAAACTTCCCTGGAGAGCATGGTCAAGTGCGCTACGGCGAAGGGGTCTTCATTGGCTATCGCTGGTACGAGGCTCGTCACTTACCAGTGCGTTTCCCATTCGGGCATGGTTTGTCATACACAACATTTGAAATCGGTCAGCCCGATTGTGAAGACACCGAAATTTCATCAAATCAAAAAGTTACGATTCGAATTCCTGTCACTAACACTGGTTCGCGAATTGGCACCGAGGTTGTGCAGGTTTATGTCGCGCCGCGAAATTCTTCGGTTCAGCGTCCCAACAAGGAACTCAAGAGTTTTGCCAAGGTCAGTTTAAAACCTGGAGAAAGTACAAACGTGACCATTGAACTATCTCCACGTGACTTTGCATTTTGGAATCCCGGAGATATCTATCGCTCAGTATTGCGTCCGCAAGTCACTGGTGAATCCGCCAACATCGCTCTTGATCAAAGAGGCGATTGGCAGATTGATCAAGGACTGTACGACATCCATATCGGAACCTCGTCAGTAAATATCGCCCATCAGTTTGTCATCAATATTTCTGACAATAACGAATTAGGTTGATCACCATGATGTTGCTTCGCAGACTTGATGACTATCAGAGTTGGCAAATCTCTTTTGCCGGTACTTCCATCCTTGTTGACCCATGGTTGACCCCTGAGCCAATTCGTGGAGCATTTGATCGCCAACATCCAGCTGGCTTTACGTCGCTGCGCGACTTACAACTTGAGAGTGGATCAATTGGCGCGATTGTTTTATGCACCTCGGTCAATGATCACTTACGCGCCGAGACTCTCAAATTGATGAGCGACATTCCGGTTCACGGCAATCTCAAAGCGGCCAAGGCGGCGCGTGCGGCTGGATGCACCTCGACTCATGCCCACGAAGTTGGCGATTCCTTTGCTGTGGCCTGCACTGAAGGTGGTGAAATACGCGTCACCGTTACCCAGACTGGTCTACCGCTCGGGCTCATCGCCGTTGGCTATCTCTTTGAAGCATTTGACCATGAGCAGATTTCAGCAGGACGAATCTGGATTGAGCCCCATCAACCAACGAAAGCGACTGCTGAAACTTTAGGCACGGTTGATGTCGCAGTGTTACCAACGCAATCTGTTGTCGCCGTAGTTCTGCCAGTAACCGCCGGACCAAAGAAGTCTGCACAAGCTGCGAAGCTCGCAAACGCACGTGCTTTAGTAGCAACGGCAACTCAACCACAGCGTGATATGAAGCTTTGGCAAAAGGCTTTGTATTACGTGAACGGCAGCAACGCGCACGCGCACAATCAACTAGTTGGCACCAACACTCAGTTCATTGAACTACGAACTGGCGACTGGCTCGATGTGAAGTCAGGTCGCTAGGTATTTACCGAATGCGCAACGTGTAAACGGGCGTGTCATCAGGACGATTTGGCAAAGTTACGGAATTACCTTCACGCTTCAGTTGCGCATGGTGTCCGAGCAATTTCACATCACCCTCGGGTAGTCCGTCAATCGTGATTTTCGCAGTTGACGGACGACCAATGACCATGGCGTAAGTTGCGCCATCTGCACCCTTGGTCAAACGCACCACAAGTCCTTCATCGGTTGACAACGTTGAAACCTTATGGGGTCGACTGCCGTAGATTGCGTCACCATTGACTGACAACCACTGACCCATCGCCAGCAAACGCAATTGCTGAGCCCACGGGATCTCGCCACCTGGCATTGCGCCGTAGTTCAACAATAGGTTTCCACCGTCAGCAACAATATTGACGAACATCGTGATGAGTGCAGGAATCGACAAATATGTTGAGTCATCTTCATCTTGCGTGTAACCAAAGCTGGTTCCAATTCCGCGCGTGACTTCGTACATCTTTTTTGGTCCCGCGGCTTTGGTTGTGTATTCAGGAGTTCCAAAGTCGGCGTGACTGGTCCCCTGCATCACACCAATGAAGTCAAAGCGATCATTAACGACACCCTCGGGATTGCTGTTGTAAAAATCAGCCATTAACTGCGCAGCACCTTCGCCGAATCGAGGATATCCAATGTCGTTCCACAAAACATCAGGGTTGTACTTACGAATCAATTCGTGCCAGTGAGCTTCGGCATACGCGTGATACGTATCATCTTGCGGAATAGCTCCGTACAAAGTCGCCCAACTCTTGATGCCGAGACCTTGGAAGGTCCAGTCAATTCCACCGGAGTAATACACACCGAAACGAAGTCCAGCGTTACGGGCAGCATCAGCACACTCTTGAACAAGATCACGTTGCGACGACCATTTCTCACCATGAGTCGGGTTGGGTGTTTCTGATGGCCACATCAAAACGCCATCGTGGTGCTTGGTGACCATCACGCAATACTTCGCGCCTGACGCTGCGAGTAATTGCTCCCAACGCTTGGAGTCCCATCCCTTCGCTGCTTCAAGAAAGATGTTGACAAAAGTTGAATAGTCGCAATTGCCCCACACTTTCTCGTGATAAAGCGCTGCAGGTGAACCAGGAATATTGATGGAGTTCTGATACCACTCGGCATACGGCGTATGGCTGAATGCCATCTCTTCGCCTTCTTCACGAGCAAGAGTGAATGGATCTTTGCCTAACGGCGCGAATGCTGGAACCGATCCCACCGTCCAGTGCGAGAAGATGCCGAACTTGGCATCTTGAAACCACTCCGGAACTTCGTGTTGCGATAGCGACGCGAAGGTTGGCTCATACTTCGTCATATTGCCCCCAATATCTATTGTCCTAGATACGGACAAAAAAACACTACTCCGATAGGGCTGTTTGCTAAGAGTCCTGCGCAGAGAGTCTTTCTTCGGTGCGACGCACCAGGTTTTCACGCTCGGCCGCCGTAAGAGGCCGGGAGGTCCGAATATTGAGTTCAATTTGATCAACACCGGCGATCGGCGTGGCGGTTGTGATGTCGTCGACGAGCAAGACCTCGGTGAGGTGTTCAGAACCAGCAAGTTCACGAATGGTCTCAGCAGCCTTCAGTGCTGCTTCGCCACGTTCGACATCAATCGGCAACTGAATAGCAATCTTCGTGGCCACTGGTTCTTGGCTGATATTGCGTACCGAAATTAAGGCGATGTGCGGAAGGTGAACAGTGCTGTAGCCATCACGAACCCGAGTTGACACGAGCCCTATATGTTCAACGATTCCTCGTACGCCATTCGGGAAGGCTCCGCTGATTTCAACTTCATCACCAACCCCATATCGATCCTCTAACAGAACCGACAGTCCAGTGAGATAGTCATTGACTTTCTGCGATGCTCCGTACGCGATACCTGCCCCAAGGAAGCCCGCACTCGAAAGCACAAGAGGACCATTGAGTTCCAAAATATGAAAGATCGCTATTAAAACACCAACCCAAATTACGACAGCCAGTAGATGATGCAACATCCGTGACACCGCATCCACCCGTTGTCGTCGGCGATTCTCGCCCACCTCACCTTGCTCTAGTTCTTCGTAACGGGCCCGTGTACGCCACCACTGTGAGGGCTGAGCAATACTTCGCTGAGCGACGTAACGCACAACTCGGCGGATAATCACATGCGATAAGCGCGTCACAATAAAGGCCCCAATAACAACAAGCACAACGAGCAGAGGTTGGGAAATCGCTTCGCGAGCCGTCGCTGGTTGATCCGGAGTTGGGTTGAGAGTTGAAATGAATTGAAACAACATGACCTCCTCAGTGTGCCGTCGTTTCTATGCTTTCCCTGTTTGCGACACTATTCCGTGTATCAACTCAGGTAGTTCATTGATACTTTTTAGTTCGCCAAACCGCTGACTCACTGGCGGATGTTCGGCTTTTTCTAGTTCCCACAAGAACTGATACGGAATGTGGACCGCATGTCCACCCAATTCAAGAATCGGCAAAATGTCACTCTTCACCGAATTGCCAACCATGCACACTCTTTCGGGTTGCACAGAAATATCTCGAAAAACTTTGGTGTAGGTTGCGACATCTTTCTCCAAAACGATCTCCACATGATCAAACAGATGATCCAGTCCACTTGTTGTGACCTTCCGGGTCTGGTGTACCAGATCACCCTTCGTAATCAAGATGAGACGATGGTGTTGAGCGAGTTCTTGTAAAACTTCGGGAACCCCATCGAGTAAGCGGACTGGTGCCAGTAACAAATCTCGCGTGAGGTGTACAAGCTGAGCCAATACGTCTGTTGAAACTTGACCTTGACTGATCGTGATCGCTGCTTCAACCATGGAGAGCCCAAAGGCCTTCACGCCATATCCATAAGTATGCAGATTGGCTCGTTCAGTTGCTGTCAACGCAGCCTTGATATCAATCCCCGTTGGTGCAAACGGTGCAAGCAGTTCATAGAACGCCATTTCTGTGGCATGAAACCCATCTTCGCTATGCCACAGGGT
>ERZ888423.2690-NODE-2690-length-12817-cov-73.770647_pt1 | contig 12817 bp, 10 predicted proteins | sample MGYA00520523_ERZ888423 | MGnify/ENA primary metagenome ERZ888423 (study PRJEB32303, sample SAMEA104408611) | aquatic metagenome | biome: Brackish water; feature: Pelagic; material: water | place: Baltic Sea | collected 2014-06-08T10:24:00 | depth 30,27 m ...
AAGAAGCCAGCAGCAAAAACCACTGCCGCCAAGAAGCCTGTTGCTAAGACGACAGCTGCCAAGAAGCCAGCAGCTAAAAAATAGTTAGCTAACTACGTATGCAGCCGACTGCTTCAAGGTCGGGTGTGTGAACTCGAATCCTGAGTCGCTGAGTTTTTTAGCACTCATTTTTTGAGAGCAAAGTAGCAATTCTCTTGCAGCCACGCCTATGAAGAGATTCATTGCCCAGGCTGGAACCTTCAGAAAAGTTGGCCTGCCAAGTTCTTTGCCAAGAGCAGTAACCAGCTGTTTGCAGGTGGCCGGTTCTGGGGCGGTGAGATTGAATGCCCCTGTTGCTTCCTCGTTGTCTATCAAATGAATAATTGCCCTAGCTTCGTCCTCGAGGCTAATCCATGCCCACCATTGGCTGCCTCGCCCAATCGAGAAGCCAACACCGGCGCGAATGAAAGGCAAGAGTCGACCGAGAGCACCTAGCTTTTTGCTCATGACCAGGGTCGTTCTGGCAATTACGACGCGGGTGTTGGCTTTGAGGGCTTCAGTCTCCCAAGAGGCCGCCAAGTCGGCAAGAAAACCTTCTCCCCGACCAGATTCCTCTGTTAGCAGCTCATCTCCGCGATCGCCATAGATTCCCGAGGCAGACCCACTTACCAAAACTTTTGGTTGGTTCTTTGCCTTGTTTATTGCTTCCACCAAAGTCTTAGTCGAATCAAGCCTTGATGAGATAAGCAATTTCATGTATTTCTTTGTCCATGGAATGCGTCCAGTTGTGGCTCCGCCCATGTTTACGACCGCATCGATGGATTCCATCAAACTCGGGTCAAGTGCTTCTAGGCCAGGCTTCCAGCTAACTTCGTTGCTTGCTTTGGCTTCGCGTCGAACCAGCACAACCGGCTCGTGCCCGAGAGCTAACAGCTGCCTAGAAAGCTCAGTTCCAACTAGTCCCGATGCTCCAGAAATCAATACGCGCATTCAAAGCCTTTCGCCACTGGAAAGATTACCTACAATTGGCGAAGACTGTTTATTCCAACGGTCTGGAAAACAGAAGGTCATGAACGTAGATATTTGGGTGTGGTTAATTACCATCGGAGCCTTCTCGGTGGTGATCCTTGGTGACCTGATTTACCAGGTGCGAAATCCCCATGAGCCCGGCTTCCGAGAATCTGCAATTCAAATCGCTGTCTACATTTCACTGGCTTTGCTGTTCACTCTTGTTATCGGCGCTGTCTGGCCAGGTCAGTACGCAGGCGAATACTTGGGCGGCTTTATCACCGAATATGCCCTGTCGGTGGACAACCTGTTTATCTTTTTGGTTATCTTCACCCAGTTCAAGGTGCCAAGAAAGCTTCGGTCCGAGGCTCTCCTAATTGGCATCGTGATAGCGCTCGTGCTCAGGGGCATTTTTATTGCCGCAGGTGCTGCGTTCATCGAGAACTTCAGCTGGGCTTTTTACGCCTTCGGTGCGTTCCTGCTTCTTACCGCCATAAAGCTAATCAAAGACACGGCCAAGGACCTAAATCCAGTCGAAGAAAACGATGAGTTCGAGGGCGGACGACTTGTCAATTTTATTCAACGGCGCTTTCCTTCAACAAGCCAGTACCACGGGACAAAGTTAGTGATTATAGAAAACGGCAAGCGCGTAATTACACCGCTGCTGTTAGTCATGGTTGCGATTGGATTCACGGATTTGCTCTTCGCACTCGACAGCATTCCGGCGGTTTACGGTCTCACCAATGAGCCCTACATAGTTTTTGTTGCAAACGCCTTTGCACTTTTGGGCCTCAGGCAGCTCTATTTCTTGCTCAGCGGTCTAATGCAGCGACTCAGATATCTTGGCTTTGGGCTGAGTTTGATCTTGGCCTGGATCGGCATCAAGCTGGTCATTCACGCCCTTCACAAAAACGAAGTTCCTTTCATTAATGGCGGAGAGGCCATCAAGGTCATCCCGGAAATCTCAACTGGATTGTCTCTAATCGTGATTTTTGTAACGCTGATTGTCACTACCGTCTGGTCACTGCTTGCAACCCGGGCGGTCGGTCAAAAGGACAACTAGATCCAGAACGGAAAGATCATTTGCATACGCCAGACAAAATCCGGGACCGGCAGTGCCATCCATATTGACAAGAAGTACAGGGCGAATAACACCACGGATGTAATGAGAACTGCCAGCGCCCCAGGCCTACCCTTAAGCCCTCGGGCAACGCCTTTGCGCCAGTAAGCGTGCATGGCAAAAGCTAGAGCTAGCACTAAATAGGGGGCATAGGCAACGGCGTAAAACTGAAAAGTAGTGCGCTCGAGGTAGAACACCCAGGGAAGCCAGCCGGCCAAAAAGCCTGTGACCAGCCCGAAGCTACCAGCATTGAACTTCCGAATATTTCTAAGGCCTAACCAAATAATGGCCAACAATCCGCCCAGCCAAATTACAAGATTAGGTATTGCGGTCAGTGCAACCGTGCAGTCAGTCAGCACCCCGCAGGCACTGGAGCCCTCGTAGCGCTCGAAAAACAGGGCGGTTGGTCTGAGGCTCAAAAGCCACTCGAAAGCGTTTGCCTGATAGGGGTGGGGGCTTATGAGCCCCGTGTGGAAGGCGTAGGCGTTGAGGTGATAGTCCCAAAGAGACTCGTACCAACTTGGCTTAGCGGTTCTACCCCATCCATCGCTCCCGGTTATCCAGCCAAGCCAACCAAGCAGGTAAATTCCGAAGGCTGGAACCACAAGCACTATCGCGTTTAGTGCCCCTTGGCCAATTGCCAGAACACGGGGCATGCCTAGCCGACCTCGTAGGTTCAGATCCACAATAAACGTGTAAATGCCAAGCGCTGCCAAGAAATACAACCCCGACCACTTGACTCCGATGGCTAACCCAAGTGCGATACCTGCCAATAAGAGCCATCCGCGTATCACTAGTCCGTTTGAACGAGTTTGCCTAAGTCTTTGCTCCCAGGACTCTTGGTCTCGGATCACAAAGTAAAAAGCCAGCAGAGCGAAAAATGCAAGAATCCCATCGAGGATTGCGGTGCGCGAAAGAGTTATTGATAGGCCCTCTAGGGCCATCATTAGGCCAGCAACGGCCGCGAAGAAGTTTGATCCAATCAACCTTCTGGCAATAATGATGACCAAGGGAATCATGAGCGTGCCGAGTAAGGCTGTCGCGAAGCGCCAGCCAAACGCTGAGTCAGCACCAAATAGTTGCATGCCAAGCCATATCACCCACTTGCCAAATGGCGGGTGGACTACATAAGCGGCAGTGTCCAGAAACCCGGAGAGGTTACCCATTTCAAAGTCGGCATTGGCATCGGCTTGCCAATTACGCTCAGATCCGAATAGGCCAAGGGTATAAGCATCCTTGACGTAGTAGGTCTCGTCGAAAATCAGAAGCCTTGGATTAGCAAGATTTCCGAACCGAATTATCAGGCCGACAAGAGTTATGACAAGCGTGGAAATAAGCCCAAACCGGCGATGGCTGGCCAGCTTGGTCGAAAGGCGAATTGCTGCTGATATCACGCTTAGATGCTAGTTTGCTTAGCGTGTTGATACTCGCGGCCACTCCAATCGGAAATCTTTCCGATGCATCCAAGCGCTTGGAAACAACACTTGCTGAAGCAAGTTTTATTGCAGCTGAGGACACCAGAGAGCTAAAGCGACTTTGTCGGGGATTGGGCATTACCCTAAATGCCAAGCTCTTCAGCCTGCACGAACATAATGAACGCGATCGCATCGATGAGCTCGTCGAGTTAGCCAAAGACGAAATAGTTGTCCTGGTAAGCGACGCTGGCATGCCAACCATTTCGGACCCAGGTTTCTTGCTGGTCAGGGCATGCGCGGATGCAGGCGTGGAAATTCAAATTGTTCCCGGACCATCGGCCGTGGTGTCGGCGCTCGCGGTTTCAGGTTTACCCACTGACCGGTTCAGCTTCGAAGGCTTTCTTCCTAGAAAGTCCGGTGAGAGAGTTCGAGTGTTTGAGTCGCTCATAACGGAGAAGCGAACCATGGTGTTTTTTGAGGCACCTCATCGCATTCTGGAGAGCCTCAAGGATGCGAGCAAAGTATTCGGCGCTGATCGCCTAGCCAGTGTTTCAAGAGAGCTCACGAAGAAATTTGAGGAAACAAAGCGCGGAAGGCTTCAGGAGCTTGTCGAGTGGGCAGAAAAAATTCCAAAAGGTGAGATGGTTTTGGTTGTTTCAGGAGCTGGTGAAGAACAGCTTGATTATGAGCAATTGGGCCAGAAAGCGTTGTTACTGGCTGAGACAGGGATGGGTCTAAAACAGGCCAGCACCGAACTGGCTGATAAATTTGGCGCCTCGAAGACTGCCATCTATCAGCACGCACTGCAAGCTAAAGCCTAAGATATCTCAAGTGTCCAAGTCATTTTACGTAACTACGCCGATCTTCTACGTCAACGATGCCCCGCACATCGGCCATGCCTACACCGAGGTGGCCTGTGATGTTATTGCCAGGTGGCACCGTCAGCGCGGAGAAGACACCTTTTTGCTTACTGGAACCGATGAGCACGGTGAAAAGGTATTGAGAACGGCCCTTGGAAACCACACCGACCCGAAGAGCTGGACCGACAAGCTGGTGACCGAATCTTGGCTTCCGCTTTTGAAGACCATCGATATTGACAATCAGGATTTCATTCGAACCACCGAGCCACGGCACGAGGTCGCGGTTCAGCAGTTTCTACAAAAGCTTTACGACGACGACTACATCTACCAGGGTTCGTTTGAGGGAAATTACTGCGTCGGCTGTGAAGAGTACAAAAATGATGGCGACCTTATTGATGGAACTGACGCATTCACGGGGCAGCGAGTTTGTGCGATCCATTCGAAGCCGGTGGAGCAGCTCAATGAAACAAATTACTTTTTCAAGCTGAGCCAGTTCCAAGAAAAACTGTTGAACCACTACGAGCAAAACCCAACTTTCATTCAACCGGCATCTGCCAAAAATGAAGTTGTTTCGTTTGTGAAATCGGGGCTAAGCGACCTGTCAATTTCTAGGTCCAAGGAACGATTTGACTGGGGAATTGACATCCCTTGGGACTCCGAGCACATCACCTATGTTTGGTTTGACGCGCTTTTGAACTACATCACCGCAATTGGCTATGGCAGCGACGAAGAGAAGCTCAATTCGCTTTGGCCTGCCGATGTTCAGGTTGTAGGCAAGGACATCCTGCGCTTTCATGCCGTGATTTGGCCGGCGATGCTAATGGCGGCAGGGTTAGAACCACCTCGTCAAGTCTTTGGTCACGGCTGGTTGCTAGTTGGCGGCGAAAAGATGTCCAAGTCCAAATTGACCGGGATCTCGCCGAATCAGATAACCGATATTTTCGGTTCTGACGCTTTTAGGTATTACTTCATGAAGGCAATTGGTTTCGGCTCTGATGGCTCGTTTAGCTGGGAGGATCTCTCAGCAAGATATCACTCTGAATTGGCAAACGGCTTTGGCAACTTAGCCTCCAGAACTGTGGCAATGGTGAATCGCTACTTTGACGGAGTTATCCAAGCCCCCGGAGAATTCACCGATGCTGACAAGAATGTTTCGAACATTGCAGCAGCCGCCACCCGTGAAGCCGATCTTGCAATTGCACAGATTGCCCCACACGAGGCGATAGCAAAAATCTGGACACTTGTCGATGAGCTCAATAGCTACATCACCACCCAAGAACCTTGGGTCCTGGCCAAGGATTCGGCAAAGAAAGAGCGTCTGGCTACTGTTTTATACACGGCCGTCGAAGGCCTTCGCTGTCTATCGGTCTTGCTGGCTCCAGTGATGCCGAAAGCCACCGGCAGGCTCTGGAATTCGATTGGTAGCTCACTTGGTGAGCTTGCGCATCAGCCTTTATCGTCCTGCGAAACATGGGGGCTATTGCAGCCCGGTGTGAAGTTGGGTGAACTAGAGGCCCTCTTCCCAAGGGTAGAAGAGAGCGCATGAGCGAGTTTGCGAGAACTCGCAATAGTTACGACGGCGCCGAGAAATCGAAGCGTCTTTACCCAGCGCTACCTGATCCACTGGAAGTCGGCACCTACGATAACCACACTCACCTAGAAATAGCCGATGGCGATGAGCCGCTGACTGTGGCTCAGCACATTCAGATGATGCGACAAGTCAACATGTTGGGTGCGGTCCAAGTGGGAGTGACTCTCGAGAGCTCAAAGTATTCTGCCGAAATTGCAGCCCGCGAGCCGATGCTACTTGCAGCGGTAGCAATACACCCCAATGAGGCACCGCTTTATGGGTCACTCAAGGAACTTGACGATGCAATTTTAGAAATTGCCGACTTAGCAAAACTTCCTAGAGTCAGGGCTGTTGGAGAGACGGGACTTGATTATTTCCGAACTCAGGGCGACGAAGCCTTATCGATGCAGCAGCACTCGTTTGAGCAGCACATTGCAATTGCCAAGGAATTCGATTTGGCGCTTCAGATTCATGACCGCGATGCTCACGCTGATGTCGTTGCAACCCTGCTAAAAGTCGGCGCACCAGAGCGAACTGTTTTTCACTGCTACTCCGGGGATTTAGAGCTGGCCCAAATCTGCAAAGAAAACGGCTGGTTCTTATCTTTTGCCGGCAACGTGACCTTCAAGAAGAACCAGCACCTCCGAGACTCCCTTCTGGCGGTTGATCCCAGCCAGCTTCTCATAGAGACGGATGCGCCATTTTTGACCCCCGAGCCTCTTCGGGGAAGACCAAATGCGCCCTATCTAGTCCCGCACACCCTGAGGTTTATCGCCGCACTTATGCAGTGGAGTGACAACGACCTTGCTCTTCAGCTGAATAGAAATACCGAGAATGTCTATGGTTCTTGGTCGGAAGGGCTGAGCTAGTGCTCGGGGCTAAGGAGATTCGCCAGTTAGCCGGGACGCTGGAAATAAAACCCACAAAAAAACTTGGACAAAACTTCGTGATTGACCCAAACACTATCAACCGGATAGTTTCAGCGGCCGGTCTGGTTCCTAGCGACATCGTGGTTGAAATTGGGCCTGGTTTGGGCTCTCTCACGCTGGGTTTATTGGAGAAGGCCAAAAGCGTCATAGCGGTTGAGATCGACCCGAAGCTTGCCAAGCAACTACCTCTGACAATTGCCCAGCATGCGCCTGGAAAAACGGTGGAACTAGTGCTTGCAGATGCTTTGCAGACTACGGAACTACCGAAAGCTCCAACGGCATTAGTAGCGAATCTTCCCTACAACATTTCCGTCCCGGTACTGCTTCATTTTCTGGCCACGTTCCCGAGCCTGGAAAAAGGTTTGGTGATGGTTCAGGCCGAGGTTGCTCATCGGTTAGCAGCTACTCCCGGAACGAAGGACTACGGATCCCCGAGCCTCAAGATGTCTTGGTATGGGCCGGCAAGGCTGGCGGGAAATATCGGTAGAAATGTGTTTTGGCCAGCGCCCAATGTTGATTCAGCCTTGGTGTATTTCGAGCATACTGTGACTAGGACGGCAGATAGAAAAGCCGTCTTTGCGGTCATTGATGCTGCTTTTGGCCAACGACGAAAAACCCTGAGGCAGTCTCTATCTAGCTGGGCAGGATCACCAACTGCCGCCGAAGAGATACTTATTAGAGCGGGCATAGACCCTAAGTTCAGAGGCGAGCAGTTGCTTATAGATCAATTCATTTCTATCGCGGAGGCCAAATGATTAGCGCGGTAGCACCGGCAAAAATAAATCTTGCCTTTCTATCGGGACCAGCTCGTCCGGATGGGTACCACAGCGTAATCAGCATCTACCAAGCCCTTGACCTTTTTGAAAAGGTCAGCGTCGAAAGCGCTGATGACTGGCGGGTGGAGCTCATCGGAGCTGAGCTCGCTGAAGCTGAACGGGTTCCAATAGATAGTTCAAACCTCGTCATTAAGGCCGCGCTTGAATTGGCCAAGCATGTTGGAATTGAGAAGCCTCAGCCGATGCGGTTTGTCATTGAAAAGCACGTGCCTCCAGCTGCGGGAATGGCAGGGGGTTCGGCGGATGCGGCCGCGAGTCTCGTTGCGCTAAACCGGGCCTGGGGTCTTGATCTAAGTTCCGCAGAGCTCACTAAGGTCGCTGCAAAAATCGGAGCGGATGTCCCATTCGCACTTCTCGGGGGAACCGCGCTCGGTTTAGATACCGGGATTGAGTTGCGTCCGCTTCCCCCTTTGGGTCTGCAGTTTGCGCTTCTGATCTTCAGCACGCCAGGGCTGTCGACCGCCGATGTTTTCAAGGAGTTCGATCGACTTTGTCCGGATGGAGATCTAACCAAGACACCCGATCAGGTCGTGTCTCAATATGAGTCAGGAGTAGGCAAAATTCTTGGAGATAACTCGCTTGAGGTGGCGGCCTATTCGCTTCGACCAGATTTGTTTGGCATGGCCCAGACGATTCCAGGTAAAAAGGCCTTCGTGTCTGGTTCCGGCCCAACCTTGTTTATGCTGTCCAAGGACTCCGAAGAGGTTGCTTCTTGGCATCGGGCATTTATTGCCAGTGGATTTAGTGCGATGGTCTGTAAAACATCTAACGGCAGTGCGGAGCTTGTGAACTAATGGCACACCTAATGGGCGCGGAAGTAATCACCCATGAATTTCCGACCAAGGAAGTCTTTTCCGGTGTAACGGTCGGGATAAACGATGGCGATCGAATTGGCATTGTTGGTCGAAACGGCGACGGTAAATCGACGCTTGTAAAAATTCTCACCAAGCAGTTTGCTCCCGATTCTGGGCGGGTGACCTGGCGGGGCGGTTTACGGATTGGGTTCTTGACCCAGGTAGATGTAATCGATGACGAGATTTCCATTGCCGAGGCAGTAGTGGGGGACCGTCCGGAGTTTGAATGGGCATCGGACCCAAAGATTAGGGACGTGCTGTCGGGTCTAGTGGCAGATCTTGATTGGCACCAAAAGGTCGGCACACTATCTGGCGGCCAGCGCCGAAGGGTCGCTTTGGCTGCTCTTTTGGCAGGCGAGTACGACGTTGTTTTTCTTGACGAGCCAACAAACCATCTCGATGTTGATGGGGTGGCCTGGCTTGCAAATCATCTTCAAACCCGCTGGCCGAAAAACGTCGGTGGCTTAGCTGTGATCACTCACGACCGTTGGTTTTTGGACGCGGTATGCAACCTGACCTGGGAGGTCTACGGAGGCCGCATTGAGCCGTTCGAAGGCGGCTATGCGGCTTATGTCCAGCAGCGAGCTGAAAGATCCAGACAGGCAGATGCGATTGAGTCCAGAAGGCAAAATCTGCTTCGGAAAGAACTTGCCTGGCTTGGCCGTGGCGCCCCTGCCAGAACGGCCAAACCAAAGTTCAGAATTGATGCGGCACTTGCGCTTATTGGTAACGAGCCGCCTCCGAGAAACAGCGTTGAGTTAGCAAAGCTTGCAACCACTCGCCTTGGCAAGGACGTACTTGACATGGAGGACGTGAGCTACAGCACCCCGGATGGCTTGGTAATCGTAGATGACTTGACGCTTCGGCTTGGTCCAGGCGATCGAATTGGCTTGGTCGGGGCAAACGGTGCGGGTAAAACGACCCTTATGAGGTTGATTACGGGCGAGTTAAAGCCTGAAGCCGGCCGCATAAAAATTGGCAAGACTGTGAAATTTGCAAAACTATCGCAGGATGTTCACGAGCTAAATAAGCACTCGGAAGAGCGAATCTTTGACCTAATTCGTCGTGAAAAGACGACATTTATGGTCGGAAAAAAAGAGGTTGGCACCGGGCAACTCCTGGAGCAATTGGGTTTTGACCAACAGCAGCTGCAAACCCCTATCAAAGACCTTTCGGGTGGACAACGAAGAAGGCTGCAATTGCTAAGACTGCTTTTCAGCGAGCCAAATGTCTTGATCTTGGACGAGCCAACAAACGATTTGGACACGGACATGCTTGCGGCCATCGAGGATGTTCTAGATAGCTGGCCGGGCACTTTGATCGTGGTTAGCCACGACAGATATTTGCTTGAGCGAACAACCGACAATCAGTATGCGATGCTCGGAGACGGCAAGCTACGGCATCTAACCCGAGGTGTCGAGCAGTATTTGGAGCTGAGAAAAAGTTTCGGAGTGGAATCTAAATCAACGGGGGCTGCGTCCGCGATTCCGCAAGTTACTGGAGCGGAAAAGCGTAATCTCGAAAAAGAACTAGCGCGTCTAGAGCGTGCAATTGCGAAGTCTCACCTGGAGCTAGATGAGCTAAATAAAACCCTTGGTGACCACGATCCAGCCGATTACGAGGGTCTAGTGGCTCTTGGATCAAGGCAAAAAGAACTCGAAACTAAAATTGCGAAATCTGAAGAGCTTTGGTTGGATGTGGCTCAAAAACTGCAACTGAGCTGAACTTCTGGCAGACTTAGGCCCGAGACTTAGGTCTCATTCCGCCCTAGTGTAACGGCAGCACGGCGCTCTTTGGAGGCGTCCGGTCTAGGTTCGAATCCTAGGGGCGGAGCTATCGGAGTTGAGGAGGACCTAAGTGCAGTTAGCAGTTATCGTGCTCGCGGCTGGTGAGGGCACCAGGATGCACTCCAGCTTGCCCAAGGTGCTTCACCCGGTAGCCGGGTTACCGCTGATTGGGCACGTGCTCTCAACGGCCTTTGCTCTATCGGCTCACCATGTTGTGACTGTTCTGGGTCATCAGAAGGAACTCGTTTCAGAGTATGTCGCCGAACATTTTCCTTCGGCTATCGTCACCGAACAAGGTCGTACGCCAGGAACCGGAGCTGCAGTTGAAGCGGGACTTGCTGCTCTTCCCAGGGATTTCAAGGGTGACGTGTTGGTTTTGTCAGGAGACGTTCCGTTACTGGACGTAACAAGCATTTCCGAATTAGTTGAAATGCACCGTGGCTCCTCGAACTCTGCCACGCTGATAAGCACGATTCTGGACAACCCGAACGGTTACGGTCGAATTCTGCGGTCGAAAGAAAGCCTCATGGGCATCGTCGAGCAAAAAGATGCCAGCGAGGCTGAGTTGTTGTTGAATGAGGTGAACGCTGGAGTTTATGTTTTTGACCGCGAGCATTTAGATCACGCCCTTTTGAAGGTCACCACAAAAAATTCTCAGAGTGAAAAATATTTGACCGACGTGGTTTCGATCATGCTCGAGCAGGGTCAATCTGCGTCCGCACATCCAATAAACGATCACTGGCTGGTTGCCGGTATCAACGATCGTCAGCAACTGTCTCAGGTTGCTGCTGAATTGAACTCGAGAATTGTTAAGGCTTGGCAGCTTGCTGGAGTGACCATTACTGAGCCTGCGACAACCTGGATAGATGTGACATGTCAGCTGGGCAAAGACTCCACGTTGCTTCCAAGCACTCGATTGCATGGGCTGACTCAAGTTGGAACCTCGGCGACTATCGGACCTGACACGACGATCACCGACAGCGTGATTGGTCACGGTGTAATTATTTCCAGATCGCAGGTTTCGTCTGCTGAAATTTTGGACAATGCAAGCGTCGGGCCATTTGCATTTATCCGACCAGGAACTGTTTTGGGAGCTGATGGAAAAATCGGTGCATTCGTTGAGGTCAAGAATTCTGTTATCGGACCGGGTGCCAAGGTTCCTCACCTGAGCTACGTGGGTGACGCCTCAATAGGTGAGGGAACAAACATTGGCGCCGGCACCATTTTTGCCAACTATGACGGGGTTAGTAAGCACCGAACAACAATCGGTGCGTTTGCAAAAACGGGCAGCAGTAACACCTTTGTTGCGCCAGTTGCTATTGGAGATGGCGCGTACACGGCAGCAGGTTCGACTATTCGTCGGAACGTCGAGTCTGGAGCGTTAGCATTGAACCCAGTGGCACAGAAAAATCTTTCCGGTTGGGTTTTGGCCAATCGACCGGGGTCAAAATCAGCAGAGGCAATAAATCTAGATACGGAGTAAAAATGGCAATCGAAAAAGCCGCCAGAAAGCAATTAGTAATTGCATCGGGAAGGGCCCATCAGGCCCTGGCTCAGGAGGTTGCCGCCATTCTAGAAACCGAGCTAGTTCCCGTCACTGCATATGACTTTGCAAACGGTGAGACTTTTGTTAGATACGAAAGAAGTGTTCGCGGCGTTGACGCTTTCATAATTCAGGCCCACCCCGCACCGATTAACCACTGGCTCATGGAGCAGTTGCTAATGGTTGATGCGATGAAGCGTGCATCAGCCAAGCGCATAACCGTAGTGGCACCATTTTTCCCATACGCTCGCCAGGACAAGAAGCACAAGGGTCGTGAGCCGATTTCGGCAAGACTCGTTACTGACCTTTACGCGGCAGCCGGCGCGAATCGCCTAATGTCGGTCGACTTGCACGCTCCGCAAATTCAAGGTTTCTTCGATGGCCCCGTCGATCACCTTTGGGCTCTTCCGCTTCTTGCTGACCACATCGCCGAAACTTTTGGTACTGATAATTTGACGGTAGTCTCGCCAGACTCTGGTCGCGTGAGGGTTGCTGACATTTGGGCAGATCGTCTGGGGACTCCTTTGGCAATTGTCCACAAGCGGCGTGACCCAGACAAACCAAATCAAGTCGAAGTTAACGAAATAGTTGGAGATGTTGCGGGCCGTGATTGCCTGCTGGTTGACGACATGATTGATACTGGCGGCACTATTCTTGCGGCTGCCAAGGCCCTGAAAGCAAAGGGTGCGGCGCGGGTTATTGTGGCCGCAACTCACGCAGTCTTCTCAACGCCGGCAGTTGAGCGGCTTAGCGATGAAGTCATTGATTCAGTCGTAGTTACCAACACACTTCCGGTAACGCCAGACAAGGAATTCAAGACCCTAACCGTGTTGTCCATCGCTCCGCTGATTGCCAAGGCAATAGCTGCAGTTTTCTATGATGATTCCGTTAACTCACTGTTTCCTGGCCACTCCTA
>ERZ888423.2691-NODE-2691-length-12816-cov-9.653554_pt1 | contig 12816 bp, 11 predicted proteins | sample MGYA00520523_ERZ888423 | MGnify/ENA primary metagenome ERZ888423 (study PRJEB32303, sample SAMEA104408611) | aquatic metagenome | biome: Brackish water; feature: Pelagic; material: water | place: Baltic Sea | collected 2014-06-08T10:24:00 | depth 30,27 m ...
AGGCAATCCCGTTGTGCTTCACGATCTTGGACGGCCCCGCCACAATGAAGCGCCCCTAGAACCCGCGCGCGCGAAACCCTATGTCATGACAAACCAATGACCGGAGCCGCCATGCCAGCCGCCAATCAAGCCGCCCTCGAGTTTCTGCTCACACGGCGGTCCCGCCCTGCTAAAACGCTCACGACGCCGGTGCCCGATCGTGCGGAACTCGCGACGCTCCTGACGGCAGCTGCACGCACGCCCGATCACGGCAAACTCGAACCGTGGCGGTTTATCGTGTTGCAAGGTGCTGCCCTGCCCCGCCTCGCAGCCCTCGTGAATAGCCGCGCCGCCGCGCTGAATATCGACGCCGCGCAAATCCCCAAAGCGCACGCTGCCTTTGCTGATGCGGGCCTAATCGTCGCCGTGATCAGCGCGCCGGTGATTTCGGCCAAAATCCCCGCGATTGAACAAACCTATAGCGCCGGAGCGGTCTGCCTTTCGCTGCTCAATGCCGCGCTCGCCGCTGGCTGGGGCGCAAACTGGCTCTCGGGCTGGGCCTCGCATGATCGCGGTTTCGTCGAAACGGGGCTTGGTCTTGCGCCACATGAATCTGTCGCCGGTTTCATCCATATCGGCACGCAAACAAATCCGCCGCCCGAACGCCCGCGCCCTGATCTGGACACCACGGTCACATGGATCGACACATGATCTTTCAGGATTTTTCCAAAGCTCTCGCGCAATTCAGCGACGCCCGCTTCCGACGCGTGCTTTTGCTTGGCGTCGGTCTGACGTTGGGCCTTTTCGTGATCAGCGGGTTGGGGCTGTGGCAACTGTTGGCGTGGATCGACATCGAAAACGTCTCGCTGCCGTTCTTTGGCAAAGTCGCCTGGCTGTCCTATGTCCTTGGCGTGATCACGGCCGCACTTAGCCTGTTTGCATGGGTATTCCTGATGATCCCGGTCGCATCCGCAATTACCGCAGTCTTTCTTGATGACGTCGCACAGGCAGTCGAGGACAAGCACTTTCCACATCTGCCTGCCCCACCAAGAATGCCGCTTAGCACGGCAATCGCGGATACCTTCAGTTTTCTCGCCGTGCTGATCGGCGCGAACCTGCTGGCACTAATGCTTTACATCATGCTGCCCTTCGCTGCGCCGTTCATCTTTTACGCGCTGAATGGCTTTCTGTTGGGGCGGGAATACTTCACCCTTGCGGCCACACGCCGCGAAGGACGGGCCGGTGCGCGCGCGTTACGCAGCCGCCACGGCAATGAAATCTGGCTTGCGGGGTGCCTCATGGCTATCCCACTCACGATTCCGGTCCTCAACCTCTTTGTGCCAATCCTCGGGGCTGCGACTTTCACGCATATGTATCACCGCCTTAGTCAGCGCTGAGCGCAGGCGTCGCCATCCGGTCAAACCAGTCCAGATCACGAACCGTGATCGCGCCCGACAAAATAACTCCGGCAATCACCGCCCAGATCAGGAACGCCCAAATCGTGGTGATCTTGGCTTTGCGGTGTAGCTGCGGATCTGCGGGCGCACTTGACGGGGTGCCCGGAACAACCTCGCCCGCCTCACCTTGCGTGGTCATGCGCAACGGCAACACGACAAAAAACACCATGGACCAGACCACTGCGAACAAAACGATAGCCGATGTAATACCCATTATTGCCTCTCTGCGGACTGCCCGCTTTTTCTTCCAAAATAACTTCTGCCAGAGGCTCCGGGTGTCCCCAAAGCGCTAGACTTGTTCTAGCTCGATCAGGCAGCCGTTAAAGTACTTGGGGTGCAAAAACAACACCGGCTTGCCGTGTGCGCCGATCTTTGGTTCGCCCGTGCCCAGCACCCGCGCGCCGGTTTGGGTCAGATGATCGCGCGCGGCGATAATGTCTTCGACCTCGTAGCAAATGTGGTGAATGCCCCCCGATGGGTTCTTGTCAAGAAACCCATTGATCGGGCTGGCGTCACCCAACGGGTAAAGCAACTCGATCTTGGTATTGGGCAGCGTGATGAACACAACTGTGACGCCGTGATCCGGTTCATCCTTCGGCGCGCCCACATCTGCCCCCAAAGCATCGCGGTATTGGGCGATCGCGGCCTCAAGGTCGGGCACGGCAATGGCAACATGGTTCAGTCGACCGATCATAACAGGCTCCTTTTTCGTTCGTTCGCGCAATCTATGTCGTGACACGGCGCATGGCGCAATGGGGCGCGCCAACGGGTCGCGGTGCATTTCGACACCGCTGTTAACGCCGAGTTTACCCCGATCATGATTAACTTGGATTGCAGCTATCTCTGGAAGGGATGTTATGGACGACTTTGATGATTTCATAATGAAACGACCACCCACTGCCTGCCGCCCGCTGTTGGGCCTAACGGTGCTTGTGGTCGAAGACAGTCGTTTCGCCTGCGAGGCGATGCGTCTTTTGTGCCTGCGCTCGGGCGCGCGGATCCGGCGGGCTGACAGCCTGCGACATGCCCGCCGCCATTTGGCGGTCTATCGCCCCGCTGTGGTGATCGTTGATCTTGGCCTGCCCGACGGTCCGGGCGAAAACCTGATTAACGATCTGACGACCATCGCACCGCGCGTCGATGTTGTGCTTGGTGCCAGCGGCGATCCTGACGGCAAAGACCGCGCACTGGCTGCAGGTGCTGATGGTTTCTTGGCCAAGCCCGTGCAATCACTTGCACAATTTCAGCAAATGATCCTGTCGCATCTGCCCGAAGATCGCCAGCCTTGCGCGCCTTGGGTACTGACTGATGAATGTATCAGCCCCGATCCGATGGCTTACCGCGATGACCTTGCCCATGTGGCCGATGTTTTGGACGGACAAGAAGAAGACAGCTCTATGGACTACATCACCCAATTCCTCAGCGGCGTCGCCCAAAGCGCGAATGACTCCGGCCTTGGCGTCGCGGTTGGTAACTTTGCGCGCGCACGACGCAACGGGCAGGCAACACGATCCGATGTGGCGCAGATTGCCGCAATGGTTCAAGAGCGCCTTTCAAGCAACAGCCCTTTGTGAGCAAACGTAATGCGTCTGGAACGGCGTGGGATCGACCTGCAGCACCCCTTAAAGAGGCCCTGTCCAAGTCGCAAATCGGCCCCAATTAGAGGGCAAACCATTTGTTAAGAGCGCGCGTATTCCAGCCGTGCCAAACAGAAGGGCCAGTCCAATATGGAGCGCTTTATAGACCGTTTTTGCGGCGATGAGGTTGGGAACGCGGCAATCGACTGGATTGTTTTGACAGCTGGCATGGTGCTGTTCGGCGCGGCCGTGATGACCTCGATCAGCCCCATGACGGATGACCTTGCGCTCGATGCCACAGACGCGGACTTCCAGATCGAAATGGGCCTCTAGCCCGACATCTAAAAGACCCTAAAGCAGCAGGCGCGGATCAGTCCCCATTTCAAGATCAGGAAAGATCCCGCCTTCAAGCGCTGCAACCGAAACTCCAGTCGCAGCCCGCATAACCCATGCAGCGTAGGCGCGAATATCGCGGGTCGGTAGCAAATCGCGCCCCGCATATAGATCGCCCTCGCCCAATCCGGGCCAATCGCGAATGACGCGGCCACCCCTCATTGCGCCACCTGCAAACAGCATCGCACCGCCAGTGCCGTGGTCCGTTCCGCGCGACCCGTTTTCGCGGGCCGTGCGACCAAATTCCGTCATGCACAAAACCGCTGTCTGGCCCCATGCCGCACCCAATCCCGTCCGCAGTGTCAGGATCGTATCACTCAGCCGCGACAGCGCGCGCGCGATATTGGAACTCTGGTTGTCATGTGTATCCCACCCGCTGATCGAAAAGCTGGCGATCCGGGTATCACCGCGCAACCGGCCTGCGGCGAATTCGGCCAGTTTCACATGATCACCTGACAGACCGATACCTTCCATCATCGGACTTGCATCCATCATCCCCTCGGTCTCGGCAGCGGCTTGGATGGCTGCATCGCTCGCTAGCGCCTCCGCGATCGCGATAGCATCACTACTCGCCCGCTGAAAAAGCGGATCGCCATGGTACACAACCTCAAGCAATCTGCGCACATGCGGTGACAGGTTCAACCGCGCATCCGGAGACCACCGCGCAGCAGGCGCATCCCCCGACAATACAAGCATCTGGTCGCGCCCGATCGCATAAGCCACATCCGCCTCTAGACCGGGGCTCTGTTGCAGCAGTCGGTTAAGCCAGCCATCGCGCAAGCCACCGCCGTTCAAATCCGGCAATCCAGCCTCAAGAATATCTTGCCCGTCAAAATGGCTGCGCTTGTCGCGATAGGGCGTTGAAACCGCGTGAACCGCCCCCATCTCACCGGCCTGCCACAAAGGATGCAGCGGTGCCAAGGCGGGGTGAAGTGCAAAAAAACCATCCAGATCAATGGCATTCACGGCCTCGCCCACACCTATACTGGGGCGCAATCCCGCCAAAGCCGGATCGCCGTAAGGTTGGATCACATCCAATCCGTCCATCGCCCCGCGCAGGATAATCACCACAAGGCGCGTGTCCCAAGGCGCTGCAGCAAAGGCCACGGGCGTCAACAACGGGCTAGCAGCGGCACAACAGCCCAGCGCTGCGCCCGACATCAGAAACTTGCGACGCTCCATCCCTATCTCCTTTGAAAGTCTGCCGAGGCAAGGACAAGCCCGACACCAGACACACGGTCTTCGGCAGCTTGGGCGGCGAATGCCACAGCCGGATCGGCGTCAGGGCCCAGTGCTGTATAAACAAACTCGCGCGGGTCCGGCAGATCGTCGCGTAACCGCGCAGGGGCCGTCATCGCCCAAGTGATCCGCCCCGCCATGCCCTGCGCCGTGATCCACTCGGCGCTGTCTTCGGGCCACCCATCCGGACCAAACGGCATTTCCCAAGGCTGACCCATCACCGCCAAATGACCCAAGAAAGCGCGCCGTCCCTCGTTATAGCTCATCGCGGCAAGGGCATCAGGATCGATATCCAGCGCCCGCGCACCTGAAGTCACAAAACCAAACGGCAGCTTCACCTTTTGCTTTTTGCAGGCCCATGCAGCGGGGTGGCGCAACAGCGCCTCAGTGACCACGCCAAGATCGCCACCGCTTTGCCCGAACGCGCGCGCCAGTGCGTCAACCAGCCCAAGCGGCGGGTCATCAGCCACAAAATGCACCGCAAATTTACGGGCGATATGGCGCGCGGTATCGGGATGCGCGGCCAGATCGTCAAGCACGGCAAACACGTCATCCAAACGCGGCTCGCCACCACCATAGCTTTGCCCCAAAACCACTTCGGGTCCGGGTTCGGCCATCGCGTCGCTAAACGTAAAACCGCTCTGCGCGCTATAGCTGAGGCCCGTCAACAATTCCGCCAACTCGCGCACATCTGTCTGATCATAGGCACCGCTGACACCCAGCGTGTGCAGTTCCAACATTTCCCGTGCAAGGTTTTCATTCAGCCCACGATTGCGCCGCTGTGCTGTGCGGCTGTTGGGGCCCATCGACACATGCTGATCCAGAAAAACCAACATCATCGGGTGGGTCGCGACAGCCCGTAGCATATCCGAAAATCTGCCAGCGACATGCGGGCGGATTGCTTCTTCGACGTAGGGCGCCACAAGGTGGCGGGTCGTCCCCGACACCGAACGCACGGTGAAATGGTCGGCCCAGAACCGCGTTAACCACTCGCGTAATCCGTCTTTTGTGCTCACGGCGCGGGCGATTTGCGCGCCAAAGTCGACCGCGCGTTGATCGCGCGCCACATCGCGCATTGCGCGAAGCTGTTCTTGGGCCTCTTCTTCGCGATCTGTGCCCCGCGCGGCGCGGCGTATCTGCGAAAGGTCGTGAAAGTCGCGCGGTGATGGCGTGGCATCCGCCCAAAACGGGATCACAAAGCGCGCGGCACTTTCATCGGGTCCGCGCAACCGCACCATCATGTCATCCACTGACGCTGGCGGTGCGATGCTGGGCGACAGGCCGACGCCAAAACGTATTTCGGCAATGATCGGGTCAAACGGCACGCGCGCGGCTCCTGTTCAGGCTCACCCCATTATACAGGGTAAGCCGCCGGATCCGCCGCTTTTTTTTTCGCACGTCTAAGCGAAATAGCGCCCTTAGTCCTCGACGGGGATCGCACGCAGGTGCAATTCGCGCAGCTGCTCGTTTTGCGGCTCGCTTGGCGCGTTCATCATCAGGTCTTCGGCGCGTTGGTTCATCGGGAACATGATGACCTCGCGAATGTTCGCCTCGTCGGCCAACAGCATCACGATCCGGTCAATCCCAGCCGCGCAACCACCGTGGGGCGGGGCGCCGTATTGGAACGCATTGACCATGCCGCCAAACCGCTTTTCGACTTCGTCTTTGCCATAGCCGGCAATTTCAAACGCCTTGAACATAATTTCTGGCTTGTGGTTCCGGATCGCGCCACTGACCAACTCGTAGCCGTTACAGGCAAGGTCATACTGAAAGCCCAGCACATCCAGCGGATCACCATCCAGCGCCGCCATCCCGCCTTGTGGCATGGAAAACGGGTTGTGTTCGAAATCGACTTTGCCGGTTTCTTCGTCGCGATCGTAGATCGGGAAATCAACGATCCACGCGAATGCAAAACGGTTCAGGTCAGTCAGGCCCAGCTCGTTACCAATCTCGTTGCGCGCACGTCCCGCGACCGCCTCAAACGCCTTGGGCTTGCCACCAAGGAAGAACGCCGCATCGCCGACATTCAGACCCAACTGCTGGCGTATTTCTTCGGCTCGCTTCGGACCAATATTCTTAGCCAGCGGGCCAGCTGCTTCCATGAACTTCATCGTTGCTTGGTCAATTTGGTAACCCAACTTGGCAAACTTCTCTAAAGCTTGCGAGTCGCCCAATTTCGCCAAAGTTGCCAATTCTTTGACGTCCTCATCGATATGATCTTCAAAGCTAACTTCTCGCCAGAAGATATACCCCATGCCGGGCAGACCTTCTTTCTGCGCGAATGCGTTCATCCGGTCACAGAACTTGCGCGACCCGCCCGTGGGCGCTGGAATCGCACGGATTTCAGTGCCGTCTTGCTCAAGCAACGTCGCAAAGATCGCGAAACCGGACCCTGCGAAATGATCTGACACAACCTGCATCTTAATCGGGTTACGCAGGTCGGGCTTGTCACTGCCATACCAAAGGGCGGCGTCCTTGTAGGAAATCTGCTCCCACGTCTGGTCAACGTTGCGACCCTTGCCAAATTCCTCGAACACACCCGTGATGACAGGCTGGATCGTGTCGAACACGTCTTGCTGTTCAACAAACGACATCTCCAGATCAAGCTGGTAGAAGTCTGTGGGCGAACGATCAGCGCGCGGGTCTTCATCACGGAAACACGGCGCAATCTGAAAATACTTGTCAAAGCCGCTGACCATGATCAGTTGCTTGAACTGCTGTGGAGCTTGGGGCAGCGCATAGAATTTACCGGGGTGCAGGCGTGATGGCACCAGAAAATCGCGCGCGCCTTCAGGGGATGACGCGGTAATAATCGGTGTCTGATATTCGCGGAACCCCTGATCCCACATCCGTTTGCGCATCGACGCGACAACATCGGACCGCAGTTTCATGTTGGCCTGCATCGCCTCGCGGCGCAGATCAAGATAGCGGTATTTCAGGCGGGTTTCCTCGGGGTATTCCTGATCGCCAAACACCATCAGCGGCAGCTCTTTAGACGCGCCCAGAACTTCGATATCGCGGATAAAAACCTCAACTTCGCCGGTCGGGATTTTGGCGTTCACAAGGCCTTCATCGCGCGCCATGACGTTACCATCAATGCGGATACACCACTCGCTGCGCACTTTCTCAATCTCAGCGAACACGGGGCTGTCTGGGTCGGCCATGACCTGCGTAATGCCGTAATGGTCGCGCAGGTCGATGAATAGCAAACCACCGTGGTCACGCACGCGATGTACCCACCCCGAAAGGCGGACAGTATCGCCAACATTGGCTTTGGTCAGATCGGCGCAAGTATGGCTGCGGTAGGCGTGCATGGGGTCAGGTCCTGCTAACAAAGGTTCGCGCTGATCAACCGTGCTAGGCCGTCAAAGTCAAGGGCTGCGGCCTGCCAATTCCCTTATCCGTCACGCAAGTTGCCCTGCAGGCAGCGGGATAGGCGCCGGTTCGTGCATCCCCACACGCGCCCACCGCCGCATCATGGCCCAAGCCGACCACATGATCGCAATCGAAACGTAACCGTCCAAAGCATAGTGATAGCCGGAATAGATCGACAAAAACAGGATCACCAACACGAATCCCGCGCCAATCACACCCAGTAGCCACGCGCGCTCCCACAGATAAAGTGCTGCAACCATCGCAATAGACAGATGCACACTTGGGAAGGCTGAAATACCCGACCCGATTGATTGCTCGCTGGTGACAAATGCCATCCAAAGATCATCTTGGATCAGACCGAAATAGCCGCTGATTGCAGGGGTCTGGGCAATCGCAGCTGTCAGATCGCCAAACATGTCACCACCATAAAGACGATCAAAATACACAGGGCCACCCGACATACCCGCAAGGGCGATGACATTGCCAATCAGCACCCACGCCATGCCATAAAGCACCATCGTACGCGCCCTACGGCCACTGTCTTGATCGGTCGCGGCAATGATAACCGGCAGGCAAATCGCGGGCCAAACCCAGATATGCAAATAGAACGGGATCAACCATTCCATCGGCAGATATTCGGCCATCGCATGCGTAAACACCCACGGATCAACCCCGCCATGCAGCAGGTTATCCCACTGCGCCAGGGCCACGTCTGCATAGAATGGCGTAATATAGGGCATCGAAGTCTTGATCAGCGTAAAGCCACTATGGAAAAATAGCGTCGCCACAAATGCCATCAGCACCGAAGTGATAACGGCGCGCAATGACCCCACCCGCGTCAAAACGGTCGCGATGACACCTGCCGCGATAAACATCACGACGATTCGGCCAAAGACCGGCACCAGCGTTGCGGTCTTGGACCATGCCGTTTGCAGCGCCATCGCGCCGTTTTCGCGCGTGATCATCACGATCGCCACAGCGATGCAAAAATATACGATTGCCAATATCAGATAATGTTTCAAGGGCCCGACCTCGTGTTGTCACTGCTACGGCCCCGTTATTTTCGGGGCATTTGCACGGGTTATCCCGCAAGAATGTGGCACATTTTGGGTATGGCCTTGCCAATCTGAGGCCCGCTTGGACGATGCGCGTCGATCAAGGGGCCAAAACGCTACCGCGCCCCCTTGCACCTGCCCACCCCAACTCTATAACGCAGGACAATTTGCACATCACAGGGGGCTGCCATGCCAAAACGTACCGACATCAAGTCGATCATGATCATTGGCGCGGGCCCTATCGTTATCGGACAAGCCTGCGAGTTCGACTATTCGGGCGCACAGGCCTGCAAAGCATTGCGCGAAGAAGGCTACCGCGTTGTCCTCGTCAACTCGAACCCCGCGACTATCATGACCGATCCTGGGTTGGCCGATGCCACCTATATCGAACCGATTACCCCCGCTGTCGTTGCCAAGATCATCCTCAAGGAACGCCCCGATGCCTTGCTGCCGACGATGGGCGGGCAGACCGGCCTGAACACAGCCCTGAGCCTTGATGATATGCCCCTGCGTGACCTTTTCAAAGGCGCCGAGCTGGAGGCAATAGTGGCTGAATTTGGCGCTGATGCCGCCGATAAATCGGTGCTGGCCGTCGTCGGCGTTGAAATGATCGGCGCGAAGCGCGAAGCCATCGAAATGGCCGAAGACCGCAAGCTGTTCCGCGAAGCAATGGACCGATTGGGTATCGAAAACCCCAAGGCTACAATCGTCACCGCGCCAAAGAAAGCCAAAGGGTTCGATCTGGATGCAGGCGTTGCCGAAGCGCTGGAATCGCTCGAAGAAATCGGCCTACCTGCGATCATCCGCCCTGCCTTTACGCTTGGCGGCACTGGCGGTGGCGTGGCCTATAATCGCGACGATTTCATCCATTTCTGTCGCTCGGGGATGGATGCCAGCCCGATGGGCCAAATCCTGATCGACCAGTCCTTGCTGGGCTGGAAAGAGTTCGAGATGGAGGTCGTGCGCGACACCGCCGACAACGCCATCATCGTCTGTGCCATTGAAAACGTCGATCCCATGGGCGTGCATACCGGCGATTCAATCACCGTCGCCCCTGCGCTGACGTTGACCGACAAAGAATACCAGATGATGCGCTCGGCCAGTATCGCCGTGCTGCGCGAAATCGGCGTCGAAACCGGCGGGTCCAACGTGCAATGGGCCGTGAACCCCGAAGACGGCCGCATGATCGTGATCGAAATGAACCCGCGTGTCTCGCGGTCCTCGGCGCTAGCATCCAAGGCCACAGGTTTCCCGATTGCTAGAATCGCCGCGAAACTGGCCGTTGGTTACACGTTGGATGAACTCGACAACGACATCACCAAAGTGACGCCCGCGTCGTTTGAACCCACCATCGACTATGTCGTCACGAAAATCCCGCGCTTTGCCTTTGAGAAATTCCCCGGCTCCGAGCCCTACCTCACCACCGCGATGAAATCCGTCGGCGAGGCAATGGCGATTGGCCGCACCTTCCACGAATCCATGCAAAAGGCGCTTGCGTCGTTGGAAACCGGCCTTTCAGGCTTTGATGATATCGAAATCGCAGGCGCGCCAGATGTGGCGGCCGTGACCAAAGAACTGGCGAAACAAACGCCCGACCGCATCCGCGTAATCGCCCAAGCCATGCGCCACGGGCTATCGGATGATGCCATCCACGCCGTCACCAAGTTTGATCCTTGGTTCCTTGCCCGCATCCGCGAGATCGTTGAAACCGAGGCCGAAGTGATCGCATCCGGCCTACCCGCCGATGCCGACGGGCTGCGTCACCTCAAAATGATGGGCTTTACTGATGCCCGACTCGCCATGCTGACCGGCATGAGTGAAGACGCCGTGCGCCGCGCCCGGATCGAGGTCGGCGTGGTTGCCGTCTTCAAACGCATCGACACCTGCGCTGCCGAATTCGAAGCACAGACCCCCTATATGTATTCAACCTACGAAGCCCCGATGATGGGCGAGGTCGAATGCGAAGCACGGCCCTCTGATCGCAAAAAAGTCGTGATCCTTGGCGGTGGCCCGAACCGGATCGGGCAAGGCATCGAGTTCGATTATTGCTGCTGCCACGCCTGCTATGCCCTGACTGATCAGGGCTACGAAACGATCATGATCAACTGCAACCCCGAAACCGTGTCGACCGATTATGACACCTCGGATCGCTTGTATTTTGAACCACTGACCTTTGAACATGTCATGGAAATCATGCGGGTCGAACAAGACAACGGCACCCTACACGGCGTGATCGTGCAATTCGGCGGCCAGACCCCACTTAAGCTGGCACAGGCATTGCAAGACGCGGGTATTCCGATCCTCGGCACCTCGCCCGATGCGATTGATCTGGCCGAAGATCGCGAACGGTTCCAAGACCTTGTTAACCGCCTAGGGCTGAAGCAGCCACACAATGGCATCGCCTCGACCGATGCTCAAGCCTTTGAAATTGCAAAAGAAATCGGCTTCCCACTGGTGATCCGTCCATCCTACGTCCTTGGTGGCCGCGCCATGGAAATCGTGCGCGACATGCCACAGTTGGAACGCTATATTTCGCAGGCCGTTGTGGTCTCGGGCGACAGCCCCGTCCTGCTCGACAGCTACCTGTCCGGTGCCGTCGAAGTTGATGTTGACTGCCTGTGTGATGGTAAAAACACCCACGTCGCCGGCATCATGCAGCACATCGAAGAAGCAGGCGTGCATTCGGGCGATAGCGCCTGCTCGCTGCCGCCATATTCCCTGTCCGACGCGATGATCGCCGAAATCCGCACCCAGACCAAAGCACTGGCATTGGCCCTTAATGTCGTCGGTCTGATGAACATCCAGTTCGCCGTCAAAGACGAAACGGTCTACCTGATCGAAGTGAACCCGCGCGCCTCGCGCACCGTGCCGTTCGTCGCCAAAGCCACCGATAGCGCCATCGCCTCTATTGCCGCGCGCCTTATGGCCGGTGAGCCGCTCACCAACTTCCCGCTGCGCGAACCCTACGCCCCCGCCGAAGACCCGATGACCGTCATGCCGCTTGGCGATGCCTTCACGCTCGCCGATCCGAAAACCCCGTGGTTTTCCGTCAAAGAGGCCGTCTTGCCCTTTGCCCGCTTCCCCGGTGTCGACACAATCCTTGGCCCTGAAATGCGCTCTACTGGCGAGGTAATGGGCTGGGCCCGCAACTTTGGCCGCGCGTTTCTTAAGGCGCAAATGGGCGCGGGCGTTGACCTACCCACCGAGGGCATGGCCTTCCTGTCGATCAAAGACGCCGACAAAGGCCCTTTGATGATCGAGGCTGCGCAAATCCTCATCGACCTCGGCATGACCATCTGCGCCACCCGCGGCACCGCCGCTTGGCTGGTCGAACAGGGCTTTGCCGTCGAAGTGGTGAACAAAGTCTACGAAGGCGGGCTCACAATCGAAGACCGCCTCAAAGACGGCCACATCGCACTGGTTATGAACTCCACCGAAGGCACCGCCGCCGTCGAAGACAGCCGCTCGATCCGCGCCGTCGCATTGCACGACCGCATCCCATACTACACGACCGCCGCCGGATCGCATGCAGCGGCCTTGGCGATGAAAGCACGGGGTGAAGGTGAGGTCGGGGTGAGGGCGTTGCAGGGGTAGTATTCTGAACCGTAGCTGTGACTTGATAACCAATGTGCTAAAGGTCCGCGGACTTTGATGCCATTGGTCGGCCTCGGCATTATGTCTGCTTCCGGCTGCGGTTTCAAAGGGTCGCTGCAACACAGGCTTCAAATTTCTCTGCTGGTG
>ERZ888423.2692-NODE-2692-length-12811-cov-9.025792_pt1 | contig 12811 bp, 14 predicted proteins | sample MGYA00520523_ERZ888423 | MGnify/ENA primary metagenome ERZ888423 (study PRJEB32303, sample SAMEA104408611) | aquatic metagenome | biome: Brackish water; feature: Pelagic; material: water | place: Baltic Sea | collected 2014-06-08T10:24:00 | depth 30,27 m ...
ATGTAATTTTGTGAATTGCTATTTTTAACTGAATAAATACTGAAAATGGGAGATAAAGATATTTTTTACACTAATTTAAAAAATAGGTTGGAGGATACTACTAAATTTCCGTCTGATTATTTATTTAAGTTTATAGTTTCATCAGAAGAAAATCAAGTTGAAGAAGTAGAAAGTTTGTTTGATAATATAGGAGCTGTTATTAATACAAAAAAATCGAAAACAGGAAAATATGTAAGTGTTTCAATCGTTTTAAATGTTGAAAATGCAGATACTGTTATAAAATATTATCTAAAAGCCGAAAAAATTAAAGGAATTATATCATTATAAAATTTATGAAAAAAATAATTTTAGTTGGATTGTTATGTTTGTCAAGTGTTACTTTTTCACAAAAAAAAGACAAAGTCTTGATGAAAATAGGAGAAGAAAAAGTGTTTGTTTCTGATTTTAAAAGAGTTTATGAAAAAAATCTAGATGCTATTGATAACGAAGATGAAAAAGACGTAAAAAGAAACATTGAATTGTATATCAATTATCGTTTGAAAGTCAAAGAGGCTTATAAACTAAAATTAGACACTTTGCATTCCTATAAAAATGAAATTGAGACCTATAGAAATCAACTTGCAGTTCCATTTATGCAAGATTCCGCTTTTATCAATAAATTGGTAAATGATGCATATTTTAGAACAAAAAATGAAATAAAAGCCAAACATATTCTTGTTAGAACACCTTCAATTTCGAGTCCAAAAGATACTTTGCTAGCATTTGAAAAAATAAATCTTATCAGAAATAGAATCAAAAATGGAGAAGATTTTGAGAAAATTGCAGTAGAATTATCTGAAGATCCATCTGCCAAAGATGATGCTCAAAGTGGAAGAAAAGGAAACAAAGGAAATTTGGGTTATTTTTCTGCATTCAGAATGGTTTATCCTTTTGAAGAAGCTGCTTACAATACGAAAGTTGGTGCTGTTTCAACACCTTTTAAAACGCGTTTTGGCTATCATCTTTTGAAAGTAGATTCAATGAGAGTCTCAAAAGGCGAAGTTGAAGTTGCACATATTTTGATTACAGATACCACAGAAACAGGAAAAAAATTGATTTTTGAAATATTTGAAAAACTTGAAAAAGAGGAGCAATTTAAGACGCTTGCAATAAAATATTCTGATGATACGGAAACAAAATTAAAAGGAGGCGTTTTAAGAAAATTCGGAAAAGGAATTATGGTGCAACCATTTGAAGACGTTGCTTTTAGCTTAGAAAAAGAAGAATCTTATTCAAAACCATTTCAAACAAGATTTGGATGGCACATTATTCAATTGATAAAAAAATATCCTGTAGAATCTTTTGAAAAGTTGAAACAAGAATTGATTCAAAAAGTTCGTTCAGATGAAAGAGCACAACTTTCTCAAATAGCAGTTATTCAAAAGCTTCAAAAGAAATATAAAATTATAGAAAACGAATCTGCAAAAGTGATTTTTAAAAATGAAAATATTAGAATTATCGCAAAAGACTCACTTCAAACTGAGATTTTAAAAATTAATGACTATAGTCTCTCTCAAGAGGATTTTGTGAATTACATCAAAAATAGAACAGGAAAAGCAGTTTTTGAACTTTTTGAAGAATTTAAAAATGATAAAATTTTATCATATTATAAAGGAAATCTTAAAAAAACAGCACCTGAATTTGCGAATACTTTACAAGAATATAAAGACGGATTGCTATTATTTGAATTGATGCAACAGAAAATTTGGGAAAAATCTAGTAAAGATTCTTTAGGATTGAAAAGTTTTTTTGATGATAATATTAGTAAATATGAAACAAAAGAATTTTCTAAAATAAAAGGAGAAGTAATGAATGATTACCAAAATTTTCTTGAAGAAAATTGGATTGCGGATTTAAGAAAAAATATAAATATTTCAATTGATAACAAACAATTGAAAAGTTTGATGAAATTTTATAATAAAAAATAGTGAAATACGTATTCTTATTACTTTTTTCAGTTCTTTTTTTTACTTCTTGTGAATATCTTGATTTTTGGGGTAAAGAGGAAGAATTCCAAGAAATTATTGCAATTGTCAATGATGATAAATTATTTAAAGATGATATTGAGGCAATATTACCAAAAAAAATAACTAAAAATGACAGTGTACTTTTAGTTAGAAGTTTTGTTAATAATTGGGCTTTAAAAAAGCTATTATTAAATAAAGCTGAAAAAAATAATTCTTTAGAAGCTACAAATGAAATAAACTTGTTAGTTAATGATTATCGCGAAAGTCTTTTGATTAATAATTATAAAGAAATGTTGATTAATCAACAATTAGACACAGCAATTGTTTCTTCAGAAATTGAGTTGTTTTACGAAAATAATAAAGAAAATTTCAAGCTAAATGAAGAACTTTTAAAAATAAAATACCTTCATTTTGATCATACAGTTTTTAATAAAAGAGAGTTGATTCGTCTTTTTAAATCAGATAGAATTGATGATTTAGAATCTTTAGAAAAACAACAACTAAGTTTTAAAAAATTCCAGTTCAATCAAAAAATATGGATTTCTTTGGATAAAGTTATGTTAAATCTACCCTTATCAAGAGAGGAATTGTTAAATAAAACAAAATATCTAGAAAAACAAGACTCAATAGGTTTATATTTGATTTCTATAAAAGACGTTTTGTCAACAAATGAAATAGCTCCATTGAGCTATATAAAGCCACAAATAAAACAAATGATTTTGCACAGGCGCAAAATTCAATTAATTAAAGATATTGAAAAAATATTAATACAAGATGCCACAAAAAACAACAATTTTAAAATATATTAGATTCAATTTATTTTTAGCCTTAATAATTTTATCAGGGTTTTCAAGTCATTCTCAAAAAGTAAAAATTGATGGAGTTACAGTAGTTATTGGTAAAAATATTGTTTTAGATTCAGATATTGCCAAATTTAAACAAGAAATTGATACAAGATCAGAAGGTAAAATAAAAATTACCGATTGTGAAATGTTAGAAGAATTAATGCAACAAAAATTGTTAGCACATCATGCAATTGTTGATAGTATAAATGTTTCAGACGCCGAAATTTCCGGAAATGTTGACAGAAATATTCAATATTTTACTCAGCAATATGGTAATATTGATAAAGTAATAAAAGCTTACGGATTTAATGATGTTGATGATTTAAAAAAAGAGATATATGAAATTGAAAAAGAAAAGCTTCTAATCGGAAGAGAACAAGCAAAAATTACCGAGAAAATTGATGTGACTCCTGAAGAAGTTCGTTTGTATTTCAATGGATTAAAAGATAAAAATGAATTGCCCGAAATACCTGCAGAAGTTGAATTGGCTCAAATTGTAATCAAAACAACTCCAACCCCTGAGGAAAATGATAGAATAATTGAAAAGTTAAATGAAATAAAAACTCAAATTGAAGAAGGTGCAAATTTCAAGATGAAAGCGATTATCAATTCTGATGACCCAGGTGTTACTTCAAATGGAGGACAATATGCGGTTACAAAAGAATCCCAATTTATCAGAGAATTTAAAGAAATGGCTTTTAGTTTGGATATTGGAGAAGTATCAAAACCCTTTAAATCTGATTTTGGATATCATATTATGCAATTGCACGAAATCAGGGGAAATATAAGAATTGCTTCTCATATTTTGATGCAACTAACTGTCCCTGATGAATCAATAAAAACGACTAAAGAAAAAGCTGAGGAAGTAAGAAGAGAAATTTTAGAAGGAAAAATTACTTTTGAAGAAGCTGTAAAAAAATACTCTAATGATGAAGAAACCAAAAACAACAGAGGAATTATTGTAAATCCATATACAGGCGAATCAAAATTTGATTTAACAAGAATGGATCCAGATTTATATGCAAGGGTTGCAGAATTAAAAAAAGATGAAATTACTGATGTTTATTTTGATCAGGACGGAAGTGGTATTAAAATGTTCAAATTTATTTTGATAAAAGAAAGAACTGACACTCATGTGGCGGATTTGGTGCAAGATTATGTGAAAATTCAAGAACTCGCATTGATGAAAAAAAAGGAAGAAACAATTAATAATTGGTCAAAAGAAAAAATTAAAGATACTTATATCAAATTATCTGAAATTCATTCAAAATGTACTTTTGAAAGAAACTGGAAAAAAGAAATTAATAATTAATGTCTGATGTGCAAGCAGTAAATGATTTGGTAAAAAAATACCATTTATTACAATCTGAAATTGGGAAAATAATTATTGGACAAAAAGATGCTGTAAACCTTACTATTTTGTCTGTTTTTTGTGGAGGACATTCATTATTGATAGGAGTTCCTGGATTGGCAAAAACATTATTGGTAAATACGGTTTCTGATGCTTTGGGATTAAATTTTAAACGAATTCAGTTCACTCCAGATTTAATGCCTTCGGATATCTTAGGAAGTGAAATTTTGGATGAAAATAGACAGTTTAAATTTATCAAAGGCCCAATTTTTTCTAATATCATTTTGGCAGATGAAATCAACAGAACCCCACCAAAAACACAAGCGGCTTTGTTGGAGGCAATGCAAGAGCGATCTGTGACAATTTCTGGAAATCACTACAAATTACAATTGCCATTTTTTGTACTGGCAACACAAAATCCGATTGAACAAGAAGGAACGTATCCATTGCCAGAAGCGCAATTAGATCGTTTTATGTTTTCAATCAACTTAGAATACCCAACTTTTAAAGAAGAAGTTGAAGTTGTGATAAATACGACAAGCAATCAAATTCAAAAAGTAAATGCTATTTTTTCAGGAGAAGAAATTATTGAAATTCAACAGTTAATTCGAAAAATTCCTATAACCAATAATGTTGTTGAATATGCTGTGAAGTTGGTTGGAAAAACAAGACCAAAATCACCCGAGGCGACAGAAATTGTAAAAAACTATTTAGATTGGGGTGCAGGTCCTAGAGCATCACAAAATTTAGTTTTGGCTGCAAAAGCACATGCTTCAGTTCGTGGAAAATTTTCGCCTGATATTGAAGATGTAAAAGCAGTTGCAATTCCTATTTTATCGCATAGAATTGTAAAAAATTACAAAGCAGAAGCTGAAGGAATTACGATTTCTGATATTATAAAAACGTTGTTATAGTTCTTCTTCTTCGTTTTTAAATTCAAAAAAGCTAAATACATTTCCCCCATAACGTTTGTCATGGCTATGATTTTTGTGTTTTGACAAATCAGTATTTTTAGAATGTTCAATAACTAAAATCCCTTCATTAGAAATCATTTTTTTTCGAAAAATGATTTCTACAATATCTAAAAATTTTTCAATTTCAAGATTATAAGGAGGATCAGCAAAAATAATATCCGCTTTTAAAGTTGTTTTTTCCAGAAACGAATACACATCGCTTTTATAGGTTATAATATCGAGTCCAAGCTCTTTTGAAGTATTGTAAATGTATTTGATACAATTGTAGTTTTCGTCGATTGCATAGATATTTTTGCAACCCCGTGAGGCAAATTCGTAACTGATATTTCCTGTTCCAGAAAATAAATCAATAATGGTAATCGAATCGAAATAATATTGGTTGTTTAACACGTTAAACAATCCTTCTTTTGCCATGTCTGTAGTTGGACGAACAGGTAAATTTTTGGGCGCTTGCAAGCGTCTTCCTTTGTGTTTTCCTGATATAATTCTCATCCTAATAAAAGATAATTTGAGTGTTTTTCACAATTGATTTCTTTAAAAATAGGATTATTACTTTCTAAAAAATTCACATTTTTTACATACTTATAAGTAATTTGATACAACCCAGAAGTTGTATTAATTTCTCCAACAAAATACAATTTAAATACTTTATTATCTAATTGCAATTGTTCAGAAACAAATAAAATATAATAGATAAAGTCCTCTTTCGTATTAAATAAAAAACTATTGCTAAATAGTAGTTTTTCATATTGTAAAATAACAACATCAATATTTCTCTCAGACACATTCACAAACATTGTTTTTTCTTGTGGCTGATTTTTTTTCATCAGTTTTTCTATAAATATAGTTGAATGATGCTTGTATTCAAATCCCCCAAAATTTTGAAATAAATAATTGTTGATATTTATATAAGGGATGTATACATTTTTTGCGTTTATTTCTTGTATTGTATCAAAAGTGATGAAGTCTGTTTGTAAAACTTTGATATTAAAATTCAGATAATTTCGGAGTAATTTTTCATCAAAATAACTTTCTGGAACAATTGTATTCAAATTGTTTTGATGAATAACAAAAACCTCTTGATATTCAAGATGTAAAGTGGCATTGTCTTTGAAAATATTTATTATTTCTTCTAATAATTCTTCTAGATCATTTAGTTGTTTTTCAAACAGAATTTCTGAAAAATAAAGTGTTTCTTTGGAATTAGAATCTGAAACACAAAAAGAAAATCCATCCAAACTAAATTGGATGGATAGAATATTATTTTGTGTTTTTTTTAAAGAAGTTTTACTGCTTTTTATTTTCACCTGGTTTGTCATAAGATGGTGGCCAGTTTCCTCCAGAGGTTACTTCTTCAAGTGAACCAACTGAAATATACTCACCTTTTATTTGATCTGTTTGAATGACTTCCAATTCTTGTTTTACAAGTGACTCACTCATTCCTGCTAAAATTGCTTTTTTAGGAGTCCTAGCCATAAAAGTCGAAACTATCAGACCTTGCACTTTTTCAACTTCACCAATTTCTAATTCAAATTCAGCACCTTCAACCCCCGGAACTTTAAACATATTTTTAAAATCTCTTCCTTCAAAATATTTCAAAACAGGTTCATAACCAATTGTGTCAGTTACTCTTCTTTCAACATCAACAATAATTCCCCCACCTTTATTTATTTTATCAATGACGGTTCTCGTTTCAGTTAATGCAAGTTTTGCTTCTTCAATAAACTTAATAAGCAAAGCTTTATTTTCAGTATATTTTCCATTTTTCTCAAAAAATTTCACTTCTGCATCTCTAATTATTTTTAAATTTTCTACTACAGGAGCATATTTTTTAACTTTAGTTTTACTGAATTCAATAGGTTCCATAATCCCATTATAAATTTTAAAACCTAAAAAAACTGCTAGTAATAACATTACTATTGAAGGAATCCAACGCAAGTTTAAAGGAAGGTATTTAACAATCGCAAAAGCAAGAAGAACGGCCACTAAGACAGCTCCTAAAATCATCAGAAATAAACTCATTTTATTTTGTTTTTAATAGTAATAAGGCAAATCTACAATTTTTTTTCAATCTTAAAAATTTTATTTATAAAGAAAGGTATCTTTGTTGAATTATATTTTATATGATCGAAAAACCAGCGGATTTCTACGCGCAATTACGCAATAATTTTCCTTTTTATCCAACAAAAAAACAGGAAATTTTACTTAAATTATTAAGTATTTTTACATTTGAACCAAAAAAAGAAAGTTTATTTCTTTTAAAAGGTTATGCAGGAACAGGAAAAACAACAATAATAAGCTCATTTGTAAATACTTTAAAGTTTGCTGGTAAAAAATCTGTCTTGTTAGCGCCAACAGGAAGGGCTGCAAAAGTGATTTCAGTATATTCTAAAAAGCCTGCATTTACAATTCACAAAAAAATATATTTTCCAAAAAAGCAACAAAATGGAGGTGTTTCATTTGTTTTGCAAACTAATAAGCATAAAAACACAATTTTTATTGTTGATGAAGCCTCGATGATTCCTGATGACAATCAACAACAGCAATCTTTTGATGCAACTTCGTTGTTAGATGATTTAATTTCTTATGTAAATGAAGGAGAAGATTGCAAATTGTTATTTATTGGAGATACTGCCCAACTTCCACCAGTAAAATTGGCCATTAGTCCAGCTTTGGATGCTGAAATTTTGAAAAACCAATACTTAAAAGAAGTAAAAGAAATCGAATTAGATGAAGTAATGCGTCAACATGAAAACTCGGGAATTTTATTCAATGCAACTCAACTTCGGAATTTAATTCAACGTGAAGAAAATCCATTTCAGTTTCATTTAAAATATCCTGATATCAAAAGATTAGAGGATGGATATGACATTGAAGATGCAATTATGGATGCATATAATTTAAATGGAGTCGAGGATACTACTTTGATTGTTCGCTCAAATAAAAGAGCCAATGAATACAATCAGCAAATTCGGATACAAATTCGAGGACAAGAAAATTTGATTTCTGCAGGTGATTTTATCATGGTTGTAAAAAATAATTATTTTTGGCTGAATGAAACTTCGGCTGCTGGATTTATTGCAAATGGAGACATATGTGAAGTCCTTAGAATATTTTCAATCAAAGAAATCTATGGATTTACTTTTGCAGAAGTTTCCATTAGAATGTTAGATTATCCTGAGATGATTCCTTTTGATACTGTCCTGATTTTAGATACTTTGACCAGTGAAAGTCCCTCTTTGACTTTTGAAGAATCAAACAAATTATATCAAGCAGTGAAAGAGGATTATGCTGATGAAACTTCTAACGTTAAACAATTTTTAGCCATCAAAAAAAATCCATATTTTAATGCGCTACAAGTTAAGTTTTCTTATGCAATTACATGTCATAAATCGCAAGGAGGGCAATGGAAAACTGTTTTTGTAGAACAGCCTTATTTGCCTGATGGAGTTTCAAAAGAGTATTATAGATGGTTGTATACGGCCATCACAAGAGCTCAAGAAAAATTGTATTTAATTGGTTTTAAAGACGATTTTTTCACCAATTAATGCATTAAATAATGCACTGAAATTGTTCCGAATTTATTTCCGTTTTCAAATCGTAAACCTTGAGATCTAGAGGTATTGTAATTATAAACATAAGCAAAATGAAACCTATTTGCAGTGAATTTAAATCCAACTTCAAGTTGAAAAACTAAAGGAACCAGAGCAGTTGTAACTTCGCTTCCTGGATTTAAAAAACTTCCTTGAATAGTAGCATCATAAAGTGCTACTCTTAAAGTTGGTTTTATGAACAAAAAGGATTCAATTTCTCTTACATCTTTGTTGTTTTGATTGTTTAAATTGGTTTTAAATACAATTGAATTTGCTATTTTTTGTAATGGTTTAAAACCAATTCTGCCATAAATCCCAGAAGAAATATCTGTAAAAACTGATCCAATATTTGCCGAGTTCACCCAAGTGAGGTCATAAAATCCCGAAGGATTTTTCACTAAGAAACCTTCATAAGAAGCATAAAAATTAATTCCTAAAGCATTTTTTATTTGATATTCCCAACCAGTTGCTCTTTTAAAACCATAAATATCATGTATAAAATTTTGTAATTCTTTTCCGAAAGCATTTTCACCAATCACACCAACTTCAACAGAAGTTGAAAAGATTTTGTTTGTTTTATAAACATTTGTAAAACCAAAAACCCCATATAAATAAGCTGCAAATGCTCTGTCATGGTCAGCTTTTGAAGTTACAACAGCTTTATAAGGAGTAAACATTTTATGACCAATTTGCCATTGAAAAATTCTCTTTTCTAGATTTTTTCTTTCTGAATTTGAGAGGTATCTGTAACTCAAAAAAATTCCATTAGTGTAATATCGGTCTTTGACAATAGAAACGTATAAATCATTGTCATTCACAAAACTGATTTCTCTAGAAAATTTTTGCTGAGAAAACATCCAAAGGGAACAAAAAAATAAAAAATATGAGATTGTAAATTTCATAGTTTACAAATATAATTGAACAAAAATAATTAGATTATTTTATTACGAAATAATAAAAAAAAGGTTTTATTTTAGTGCTGTTAAATGAACGAGATGATTATCAAAGAAAAGCTGACCGCAGAAGATTTTGAAAATATAAAAAGTAATCAAGAATTACTTGCTAAAATAAAAGAAAAGGATATTTCTTATGACAAAGTGATAGATGCACTTTCTTACAATAATGAATTAAGACTTTTACAGATTGAGTTGGTAAAATTACAAAGACATATTTCGAATGAGAACATGCGTGTTGCTGTGATTTTTGAGGGAAGAGATGCTGCAGGAAAAGGTGGAAATATCAGAAGATTTATGGAGCATTTAAATCCAAGATCAAGTAGGTTAGTGGCTTTAAATAAGCCAACTGAGATTGAAAAAGGGCAATGGTATTTTCAAAGATATATCAAAGAATTGCCAAATCCTGGTGAAATTGTTTTTTTTGATAGAAGCTGGTATAATAGAGCAGTTGTTGAACCTGTGATGGATTTTTGTACTGACAAACAATATAAAGATTTTTTGGTGCAAGTTCCAGAATTTGAACATATGATGTATGAAGATGGTGTTGTGATTATTAAATTTTGGTTATCAATCACTAAAGAAGAGCAACTAAAACGTTTTGAAGGGCGAAAAGAAAATGAATTAAAACGCTGGAAATTCAGTCCTGTTGATAAACAAGGACAAATTTTGTGGGACAAATACACCCATTACAAATCTGAAATGTTTTCAAAAACACACACCACTTATAGTCCTTGGATTATTATCAAAACAAATGATAAAAGATCAGCAAGATTAGAATCAATGAGACAAGTTTTATCACAGTTTTACTATGAAGGAAAATTAGAAGCTGGAACCGTTTTAACACCAGATCCAAATGTTGTTATGCGTTATTTTCGTTCAAATATTCATCAAATAGACTAATTGTATGAAATTAAATCTAAAAGAAGAAGACGTAAAAAGATTAAATACCAAAAAAGGATTTCTGGCATTGCTTTTAAAAGAACCTTATAGTGTTGAAAAAGCTCTAAGATATATTGATTATCAGAAAAAGATTGAAAAATTGCAAGGCGAATTAATTCGCCTTCAAACTTGGGCAATCAATAATGATGAACGAATTATCATTGTTTTTCAAGGTAGAGATGCTGCAGGAAAAGGTGGTGCAATTAGACGTGTTACTGAACGAATTAACCCTCGTCACATGCGAATTGTTGCTTTGCCAAAACCATCAAAAGATGAGGAATCTCAGTGGTATTTTCAACGATATGTAGAGCAATTTCCAAAAGCAGGAGAAATGGTTTTTTTCGATAGAAGTTGGTATAACAGAGCAGTTGTTGAACCAGTAAATGGATTTTGTACGCATGAAGAATATGAAATTTTCATGAATCAAGTAAATGATTTTGAGAGAATGATTTTAGAATCAGGTATTCATTTGGTGAAAATCTACATGTCAATTTCAAAAACCGAACAAGCAAAACGCTTTGCTGAAATCAAAAAAGATCCATTGAAACAATGGAAAATGACTAAATTAGATGAGAAAGCCCAAGAATTATGGGAACAATATACAGATTATAAAAACGCCATGTTTTTAAGGACAAACACCAAAATTTCTCCTTGGAAAATAATTAGTGCCAACAGAAAAACGGACGCAAGAGTGAATGTTATAAATCATATTTTGAAGATGATTCCGTATGATAAAAGTATTGAGATTTAGGTCAACAATTGTTTTACTTCATTGAAAATGATAAAAATTTCACCAGCAATTCTTCTATTTGTAGCAAGATAAACTTCCTCTTGTCTCAAAGTTCCATCTGCGCGTTTTGGGTCTTCAAAAGGCAATTGAAAGAGTTGATTTGCAGAGGTTATGAAAGGAATATTTTCATCAGAAACAGCACAAGTCATAATACCAATAAACGAATTTGGATTTCCAGTATCGTCAAATAATTTCGAAAAAACCATTAAGGTTTCCTTGTTGCCTTCAAATGAAATTTGGTAGGTAGGATTTTGATGCGAGAAATTATTCAACTGAAAAGAGAAACCAACTTTTTGGAGTGTTTTAATCGTACTTCTATTGAAACAACCTATTTCTGTTCCTCCTGAAAAAGAACGTATATTTAGATTAAAATAATGGGCGGAAAAAAAACTCCAAACTTTTGCTAATTGACTGCTTCTCGAATTGTTGATGTAAATAAAATTGAGGTTAACCAATTCATTTTTACGATATTTTTTGGCAATCGTTTCAGCAATTTTTATTAAATATTTATATCTATTTTCACTAATCAAAATCTTTTTTTTAGCTTTTTCAAAGAAGTTTTTAGTAGAAATAGAAGAAGTCCTCAGCATCTTAATTATTTTTGCACTAAATTAACCGTTAAGGTTTCTTTTTAAATTAATTTAATGTTAATGATGCGTTTAGAAATTGGAAATAATGTAGCTGTTTTAGATGATGTTTACAAAGGTAAAGTTATCAAAATTGAGGGAGAAAATATTTCTGTAAAATTAGAAGATGGAATGATTTTGGTTTTTTTAGCTACTGAATTGGTAAAAATTGAAAAAGATCAATATGAACTTTCTAAGTTTTCGGATATCAATCATCAACTGTTGAAAGAAAAAATTGCTTCACAGCCAACTAAGAAAAGTGCTTTTAAGAAGGAAAAAAATGAAGTCGTTTTTGAGGTTGATTTGCACATCAATCAATTGGTCAATTCCATAAAAGGAATGGATAATTATGACATGTTGAATTTGCAATTAGACACTGCAAAGCAAAAAATTGAATTTGCTATTTTTAAAAGAATTCCTAAAATGGTGTTTATACATGGAGTAGGAGAAGGGGTTTTGAAATCGGAATTGATGAATTTATTACAAAAATATCCTGTCAAATTTTATGATGCTTCTTACAAAAAATATGGTTTAGGAGCCACAGAAGTTGCGTTTTATCAAAATGTAAATTACTAATATAGAAACCCTATTTTTGCATCATGAAAGCGATTTATTTAGACAATGCTGCAACCACCATTATTGATGCTGAAGTTTTATCAGTAATGCATGCTGCGTCTTTAGAAAATTATGGAAATCCGTCTTCAACGCATCAATTTGGTCGTAAAGCAAAA
>ERZ888423.2693-NODE-2693-length-12805-cov-26.377647_pt1 | contig 12805 bp, 10 predicted proteins | sample MGYA00520523_ERZ888423 | MGnify/ENA primary metagenome ERZ888423 (study PRJEB32303, sample SAMEA104408611) | aquatic metagenome | biome: Brackish water; feature: Pelagic; material: water | place: Baltic Sea | collected 2014-06-08T10:24:00 | depth 30,27 m ...
CTTGATTATTCTGAGATCCGGTAGTTCCAGCATCAGCGTTACCAGCGCCCTCCACAGCAGCACAACCCCCCAGTAAAAGAGCGGTTATTGCAAGGGTGGCAATGGCTGAGGCGGTGGTTGAATGTGAGGCTTTCATCTAAACCACACTAACAAGGAAAGCCCCGTAACCAGAATGGACAAGTAGCAGCAGCTTTTATCTAGCGGGACTGTCAGCAGAACTTTTCGAAGGTGGGAAGTGGTCTCGACTAGTCGTTGAGTTTATGGTTGTAGTTCAGTCGGTTGTTCTTGACCGCCGTAAAGGTTTTTTCCAACGATGCCGACGCTGAGCTGAATAGCTGTTGCATGATTCTTACGAACAGGAAATCCACCATCGCCAACTGAACAAGTCGGGATGTCATGGCCCCCGACCTAAACCTCGACTCCTTTGCCGAGGTAACAAGAACATGATCTGCCAAGCGTCCTATTGGCGACGCAGGGTGATTTGTAATCGCAATAATTGTGGCCCCAGCTTTCTTAGCGGTCTCCATCATTTGAAACGTTTCGGATGTGACACCGGAATGGCTGATTGCGATTGCCACATCTTTGTCGGTCAATACCGCAGCCGATGTCAGGGCCAGGTGAGTGTCAGACCAACAAAATGCAGTGAGCCCAATCCGGTGGAGTTTCAGTTGCAGGTCGGTGGCCGCCAGGAAGCTGGACCCAAGACCATAAATGTCGAGTCTCCGACAGTTGATTACTGCCGCCGCCGCGATGTCAAGAGCTGCCCGGTCCACAATTCTGGCGGTGTCGGTGATTGCCTCCGCCGCTTGGTGGGAAATTTTATAGAGAGTCTCGTCGATGGAGTCAGACTCGGTGACGTCGCCCTCCGCGATCGCAAACTTCTCGGAGTTGTTCCTTTTGCGATCCAGGGCAACCACAATCGCGGCCTTCAAGTCTGCGTAGCCTGAGTAATCGAGAGTCTCGCAAAACCTTGTGATTGTTGCCGAAGATACTCCGGCCCTTTCTGCCAGCTCGGCAATCGTGAGGTGAGCAGCAGCGCCTAAGTCCAAAAGTAAAGTGTCAGCGAGGCTAATTTGAGCCGGGGTCATGTTCTTCCGATAGGCGTTGACTCGTTGGGTTAGATCAAACACTGGGCTCCTTATCTTCGCTGGCTAAATTGTGGCAGAAAATACCTTCAAAGAAAAAGTATTTCATTTTGGTAAATTTTTTCAATAAAAATAAATCTTATGAAATTTATGCAATACATTGTGCTAATGGTTCCGACAAACAAGGTCAATCAGGGTTTGATAAACCTCGAGTTGCCCACTGAGATGAGAAACGCGAAGAGCGCCGGCCTTCACCTGCTCGCCGTTTCCGAGGTTATTGACCTAATTAATTCTGAGGACGCCTACGCAATTGAGCAAGCCAGTAAGCAAACGCCGGCAGTTGCCAAATTAGTTGAAGCAGGTATTCAGGCAATTTCAAGCGGAGGCAGTGTTCACTACTTCGGTGCGGGGACTTCGGGGAGGCTTGCCACTCAGGATGCCGCGGAGCTATATCCAACCTTTCACTCGCTGGCAGGAGTAGTCGTTGCTCACATGGCCGGCGGTCAAGCAGCGTTATTCACTTCCGTTGAGAATGCCGAGGACGATATAGAAGCGGGTCGAACTGACGCAATGGCACTGAGGCCCGGTGACCTTGCAATTGGTTTGGCGGCTTCTGGCAGAACACCCTACGTGGGAGGCGCCCTTGAGCAGGCAAGATCAAATGGCGCTAAAACTGGCCTTATTTCTTGCGTTCCGGAGCCGCAACTAGCGATGTATTCAGATATCACCATTGCAGGTGACACTGGGCCGGAAGTTCTCACCGGCTCAACAAGGCTAAAGGCCGCCACTTTTCAGAAGGCAGTTCTTTCAAGTTTCTCGACCGCAATGATGGTTGGTCTTGGCAAGACCTACTCGAACCTAATGGTTTCGATGGTTGCCACCAACGAAAAACTTCATTCAAGGAGCATCCGCATCTTGATGGAAGGCTCCGGAGTGAGCGAAGAGACGGCAATTCAGATACTGGAAGCTTCTTCCGGGGATTTGAAGCTGGCTCTCACCTCTGCTATCTCCGGTGAATCTCCAGAGTCAATAGCGCCAGTTTTAAAAGAGGCTGGCGGTGTGGTGCAGAAGGCGCTGGAGCTAATAAACAAGAAATAGATAGGTTTGTGGGTCTGGCTAGCTCACGAGTAACCCCCCCCAGCCGAAACGAATAATCGAAGGAGAACCAATTGAGAAAGAGAATAAGTGCTCTAGGGCTCATAGGAGTAGCCGCTCTAGTACTCGCCGGTTGCGCTCCTGCTGCCGATGAAACGGCTGAGGAAGCCACAACTAGCGCAAGTGCGACAGCGGAGGCCGTTGACCCAGTGACCCTTACAATGTGGTCGTGGCGAACCGAGGATGTTGAAAAATACAACACCATCTTCGACGTCTATGAGGCCGCAAATCCAGGCGTAACAGTGGAGTTCGAAGCGTTCCTGAACACGGAATACAACCAGCTACTAGCAACCGGTTTAGAGGGTTCTGATGGACCTGATCTAGCGATGGTTCGCGCCTACGGTGGAGTTCAGGCTCTCATCGAAGCCGGCCAGCTGCTTCCAATCGATGGTCTAGTTGACACTTCAAGTGTTGAGCAGAGCCTTTTGGCCGCTGCTACTGGTCGAACCGATGGCAGCCTTTACGGTGTTCCATTTGCAACTCAGACCCTTCAGATGTTCTACAACAAGGGCATCTTTGATGAGCTGGGCGTAACTGAGCCAACCACTTGGGACGAGTTCATTGCTCTGAACGAGGCTATTGACGCCGGCGGCTACACGCCAATGGCACTGGGCGCGAAGGATTCATGGATGCTACCGATCTTCCACGAGATTGTTGGTGCTGCGCGCTACGGTGGACCAGAATTCCGCGATGAGCTTCTTGCGGGAACCTCTGACTTCACGGACGCCGACTACGTTGCATCGATTCAGATCGTGAACGACATGACCGAATACATGGTTGATGACGTGATTGGTGTTGCATACGCTGACTCGCAAATTCAGTTCACCGCTGGAACCGCAGCTCAGTTCCCAGGTGGATCATTTGAGCTTGGTAACTTCACAACCCAGGCCCCAGACATGGAGCTAGGTGTTTACCTGGTGCCAACCCCACCAAACTCGGTTTCCGATAAGCCACTAGCCGCTGGCTGGGCTGACGGTAGCTTCGCAATCAACGCGAAGGGCGAAAACCAAGAAGCAGCCTTGAACCTGCTGAACTGGCTCGCAACAGAGGAGTTCGGTCAACTATTCGTTGACGAGGTGAAGCAGTTCTCCGCAATCAAGGGTCTTACCTACACCGACCCAGTGATGAAGGAAATGAACGAACTGTTCGCTTCTGGGCCAACCGCATACATCAACCTTGTCGACATGCGTTACGGTGACCCTTCCGGATCAACTTTGATCGGTGAGGGAATCCAGAGCATGTTCCTAGGCGACATGAATGCCACTGGTGTATCAACCAAGTTGCAAGATGGCGTCGCAACTTGGTTCACACCGGGCGCATAATCTAGGCAACTAATGAGTATGAGAATGAAGACTGAGAACAAGCCTCGGCAGCACGGAAAGATGCCAATCCTTATCGGAGTGTCATTTGTAATTCCTGCACTGATGCTTTTCTCGGTCTTCATTCTCTACCCACTTACAACAGCCCTCAGCTACTCATTCTTTAGCTGGAAGGGGACCCTCAGGGGAGACTTCACCGGCTTAGCTAACTACGTCACAGTTTTCACCAAGGCTCCCTTTGACGAGGCACTCCCGAATGCTTTTTCCCACAACTTGCTGCTGTTTGCAGGTGCGATGGTATTTCAAAACTCAATCGGCCTGGCTCTGGCGGTGGTGCTTCACAAAATCGGGCGCGTGAAGCGGCTGTTCCAAACCCTTTTCACACTGCCATACCTGGTCAGTCCGCTGGTTGTTGGCTACCTCTGGTCACTAATGCTTTCGCCACTATTTGGACCAGTGAACGCAACCCTGAGGCAGATTGGCCTTGGAGAATTTGCACAGCCCTGGTTGGGTGATCCAACCACTGCAATTTGGGCCATTGTCTTTATTACTGCCTGGCAATGGATTGGCTTCCCCATGTTGCTCTACGGGGCTGCTCTCGGAGGAATCCCTGAGGAAATTTCAGAGGCCGCTGAAATTGATGGAGCTTCTGGGCAGAAGAAATTTCGGCTGGTCACTTTCCCGCTGCTTTTGCCGGCTCTTGGTACGGTTTCAATTTTAACTTTTATCGGTGCAATGGAGTCTTTCCCCATTCCCTACGCCGTTGGTGGGTCAACCGGCTCACCTGCCGGTGCAACCGACGTAATGGCGCTGCTGTTTTATCGAACAGCCTTTGAATCTGGCGACGTTGGTTCCATCGGGACCTCCAGCGCGCTGGCGATGCTGCTTTTCTTGTTCATCTTTGGCGTGGCGGTAGCTCTGAGAACCTCGCTAGCTAGAGCCGAGAGGAAGCTGTACGACTGATGAGGAAATTCAGCATCCTGAAAGCCCCCAAGCACGTTCTGCTTTGGATCTATGCGCTTGTGTCACTTTCCCCACTTGTGATCATGGTTATGAACTCGTTTCGAACCACCCAGCAGATGGCCACAGACCCACTCGGCCTGCCGGAGGGCATAAATTTTGGCAGTTATCAAAAAGCTTGGATTACAGCATCTTTCGAGACCTACTTCTTGAACTCAATGTTTGTGACCATTACCTCGGTGTTCATTGGAACAGCCGTGTCCCTGATGGCTGCCTACGTTTTTGCCAGATCCAAGAGGCGCGTGTTTGCGATCCTTGAAGGCTTATTCCTCTCGGGACTGCTGTTGCCAGTGTTCCTAGCAATCTTGCCTATCTTCTACCTGTTTGATGCCCTCGGTTTGATTAGCAACCTGTGGGGATTAATCGCCGTCTACTCTGCCCTAAGCATCCCGTTTTCCTCGTTCATATTGGCGGCCTTCTTTAGGCAGTTACCTATTGACCTCGAGGAGGCGGCGAGAATCGATGGCGCGGGTTATTTCAGAACTTTCTTCTCAATCTTGTTACCTCTGGTCCGACCTGCAATTGCAACGGTTGTCGTTTTCAGGTTTGTTCCAATTTGGAACGACTTCTTCTATCCGTTGATGCTGATGAGAGATAGAGCCGCGTACACGCTTCCTGTTGGGCTAACTAGGTTTTTCGGTGAATATCAAACCGACTGGGCAACTCTGTTCGCAGGCCTCACCATCACCACCATTCCGCTGGTTATCCTTTTCCTTGTGGCATCTAAACAATTGGTATCTGGATTGACCGCGGGAATGTCTAAGTGATCAGTGCCCTCGGTCTAGATCTCGGCGCCTCCGGCCTCAGGGCTTTTTCGGAAGGCAGCAACCAACCGACCGCTGAAATATCTCTTGGCCCTGCGGCGAAAACACGTGAACAAGACACAATCGAACTGGTAAAACAGCTTGGCGGGGAACTCTCGCTAGGCCCCGCAGATTCAGTTTGCCTTGGAATGAGCGGCTTTGCTTCTCTCGATGTGGACGCGGAAAAAGTTGCAAGGACTATCCATCAGGTTTTTGGCGCGAAGACGGTGATCGTGACGAGCGACATGGTGACAGGCCACTACTCTCACTTTGCCGAAAAAGAAGGTGTTGCGCTTGTTGTTGGCACCGGAGCCTTAGCATTTGGAGTCTCAGACAAAGGTCATCAAAGAATCGATGGCCTTGGCGCAAGCCTCGGGGATTTCGGGTCTGCAGCCTGGATAGGGACCGAGTCAATGCGCAAGTCCAAGCGCGCCGCCGAGCTGAACCAGGACACGCGGCTATTGGCTGAACTGGAAAGAGTGCTGGGCGAATCTGTACTGTGGCCAAGGCTTTTGGCAAGTGGTGAGATCACCACGTTTGCAATCGCCGCGACTGCAAAAATTGTTGCCAAGCTGGCGCTTGAGGACGAACAAATTGCCATAGCAATCATGGACCAGGCTGGCCTGCATGCTGCTCAGTCCGCCATTGCCTGCGCGCATAATCTTGATCTCACAAACGTTGCTTTTGGCGGCGGTGTCCTAAAGGACACTGATTCCGTTGCCACCGTTTCTTGCTTACAGGCACTGGCTAACGCTGGCCTCTCCGCCACCAGAATGGAAAACGAACCTGGTCTTGGAGCGCTAGGTATTGCAAACAACATCGAATCTGGCCGGTTGGAGTTCTTGGCTAGAAATAAGCTGGCTCTCACGGTGAAGTTCTAATTTATGTCTAAGCACGGCGTTCTTGATCAGCTTGCAAAGCTGGGGTTTAGTTCTGAAAGCCTTAAGCAGTCCGTGACCAGGAAACTGGTTTGGTCAAGGGACGCATCTCATTTCCAGATCGAACCCGCAACCACCCTTCGCGCCTCGAATATTCAAGAGGTTTCGAGAATCCTTGAGGCAGCCAGTGGCACCCACACACCAGTTACTTTCCGTTCTGGAGGCTCGTCGCTAAGTGGTCAAACGCTGGGGCGAGGGCTAGTTGTTGATACTAGGTCAGGATTCCAAGCGGTGGTCAAGATGGAGAGCACTCAAGTGACCGCGGAGCCAGGAGTCACGCTCTCACGCCTGAATGGTCATTTGCTGGGTGCCGCCAAGAAGGTTGGCCCAGATCCTGCATCGCTTGTTGCCAGCACACTGGGAGGAGCGGTAGGCAACAACTCAAGCGGAATGACCTGCGGCACCAAGTTCAATAGTTATGCCACGATCATCGGCGCCAAGATCGTGTTTGCAGATGGACTGATCCTTGACACCTTGCTTCCTGATGCCGAAAAGCACCTTCGGACCCTAAAACCAAAGCTCGTGAAAGAACTCGAAACCATCCGGGATCAGATTCGAGCAGACGGCTTGCTCTCATCAGAGGTCACTCGGCTGTTTACGCTGAAAAACACGATGGGCTACAGCCTTAACTCGTTCCTTGACTTTGAAAACCCCCTAGACATCCTCACCCATCTAATGGTCGGAAGCGAGGGAACTCTGGGGTTCCTTGGCGAGATAACCATGGGGCTATTGCCGGTCAAAAAAGTCAAGGCCACCAACCTTCTCATTTTTGAAAGCTTGGAAGTAGCCAACGACTCCCTGATGGAAATCATCAGTCAAGATCCGGCTGCTATCGAATTGATGGATCGCACATCACTTTCAGCGTTAGACAGCCAAGAGCTGCTGCCCGCTGAGGCGATAGCGGTGCTTGGCAAAAACTCCACAGCCGTGATTGTCGAGTTTGAGGCAGAGGCTCAAGAAGAACTAGCCGAAGCCCAGAAAAGGTTCGAAAAGAAGTTTGTCAAGAACCTCGTCTTTGCTGGCGTCACAGAAAACTCTTTGCGGAATCGGCTCTGGGCCATGCGCAAGAATCTGTATGCAATCGTCGCCAAGGCTAGGCCAGAGGGCACGACTGCTCTTCTAGAGGACGTTGCCGTCCCTCCAGAAAAACTAACCATTGCCTGTAAGAAACTTTCTGAGCTCTGTGAAAAACATGGCTACGGCACCCCGGTGATCTTCGGTCACGTTAGGGATGGAAACATCCACTTCATGATTTCTGATGATTTTGCAACCCAAGAACGAGTGAAAGCCTTCGAGAACTTCACCGCGGACATGGTCGAGTTGATTCTCAGCCTTGGCGGAAACCTCAAGGCTGAGCATGGCACTGGACGAGCAATGGCCCCATTTGTTGAGGCGCAGTTTGGCAAAGAGCTCTTTGAAATAATCAAGCGAGTAAAGAAGGCCTTTGACCCGCTTGGCATCCTGAACCCTGGCGTGATCATTGCTGCTAGTGACACCGAGTACTTAGAGAACTTAAAAATTACCCAGCAGGTCGATGCAATCGTGGATTCTTGTGTTGAGTGTGGCTACTGCGAGTCCTCCTGCCCTTCGGCTGGTCTCACACTCACACCCAGGGAGCGCATTGTGGCGTTCCGAGAGCTAAGTCGCCAACCTGCCGCTGTGCGGAAGACGCTAACAAAGGAACTCCACTACCAGGCGGACCAGACCTGTGCCACCGATGGCATGTGCCAGATCAATTGTCCGGTAAATATAAACACCGGAACTTTCGTGAAGGAAATTAGGGCAAAGAATCAAACTGGATTCACGCAAGGCCTCGGTAAGGTTGCGCAGAAGAACTGGGGAACCATCGCATCACTGGCGGGAAGAGCCCTTAGGGTTGCGGGGCTGGTGCCGGCGCTCGCGGCAACAGGATCGAAGGTGCTTGCTGCCATCACCCCAAAGGGCCTAACGCCTATTTGGTCAAAGAGTATCCGGGCTGAGGGTTTTAGTAGGTCAAAGCTGCCTTCGGGCCAAAGCAAAGAGTTCGCCTATCTTCCTTCTTGCATGAACGAAGTCTTTGGTGATAGCTCAGTTGCCAGAGTCTTGGAACTAGCAAATCAATCGGGTGAGCCAGTCTTTATTCCAGAGAACCTGAAGGGCTTTTGTTGTGGAACACCTTTTAGCTCCAAGGGACTGACTGAGGCTTATCAAGACCAGAAGTCTAAAAACCAAGAATTGCTTACTTCGCTATCCCAAAAAACTCTGATCATAGACGGTTCATCATGTCATCAAACACTAAGTGGGCAGAGTGACATTCGGACTATCGAGCTTTCGGAGTTCGTTGCAGAAAACCTCTTGGACATTCCCGTCAAAACCCGCGTTGAGACAATTATTCTGCACCCAACTTGCAGCGGTGAAGCAACCGGAGCCAATTCCGCAATGGTTGCAATCGCCAACCGCATTGCCGACAAGGTCATCACACCGGCTAACTGGCGCTGCTGCGGTTTTGCCGGCGATAGGGGCCTGTTGGTTCCTGAGCTAACGGTCAATGCCACGAGCCTGGAGGCGGAGGAGCTGGTAAGCGTTGATGCTCTCAGGGTCTCAAATAATCAACCCTGCCAAATAGGTATGAGTGGTGGCACAGGCAAGACCTACATTTCGATTCTAGAAGCATGGGTTAGGAGTGTTAGTTGATTACCCACAGGGTTTCTAACCAAGAACAGGGGCAAGCCCTGGCAGCTGAGCTTTTTGTTGCCGCTAGCAATCAAAGCCCGCAGCATCCAGTTGGTCTTGCCACAGGCAGCACCATGAGCGGGGTCTATCAACAACTTGTCACGTCGGAATTCAAACCAAGATTTGCCCACGCTTTTGCACTCGATGAATATCACGGAATTTCACCGACAAGTAAAAACTCGTATTTGAACGAGCTCAACAACAAGTTTGCTGGACCACTTTCTTGGCAGGGCGAACTTCATGCTCCCGGGCAAGGCAAGTATGCAACTGAATCAGGCAACAGCGACTTCGAGAGTGATTTGCGTGAGCTAGGGCCGGTGAGCGTTCAGCTACTTGGCATCGGCGTCAACGGCCACATCGCGTTCAATGAACCCGGTTCCGATCTTGAATCTAGAACCAGGAAAGTCTCTCTTCAAGAGGAAACAATGCGTTCCAACGCAATTTATTTTGACGACCCAGCCACTGTGCCAACACATGCAAACACCCAAGGCCTCGCCACTATTCGGCAGGCCGAGATGCTGCTGCTATTGGTTTTTGGTGAGCACAAAAAACAGGCACTCCTAAAATCCCTTCAAAGCCCAGATCAAACAACTCCGCTGGCGGCACTGATTGACCACAAAAACCTTGTTCTGGTAACAGACTTAGCTGTCTAGCTAGCCCCAGAGGCCAAGGGGTGCTGAGAGAATCCCATCCTGAAACTTCATTGAAGGCTGAAAGTCCTTGGCGACATATAGGAATCCATCCAGGTCAACAAAATCCGCCTGCTGGGCGAGCAGGAACCCTGGAGCCATAGCAAGAGATGTGCCGACCATGCATCCGACCATGACACCAAATCCAAGACCTCTCGCCTCAGAAAGCTGAGTCAGTGCATTGCTGAGACCACCTGATTTATCCAGCTTGAGATTCACAAAACTGTAAGCGCGTGAAACTTCACTGATTTTCATTCCGGGAGAGATGCTCTCGTCAGCGCACAGGGGAATCGGGCAGTCAATGGAAGCTATCTGAGAGTCCAAATGAGCAGGCAGCGGCTGCTCTAAGAGTTGGACACCAGAGTCTACGAGCACAGGAATCATGTCCTGGAGGTCCTCCAGGCTCCAACCCTCATTCACATCCACAATCAATTTAGCGCCAGGCGCCGCTTTCGCTATTCCTAGAATTACACGCTTGTCGTCGCTGCCTCCAAGTTTGATTTTTAGAACAGGTAGGTGGCTATTTTTAGCGGTCTCGGCAATCATGGCCTCGGTGCTTTGCAGAGAAATCGTGAAACACATCGACACCGGCTTGGGTTCTGGAAGCCCAAGAAGCTCCCACGCTGCCACGCCAGTTCGGTTGGATTGCAGGTCAATTAGTGCTGCGTCAACCGCGTTTCTTGCAGAACCAGCAGGAAGGAGGTTCATGAGGTTTGCACGAGTGAATTCACGTGGAAGCGTTGTAATTTGAGAAAGCGCAATCTCACAGCTGTCTTGATAGCGCGCGTATGGGACAGCTTCTCCCAACCCGGTATTCTCGCCGTCTGTGATTCGAACACGAAGCACTTCAGCCGCGGTTTTGACTCCCCGGGAAATACCAAAGGGCTGACTTAGCCTGACCGTCAAGATCTCCGAGGTTAGTTTCAAGCAACTGCCGTCTCAGAAAAGCCTTGGTAAACGCTGGCCATTTGCTCCCTGGTTGTTTCACAGACCAATCGATTTGTAAGCATTACGGCAATCTGCTTGCTCGCTGGGTCCACCATTGCCAAGGTGCCGGTGAAACCCGTGTGGGAAAAGTAGTGCTTATTCTTCCCAAGCCTTTGAATGTCATTGTGCCTGAAACCTACACATTGCTCCCATTCATCGTCGACGACTGGAGTGAACAGGATCTCTCGGGCAGCATCCGCTACAACACCAGCATTTCCAGTGAGCACTTCGGAAAAAAACTTATGGAGATCGGCTGCAGTGCCATATAAACCGGCGTTCCCAGAGACACCATCCAGGTGTCTTGCTCTTGGGTCGTGAACAACGCCTGCCTCAAAGCCCTCTGAGGGTTCGCAGCTGACCGCAATGTTTTGAGTGTGAGAAGCAGGAAGGTAGCCAGTTTCGGAAAGGCCCAGTGGCCCAATAACCAGTTGTTGGAGGATTTCGTCAAATCGCTTTCCAAACTTTTTTTCTAAGCCAATTGAAAAAAGCGAGTATCCAGTGCAGGAGTACAGCATCGAGCCGCGCTGCTCAATCTTGGGTTTCAGACTAAACAGCGAATCAATCGTTTGCTGTCTGGATGGCTGCTCCTGCCAGACATCGGGCAAGCCGCTGGTGTGGGTAAGAAGTTCGGTGCTCGTCAGGGATTCGAGATCTTTGCTGACTTTCATCCACGAACCAATCGAGGCGTCTAGGTCAAGATCCCCTCTTGCAGAAAGAATGGCGGCAACGGTGGCGGTGTAAAGCTTGGTGATGGATGCGAGATCAAAGCGAGTGTTCGTGTCCACGGTCTTAGAATCCAGCTTGGGAGAAGTCAGTCCCCCCGAAACCAGCTCAGGGCTCGCCCCGGAAATTCCGATCGCGACGCTGTAGCCCGAAAAGCGCGACTGTGGGTCAGGCCAGTTCAAGCTATCCAATAGCTTTGCGGTTGATAACGCTTTCTCCTGCACGAATTCAAATCTATTGCATGTTCACAAAATTTGGACTCTCCAGGACGACGCCTGATTGGTTGGCTTTTTATGCCCCAGAAAGCAACTAATATTGAGCTTGAACGCGACCATCACAGCCAAACATGGGTTTTTATTGTGACTAGCAAGCTGATTCACTCAACCACCTTGTTCCAAGGTGGTCAGCTGCATGCCGATGCCTGGGCACTACTCACTCCGAACGGAAGCTCAACCGGTGTGGGTGCGGGCTGGAGGAACCTTGAAGCGGATTCAATCTGCGATGGAACAGGACAGGTTCTGCACGCGGGGTTTTTTGACACTCACTGTCACGGGGGCGGGGGATACGCGGCAAACAGAGGCTTAACCGATATCAGAGCCATCCTGGACCACAACCAAGAGCACCAGGTTTCCAGAAACCTAATATCGCTGGTGTCAGCCGAGGTTGCAGACATGGTGGAAATCGCCGAGTCGGCCAGGGCGCTTGCTGAAGATAAAAGGTTTATCGGCCTGCATTTCGAAGGCCCGTTCTTGGCGGCTGCCTACTGCGGCGCACAGAACCCAAAAGTCCTAAAAACCCCAACTGATGCTGAGTTAGAGGCAATCATTGCCCCTGGGACAGTTAAGTCAATGACTATCGCACCGGAGCTATTCACCGAGGACCAACTTCGGCTACTTTCCAGGGCCAACATCAAGATCTGCTTTGGACACTCGGAGAGTAATTACGACCAAGCACGTGCTTTGTTCGAGACTTTCCCTCGGTCTGTAATGACCCACACCTTCAATGCAATGCTGCCAATTCACCATCGGGCACCCGGACCGATTCCGGCAGCACTTGAAACCGAGACCTTTATGGAACTGATTGCTGACGGTATTCATGTCGAGTCCGCGGTTGCCAGGCTAATTCCTAAAGACTCCCTGGTTTTAGTGACGGATGCCATAGAAGCTGCCGGCAGCAAAGAGGGCAAATATATACTCGGTGGGCTAGAGATCCTGGTTCAAAACGGTGTTGCAAGAACCAAAGACGGGAACCTCGCTGGCTCAACCTTGAGCATGGACGACGCGGTGAAGAACTACGCCTCCTGGAGCGGGGACGACCTAGCTGCGATGAAGGCCGCGATTACCAACCCCGAGAATGCCTACGGCGTATCGTCGG
>ERZ888423.2694-NODE-2694-length-12803-cov-8.027769_pt1 | contig 12803 bp, 8 predicted proteins | sample MGYA00520523_ERZ888423 | MGnify/ENA primary metagenome ERZ888423 (study PRJEB32303, sample SAMEA104408611) | aquatic metagenome | biome: Brackish water; feature: Pelagic; material: water | place: Baltic Sea | collected 2014-06-08T10:24:00 | depth 30,27 m ...
TGAACCTCCGAATCCTATTTCTTCCACATCTAAATTAGTTGGTGCAAGACAAACAGGTTCGGGACAAGTGACCACTGCTGTCCAACCTCCTTCTGTGACAAAAGCATCAGATCTAAAACGCACTGTCAAACATCCGCCTGGATGAGTGGATGTATATGAATCTCCTGCTTGCAATAGGCTAGACTGAATAAAAGGTGCTTGACCATCTGTTTCCATCTCACCGCAAAGCGCAGTAGCAATGACTGCTGCACTGGTGTCTGCTCCATTATATAGTGTAAGAAAATCCCAACAGCCTTCTACAGTTCCTAATCCAGTTTCATTCACGGCTATGTCAACGCTGGTGAAGGTTAGTGTGACTCCTCCATTAGCAGGAATATCAGGACATAGCACATAGATCTCATCTTCGTTGTTCATGTAATTTGAAGTCGCAGTTCCACTATCGGTAAAGAGATCTCCTGCACAATAATCGGGTAGCGTTTCAAATGTACCAGGGCCTGCCCAATCGCTATCCCCATCTGGCGGATTACAATTAGATTGTACATAGAATTCAAATGATGTTCCTGAACTCAGCTGTGTAAGTATATGTTGAGTGTTCAAAACGCTCACGAGCGTGCCTGTTCCTTGCTGAAAACCTATAGGACCATATTCTAATTTCCACAAGGTGGCAGAACCTGTTTCCTGCCAAGAAATCATGGCCTCATGTCTAGTGATTTGGCTCGCACCTAGCTCCTCAGGAATAGGACAAAAAGTGCTCCATAACCAAGCGTCATAAGCCAAATCAGGATAGTCTATATACGGATTTCGGTTTCCTTGCACCAACTCGATTCTGTTATTCCTCTGCAGATCTAATGCGCCTACTGGATCCTGCTGATGCCATAAGTAAAGAACATTCACATCGGCCACCAGATTCATTTCCCCCGCTTGAGTTGGATACATGGTATAGAAATAGAAAATCTGCCTGGCGATATCTCCTTTTATGTTCTCTTTAGGCTCGAAATAGCTAGCGTTTCGTTCAGAAAAAGCAATGTTAGGATTAGGTTCAGTAGTGGTGAAAACATACGCTCCGGTTGCATTTACTCCGTACCAAATAGCTCCTGCATCAGGAACTTCATTGAAAGGAAGCACTCCTCTTGCCGCATTTACATCACCATGTGTAGGACGAATCGCATGAATATCAGACCTCATAGGACTAGCGCTTCCAAAAAGACTTTGTGGAATGAGATGTTCAGTATTGATAGGATTAGGGAAAGTAGTGAATGAAGCGTTCTGTTTGAATCCGGTATACACACACTCTATTTGACCATTACTCTCGTCAATAAAGGAGTACATCTCTTGTCGCGCAAGATTGTATCCAAGATCAGAATGTAACCCGTCATATACATTTACTTTTAACCAAGCGCGCAGGCTCTCATTATGGAGATTCGCTGGGTATTGGCTCCATGCCTGACTAGGTATACATAGGATAACAGAGAGGAGGAGGAATGTTAGGAATCGTTTTTTCATGTCAGCATATTGGAATAGACAAAGGTATGCTTATGCATTATGGTCATCAAGAGAGGCTGTTTAAAAAAAAAGACCCAAATCCGTGAGATCTAGGTCTAGTAGTTGAACCCATTCAGCTAGTTTAAGCATGCTGAACGTTGGTTGGTTGTTCGTATAATCAAGTCAAAAACGTTTTCTTAATACTCGAATGTATGACGATTATCGTGTGAATGCTGACGTAGCTAGAATTTGGTAGAAAAGATCTAGAATTCGGTAGTTTGAGTTGAGAATTCGGTATGCAAATAGAGAAATACCTACAGTACACTTCATAAAAAAACCGCTCTGAATCAGAGCGGTTTCCTTATTTATCTTTTTATGGAACTAGGCGTTCACCTCTTCTTGAAGAACTACTCTTCCTCTTTTAGTCAGCGTATATCCGTTTCTGTTGACGATATGTTCATCAATATAAAGCCTTGTGATGCGTTCCCCTACTCTTCCATGTCCTATTGAAAGTGCTTGATCATTCTCGATCCGTTTCCAATATTCCCTTTCTAAATCGGCTAGCCGAATGTTTGAAGAAAATCCTTTTTCCTTGTGGCTATTAATGATATCCAGAATGAGTAAGTCGTACTTGTCCATGTTTTGATGTAGGTTTTTCTGCGTTTAGTGGTTTCAGAATTGATTCCGGTGGTCAATCGGTATGGTTCGAAGATAAGGTTTGAAGCCGTACAGAGGGTAGATGTGAATAAGTAATGATAAGCTATCTGATATTTTCTTAATTCACTAATCGACAATAAGTTAACCATGTGAACGGAGTCATGGATAAATCGTGTAAAAGTGAATGGTCCAGATATTGATATTACGAAAGACCATGCTACCAGAGGGTCACCGAAGCATTCAATAAAAATGAACGGAGAGAATACTATTCTGAATAGAGGCCCTTAAAAGTGCTTTTATTAACTTCTAGGTGCAGAAATCAACTGGACGAATCCACTTAGCATCTTCACTTTTTCTTCTTCTCCTCTTTTCTGATATGCATGCATCAAATTGTTGATCATACGCCTAATCATATCTCCATTTCCGCATGGTTCGAAGAAGCGAGGTTCAGGTCTGAGGTCAAGCTGTGAAAGGAATTGATCTATCTCTGCCTTGTGCAGTATAGCTCCTTTACTGAAGGGATTTATGTAGAACATGATATCGTTCTCCGGTTCCATAACTTTCATTAACCAATCATCTTCTATCATATATGCTACGATGAAGTGATTAGGCAGATTTATCCCACGTATGGGGATGTCCAAGCTCTGTGCAATGCTTGTGTAGAGAATTGAAAGCAAGAGTGGGTTTCCACTTCTATTAGCTATTACCTTATGAATGAAGCTGTTATCAGGTAAATGATAATCTTCTTTATTTCCTTTAAACCCATATTCCTCGAAGAAGAAGATGTTCATGACCTTAACTTTCTCAAAGGCAGTCAGGTTCTCATTTAACTCCAGCCATATCTCTTGCCTGAGTCTTGAAATGAACGCGCGAACTTCCGTTTCATCTAACTCTTCATCGTCAAAACGAGCGACTAATATCGCTCCCTCTACTAAGTCCTCACAGCCACCTTTGAACCACACTTCTAATTCTCTAGTGAGTTCTTTAGACTTTATTTCCTCTATGATGTTCTGAATCAAAATGGGCCAACCGACCACATCATACAGTTCTTTCTGTTCTTGAAGATATGGGGTGATAAATCTCCCTTCTTCACAGATACGTGTTCTAATCTGATCGCGAATTTCTTGATCGGGATCCTCTAATAAACTGATGAGGGCTATGATCTCACTTTGGTCCATCTCCTTGTCTTGATTCTGGAATCAAAGAAAGGTTCCAAGGAAACGTAATCAAGCTCCTTTTCGCAAGAGTTTCCTCAATGGGCTGTTAATCGCTCTAATACCTCAGCTATCATGCGCTTCACAGTGGTTTTATAGTCTTTAGAATATTCTCCCCGCTTCCTGTTAGCAATAATCGCACAGACAGTGCAAGCATTATGTCCTAGTGCTCTGGAAAGCCCGTATAGCGCTGAAGTCTCCATCTCATAATTCGTAACTCTCTCCTTATTCCACTCAAATGAACTTATGCTCTCATTAAGGTCTTGATGCGCTAGTGGAATCCTCAGAATTCTGCCTTGAGGTGCGTAGAACCCACTGGCTGTGGCTGTGATTCCTGATTCATACGCTGCTGAAATCTTTAATCTCAATGCTTGGTCTGACTCTACGATATATGGTTTTGCGAGTTCCATAGGATAAGCCATATGATGAATGAAGGCATCTCTGAGCGAAATCTCCTCTTTCGTTGGCGTCCATTTATAATAATTCATGAGGCCGTCTAGACCCAATCCATACTTAGAGACCACCAAACTATCTACCGGAATATCTTCTTGCAAGGCTCCTGAAGTACCTAGTCGTATCAAGTTCAGGCTACGTTTTTCCTTCTTGATGCTCCTGTTCTTCAGGTCAATGTTCACGGCTGCATCCAGTTCATTGATAGCAATATCTATGTTATCAGTTCCTATTCCCGTAGACATGACGGTAATCTGCATACCGTTATAGCTCGCTACTTTAGTGTAGAATTCTCTGTTATGTGCTTGAGCTGTGACCTTATCCATCATGCTTGTAATGACGTCTACCCTTCCTGGGTCTCCTACTAAAAGGACATAATCCTTTACATGTTCTTCAAATAAGGCCAAGTGATAGACGGATCCATCTGGATTCAAGACTAATTCGCTTGCAGCTATCTGTGACATAATGTTATTTTTCTAATGGGACGATTTCTACACTCGCGCCTTCTACACTAATGATATCCCCGGCTAGACATTTCCTACGGATTCTTGATTCAATCTCATCATTGACCGACACTTCGCCCGAAAGAATCATCACTTTGGCATGTCCTCCTGTACTGGCTAATCCTGTTGCTTTTAACAAGGAAGATAAGGGAATGAACCCTTCTCTCAAGGAAAATTTCTTAACACTCATCTCCAGGACGGATATGTAGCAGGGTCCGCTTCATTCATTATTCCATAGGCCATTTCCACAATATCCTCTAGGCTTGGCTTAGAGAAATAATCACCATCTGTTGAATATGCAGGTCTATGCTCCTTTGCTGTCAAGACTGAAGGGGTCGCATCCAAATGGAAGAAAATTTCTTGCTCTGAAATCACTCTTTCCAAGATGTAAGCTGAAGCTCCTCCTGGAACATCTTCATCTACTATCATGAGCCTATTGGTCTTATGAACAGACTTTTGTATCTCTTTACTTAGATCGAACGGAATCAACGTCTGCACATCGATGAGCTCTACATCGATTCCAATTTCTTGAAGACGCACTGCCGCTTGACTGCATATGTTGAACGTAGAGCCATAACTCACTATCGTAAGATCAGTGCCTTCTCTTGTGACATCTACTTTGCCTAATGCAACCGTGAATTCTCCAGAGTTTAAAACCTTGGGTTCTTTTATTCGATATCCATTAAGTGGTTCTATAATCAGTGCTGGCTCATCACTGCTCATGAGGGTATTCAACATTCCTGCTGCCTGGGTCATATTCCTTGGAACACACACCATAATCCCTCTAATGCTGTTCACAATAGCCCCCATGGGCGAACCACTGTGCCATATTCCTTCTAGTCTATGCCCTCGTGTACGAATAATCAGGGGACATTTCTGTTGACCAGCTGTTCTATATCTGACTGTCGCTAAATCATCGCTCATCAACTGAAGTGCGTAATAGAGGTAATCTAAGTATTGGATCTCAGCCAATGGACGCATACCGCGCATAGCTAATCCTATTCCTTGCCCTATAATAGTGGCTTCACGAATCCCAGTGTCCATGACACGTATTTCCCCGTGCTTGGCTTGCATGCCTTCCATGCTCTGATTCACTCCTCCTATCTGACCAGTATCCTCTCCAAAAGTCACCATGAGTGGTTCTTTCTGAAACAATGCATCGAAATTTTCTCTAAGAATAAGCCTACCATCTACCTCATTATTTGGGTCTATTACAGGAGCAATAGCTTTGACCTGAAGCACAGATAAAGCAGTTTCTGAATACAAATGCGAGCTGTACCTATCTTTATTCAACTCAGCTTGAAGGTCATTCCAATAAATCACTGCATCTCGCTCACTAGATTGTTCCCCAGCAGTCTTCAAGAGTACCTGTCTTACCCTTGAAATAATGTCTTTACGAATAGGATCCATCGCAGATTGAAGCTCTGTTACACATGCTGTAATATAATCCCCAGCAGCACTTACTGATCGCATGGCAGTAAGCAGAACTACGGCTTCATTCAGCTCTACTTTAATGCTATCAGCATATTCTTTCCAGGCCTCCTTCTGCTCAGCGCGAACTTGTTTCTTGGCCTCAGTCCTTATGGAATTCAACTCTTCTTCGTTGCTGATGGGATCTCCTTTATATCTGAATTCAAGAATCCAATTCTTGAACTTCTCGACACAGTCATATTCTGTTTCCCAAGCTAAGCGTGATTCATTTTTATAACGCTCATGTGAACCTGACGTAGAATGTCCTTGAGGCTGAGTGACCTCATTTACGTGTATCAATACAGGAACATGCTCTTCTCTGGAGAGATTTACTGCTTTCTCGAATGTAGTAATCAAGGAAGCGTAATCCCATCCTTTGACCTTGAAAATCTCAAATCCTGGACGTCCTTCTTCACGCTGGAAACCTGCCAAAGCATCGCTGATGTTGTCCTTTATTGTTTGGTTATCTCTTGAAACAGAGATTCCATAACCATCATCCCATACACACATGACCATGGGAACTTGAAGCACTCCAGCTGCATTCATGGTCTCCCAGAAAAGTCCTTCGCTGGTGCTTGCGTCACCTATGGTGCCGAATGCCACCTCGTTTCCTTGATTGCTCAAGTTCGTGTAGCTATGCAGTGCGGTATTCTGTCTGAATAATTTAGAGGCGAAGGCTAGTCCAAGAAGTCTTGGCATCTGGCCGGCTGTAGGTGAGATATCAGCTGAGGAATTCTTAAGGGAGCTGAGTTCTCTAAATGATCCATCAGGGTTTAATGTAGGCGTGGAGAAATGTCCTCCCATCTGCCGTCCACCGCTGCTTGGTTCTTTGCTTGTATCAGGATGAGCGTAGAGCGCTGCGAAGTATTGTTTGACATTCAATGCATCTATGGCCATCATAAAAGTCTGATCGCGATAATAGCCACTGCGCCAATCTCCTTCTCTGAATTGCTTGGCCATAGCAATCTGTGCTAACTCTTTACCATCTCCGAAAATCCCGAACTTGGCTTTTCCAGATAGCACCTCTTTTCTTCCTAACAAGGAAGCTTCACGGCTGAGACATACAATCCTGTAATCATTCAGAATCTCCTCTACATACGTTTTAATCTGACTTAGGACACTCACTGTTTCCATACGTTTTCCTCAAGAATTTACTAGATAACGAAGGTATGAAAAAGGCACGGTGTTATCAGTAGCTCAAATCTCCTCTTCTGGAACCTCTATCAGAGGCATGCTTCCTGATAACACAAGGCCCTCAGGGGTCATGAGCCATTCCTTTCCTACAAGCTCAGAACGACTGTAATAGGTTGGATTCATTACGTTACCCAGGAAATTTTGAACCTCTTCCGATATATAAATTCTCTGACCAACGGGAATAAGAATCTCTATTTCACAATGCTGACCTCTGAAGCGGTCCTTCAATGGAGCCGTAAAAACCGGAGATAGAATGAGTTCATTCTGTTCACTAAAACTAAAAGGATACTCTATATTTTCAGCACGTTGGTCTCCTGAACCCATAGTGAACCCTCTTGCTTTCTTATAGATTTTAACCACGTATTCTAGGCTCTCTTCATTCACAGAAATATCAATGCGCGGATAATGACCTATGATTCGTTCTCCATCTACTTCTATGTATTCCTCAGGGAAGTTTCCTACCCAGTGATTCCTACTTCTTATATCCTGGCCCGCTTCTCCATTAGCTATATGCATGGTCAAAGGCACTTCGCTTGACATCCGCTTTCCTATCTCTACATATTCACCTGGTTGACTGAATTCTTTGCCTAAAGAAATTCCAGTGACTACTAATAAGCCTAATCCAATTAACCACAATGCAATCAATGCTGGAACTACTGGCTTTCCTTTTATATCCCAACGGAATAAGAGTTTTGCTCCTAAGAGGATTAGGCCAATCACAGGGATAATTCCGACTGCCATTGCTCCTGCGAAAAACATATTCCCTTGACTTCGAGAGTCGAAGATGAGCCCGTTCACTTCAGCCCATTGCATATTCCAAGTATCATTACCGAATTGCAGAATCGTGGGGTCATACCATGTGCAAAGAACAATGGTGACTAGGATAAGACCAACCATTAGGAAGAAAAATCCAAGGACTCCACCAATAAACCCGAAGAGTCTACCTAGCACATCAACTAATGCATCTGAGGCCTTTCCAGCTTGACTGCGCGCATGCTGATAATGGAATTCACCATCCATTTTATTGCTCACAGTGAAGTTGTTTAATGTCTCAGTTACTTTTTTTTTTATGTTCTCTACAGTGACAGGCTCCCCTCTCATCTCTAGCTTCTCAGCCGTAGTCTTCGCTGCTGGAATGATAATCCACAGGATGATGTACAACAGGAATCCAAAGCCCATGCCTAAGAAGAGGACCAATAGAATCAATCTCACTACGAGTGGGTCCCATCCGAAGTAATGTGAGATTCCTGAACATACTCCACCTATCACGCTTTTATCTGTATCGCGATAGACTCTGCGCTTCGCTGAAGAGCCATGTTCAGTGCTGTATGATTTAGACTTAGGTTGTTCTTCCTCTGCCTCCATTCCAAAATCCTCTGGCTTACCCATGGTATCCATGACATGCTTAACATCGGAATCAGAGACCACTTCTTTCTTATCCCCCAAACGCACTTGGAATAGCTCGGCTATGCGTGATTCTATATCACCCATAATCTCTTCTCGGCCATCAGAGTCTGTGAAGTTTTTGGACAACCTGTCGAGGTATCCTCTGAGGATGTCATATGCTTCCTCTTCTATATTGAAGATGACTCCGCTGATATTGATTGTGATTGTCTTTTTCATGTCCTTAGGTCATTTCGTTGTCTTGTGTACTGCGTCATAAAGCTCTTTCCAGGTGGAGTCTAATTCCGTGAGGAATCCCCTTCCCACCTCGGTAAGAGTGTAATATTTCCTGGGAGGCCCAGACTTGGATTCTTCCCATCTATAGGAAAGTAATCCAGTATTTTTCAAGCGGGTTAATAAGGGATAAAGCGTCCCTTCTACAATAATCAACTTTGCGTTTTTAAGCTCTTCCAAGATGTCTGAAGGATAGGCCTCCTTTCCATTTAATATGGAGAGTATGCAGTACTCCAGCACTCCTTTTCTCATCTGTGCTTTGGTGTTTTCTACATTCATCTTATTTATAGTAATGTCTTATGCAAATATATGTCTTTTGCCTGTTACCTTGTATTACATAGTTCTATATTTTATTCAATAGCCCTCATTTTTCTTTCTCCATATGAATTCCTAAACCTCCTTAAACATCAATAAAAATGGGCCATCCCTGTTGGAATGGCCCATCTTTTTTGAACTAAATCATACCTTAAATAAAATGTCATTTTTCTTTGACAATACGTTCTATATGAACCGTATTCCCCTCTCTATCGTGTAATGAAAATACGTACACTCCTTCAGAAATACCACTCAAGTCGAGCAGTATTAAGGCACTCCTGTTTATTCTATCTCCTGCTATTTTCCTTCCAGTCATGTCATTTATTGCCCAGGATGAATAAATTCCTGAATCCAAGTGAACGTATGCCTGTCCCTGATTAGGATTAGGGAATAAGAAATGGCTAATCTCTTCTCTACCTCGTTCTAAGGCTATGACGTCTGAGCTGCTTTCAGTCCCATCAAAATCTCGCTGGGTCAATCTGTAATAAAATACTCCTGATTCTCTAGTAGTGTGATGTAACTCATAATGAAGACCCGATGATGAATTCCCTGCTCCATCTAATCTTCCCACTTCTTGGAATAACTCACCATCTCTGCTTGATTCCACTATGAAGATGTCGTTATTTATCTCTGAGGCCGTAGCCCATTGAAGTTGATTTCCTTGACTTAAAACCTTCCCTTCGAAAGAAAGAAGCTCTATGGGAAGGGGTGTTGATGACTGTGAAGTGGCGATCTTAGAGATGCCTGTCATTCCAGTCCTCGAGACTTGGCCTGCTGATGAATTCTGACAATTTCCATCGAGTGCCCATCCAGCACCGCTATCTTTCATTATAGTCCAACCCTGAGCCCCTCCACTGTTCGAGTATTCACTGTTGTATAAGGTCATGTCGTACATAGCACTGGTTGGATTCGTGTTAGCATTGATATCAAAATATCCGTGGTCCAGTGGATACCTATCATATACTCCCTGACACTCTGCTTGGTATAGCGGTCCTGCTATAGGAGCCCATGCTTTGAACTCAGCAGTAAGAAAGCTGAAGGCATTGCTCGTGAAATTAATCCTTGCTCGCTGATACCCAACGGAAGTTCGCCCAATCGGAAAATCATAGATCCCTGTGTTGTTCACATATCGTCTAAGAATACCCTCTACATAACTGGCAGGATTTCCTTCAGTGACAGAGATAGGGTCTGAATTCCCAATCCATACCATATTCGCACCCGTGATAATTTTACCTCTATTCAGCGTGAGGACAGCTGTGCTAGCCTTGAGTCTAATATCTGTGCTCAGAAGAACGTTTCCTGCCGTCTTATTGACGGTCACTTTGTTCAGATTCAAATTCGTAGTACCTTGATTATAGATCTGATCCGTTGTTCCAATGAAGTTCAATTCTCCGTAGATGTTTACTCCTGAATAGGTATTGGACCCATCGAAGTTGTTAAAACTCTTGTGCAGGTCTATCTGGTTATCTCGTGTGTTAAACACTGATGTAGCGCTTAGAGTGCGGAAATCTCCCTTGATTTCAAGATTGCTATACAGATTTACTGAACCTGCCGATTTATTGACCTCTAGGTTTCCTATAGCATTTAGACCAGCAAAGTTTCCTTTCATGTCTTGATTACCTGTTGTACCTGAGAAGGTCAATGTAGCTGTAGAATCTATGATCAACTTTCCAAAGTTGTAGAGTGTTCCACAAAGGGTGAGCTTAGTACCGGCATTCAAGGTAAGTTGTCCTCCAGGAAGAATCACGAGGTCTCTTACGTTCATGTTTCCTGAAATCACAGGATAATTAGTAACACCGGATCTTATAGTCGCATCGATTGTACAAGAAGGTGAAGTGCCACCGCATCCCCAGTTCGCTGTTGTGTTCCAAGACGTTCCCGTAGATCCATTCCAATACACCATAGTTGGTGTTGGAATACTCACTACACCCGCTCCAGAACCTCCAAAGTCCAATGTATATCCACTGGGAGTGCCGGCAAAGTTCTGCACAACCAAGAGTAGTATGTCACCTGCGGTGACACTCACTGTAGGCTCAAATGAAGGATTATAGCACGCATTATAAGGTGATGGTGCATTTCCTGAAGGTGACACTCCAGTGACACCTCTGCTATCATAGCTGCACGCCTTAAGACCAATGGTAGGATTTACAGTCATGGTCCCGCAATTCGTAGTGGCTCCTGACCCTGAAATCTTCCAAAGTACAAAATCGTAATCCGTCTCACTTCCACATGAGTTGCTGTTGGCATCATTAGGTTTAATGATGAAGTTCAAGTTACCTGTTGCACCTATGTTTATTTTATACCAAATAGAATTTCGTTCTCCGCTCGTACAGTTATTCGTTCCATCAAAATCACAGAAATTTCCTGTTCCCTGAACTCCTGGATTAGGTAGAAATACTGACGTGGCACACAATTCAATGGGCGAAGCACAATCTTGACCCGGTATTGGAATAATTCCTAGCGTATTTCCAACTAGTACTGAAAATGTTCCTTGATCATCATTTTCTCCATCTACTCGCACGAAGTATGTTGTTCCTGGGGCTAAGCCGCTATAATAGATAGATGAAGACCCATCATTATTTCCACATCCTTCTCCCTTATCCTGGTTACATGCTATGGCCGTAAGCGCATAACATGTTCCACTATAGAGTCCAATCTGAGTAGATGCAATTCCGATTAAAGTAGTCTCAATGAATACACTTCCTGAAACAGGAGAAACGAACTTGTACCATGCAGAACCTACATGCCCTGCTGTGAAGCAAGAAGGAATAGCAGGCTGGCCAGTTGCGGTTGCGCAGGCATTGGTACCATTCATAGGAGAACCTACGATTAGCACGTTCGCGTTACACGGAAACTCGCTGGCCGGAGCTGAAGAACAAGGTTCTTGAATGCAGAGATCAAAGGTCCCCATTTGGCTATTGCTATAGCTCCAAATTCTTATAAATATTGTACTTGTTGGAACCAGACCTGTTAGATTCAACTGAGGCATATATCCTGGACCACTATCATCATCACAGGCTATGAGTATGAGACCTGAACATGTCCCTCTATAGACAGCTATAGCAGCGTCATCAATGATTCCTGCTCTAGTTTTGAATGTTAAGACTCCACTTGCGGGCACAACCGTTTTAAACCAAACATCCCCTCCATTATAAGAACCGCATCCCGGAGAGGCCACTCCTGAATTAGTAGCACCGTTATTGTCAAAAGTCTGATAGTTACATTCTGAAGCGTTTGCAACTGGCGTAGCCACACATGCACCATTATTAGCTGGAGCAGGAGGCGTAAAGACCATTTTCCAATAGAGGGTTGCACATTGATTACTGGAAGTGCATCCACTCATAGACGTCAAGACATGAACTACTCCAGTAAATGTTGCCGTCCAAGTGATTTCTGCCCTATTAGGGCATGCATTAAGGCTGTATGCTAAGGATGCAGAATGACTCACGTTCCATAGTGTCATTTCCGTTGTGAAGCTGCTAGAATAACATGTAGTCCATGTATACGTAGCGCCTTCAGCTACATTATAGGCACTGTATTCACCACCATAGATACAGCTGTTAATCAGCACCCAGCTTGAATTCGCGGTACTGTATATTCCCGAAGGAAATTGGGTGACAAAATTACTGCATTGCGCCTTTCCAGCCTGAACGAAGAGGATGCACACAGACAGTATTAAAGCTCTATAAATTGAACGCATTTTACCAATTAATTCAGGTCAAGCGCCCATAAAACACGGGGGTTCACGCTGATAATTGAGTTATTATACGGTCTACTCCTCGATTAGTTGCGTATTTATACTAAATATCTTATCAGATGAGGTGGTCCTCGATAGCCATTG
>ERZ888423.2697-NODE-2697-length-12795-cov-6.412951_pt1 | contig 12795 bp, 10 predicted proteins | sample MGYA00520523_ERZ888423 | MGnify/ENA primary metagenome ERZ888423 (study PRJEB32303, sample SAMEA104408611) | aquatic metagenome | biome: Brackish water; feature: Pelagic; material: water | place: Baltic Sea | collected 2014-06-08T10:24:00 | depth 30,27 m ...
TTCAATGCCGTAAAACAAAATTGGCTTGTTGGCAACCGGAACCAACTGCTTGGCACTGGTGTGGGTGATGGGTCGCAATCGGGTGCCAGCGCCACCAGCCAAAATGAGGGCTTTCATGTCAACAAACCTCGTGGGATCAATCTGGCCGGGTTCGACCGTGTCTCTATTCTGCCATCTGCCTTCGCCTCGCAGGCGGTCTTACAGTTCACCCGACGGGCGGAGGTCCGGCGGTGCCTGCGAAATAAGCCAAAACCGCGCCCGCAGCAGCACCCAACACCAGAACATCCTTCTCATCAATCATTTCTGGAACAACCGACAACGAATACCGCTGCACCCCGCCCGAGGCGAGTGGCTTGAGGTAGTCGGCGGTGTCAATCAAGTTCAAATTTGGATCAACAGTTAGTGAATTGACGGCGGCATTAATGAGATCGCTCGTGCGCATCGGGTTAGCGGTCGTTTGCCCAATGGCTTTTGAAATTGCAGCCTGCAAAAAAATCTGCTGGCGTTCGATTCGACCAAGGTCGGCGCGTCCGTCAATGACCCATGATCCATCACGAAACACTTCGTAATAACGGCTTCGTGCATACGCCAGCGATTGATATTGATCAAGTGTGTAACAACCCGGAGCAGGCACATTCAACCCAGTGTTGATATCACGCGTAGGGTATTCAAAACAAATATCGACACCACCCAAAGCGTTAACGATGTTCTTAAACGATGCGAAATCAACTTCGATGTAGTGATTGAGTGGAATCCCAAGACTTCCTTGAATTGTGTTGACTAGAACATCGGCGCCATACGAATATGCCGAATTCAAACGATCTTTTCCGTATCCCGGAATGTCAATCCATAAGTCGCGGGGCACCGACATGATTGATGCTGTCCCCAATTTGTTGTCGACATGCAAAATCATCACCGTGTCTGAACGACGCCCACCAGTCTCGTTAGTGCTTCCGATACCGCCATAGTCAGGACTATTGGGGTCGGATGTTTCGCGGGTATCACTGCCCACCATGAGGTAGTTCACAAACGGCCCGACCTTGTCGTTGAGAATTCCGCCGAGTTCATCGGCCCGTGTCACGTTTGATTCTTGTTGTTTCGTCGCGATGACCAGACCGATCGCCGTGAGTGCAATGAACACCGCACCGATGGTGATGGTGTTGATCTGCGGAAGGATTTTGCGGCGGCGTCGAGCAGTAGGACGCGGCGAAGACATGCCTTAGAAACTATTCGCCTGATACCCCTCAGGCTTGTCATACCTGCCAACTGATTACGAACGCAGGTGGACGATGTCGCCCACATCGAGTCGTTGGGTCACTCCGCATGAATCAAGCACGACGAGTCGCCCGTCGGCTTCAACGTCAAGCGCCCGCCCTTCCACAAATTCACCCGACGGCAATTCAACGCGCACCGACCGTCGCAACGTTGACAATTTGGTTCGATAGCGCTCATGAAGTTGAGCGGGCGACAAATCAAGCAGTCGATCCAACGCAACCAAAAGTGCTTTCAACACAGCGTCTCGTTCAATCGCGTCAGCTGCAAACTCTTGCAAACAAGCCGCACCTTCAGGCGCCCAACCAACGTTGAGTCCGAGACCGACCACGACAAATTCAGGTACGACATACGACTCAACATCAGTCATCATTGATTTGACTGGTCCGGCAACCGACAAAATTCCCGCAAGTTTTTGTCCATCGACCAACAAATCATTGGGCCATTTGACATCAACCTTGATTTTTCCTCCGGCCGATGCCACAACCGTTTCGCTTGCTGCCGCTGCAGCCAACGCCACCGCATGGGTGAGGGCATGTGGAAATTGCGGCACGTCGCGCAACAACAGGCTCACCAACAGGTTCGCCCCATCAGGAGCCACCCACTTTCGGTCTAAGCGCCCCCGACCCGCCGATTGATAGTCGGTCACCAAAGCCACGCCACCAGCAGTACCCAGCCGCCCAGCCGCCAAGAGGTCATCATTGGTACTTCCGGTCGTTGCCAACCACCGAACCTGCCAAGATTCCGGAAATTTTCCGATTTTTTCGCCAAAAATTGCCTCTCCGGGCAAGTTCTCGTCGTTTGAGGTGGCGAAAGGGGTGTCCATCAGACCAACATTGTCACTTGTGTCGACTAAACCCCTAACGAAGATCCTGATTGCCAACCGCGGAGAGATCGCAGTACGCGTGATCCGAGCCGCTCGAGAGATGGGAATCGCCACCGTGGCGGTGTATTCCGAACTCGATCGCAACGCGCTTCACGTGCGTCTTGCCGATGAGGCCTACGCGCTTGGTGGCCAAACCGCAGCCGAGAGTTACCTCAACACCGAGGCAATTCTTGATGCCATTCGTAAGAGCGGCGCCGATGGCGTGCACCCCGGTTACGGCTTCTTCAGCGAGAACGCCGACTTCGCCGATGCCATCACCAATATGGGCGTGGCATTCATCGGGCCCCCAGGCGATGCAATTCGCGAAATGGGTGACAAAGTTTCGAGTCGTAAGGCTGCGTTGCGCGGCGGTTGCCCCATCGTTCCGGGCACCACCGAATTCGTCACAACTGCTGATGAAATTAAGAAGTTCGGTGCCGACTTTGGTTACCCCATCGCAATTAAGGCTGCCTTCGGCGGTGGCGGTCGTGGCATGAAAGTTGTGCAAAACGCCGAATCAGTACAAGAGGCGATGGACAGCGCACAGCGCGAAGCAAAGGCTTTCTTTGGTCGCGATGAAATTTATGTTGAGAAGTACCTCACCTGGCCACGCCACGTTGAAGTGCAGTTGGTCGGCGACCAGCACGGCAACTACGTCTGGGTCTCGACTCGCGACTGTTCAGCACAGCGTCGTCACCAAAAGCTCGTTGAGGAAGCTCCCGCCATTGCCATGGGCGAAGGTGTTGAAGAAGCAATGGGTGAGGCCGCTGTTCTGGCTGCTCGCGCCGTTGGTTATTTCAATGCCGGGACCGTTGAATTCATCTACCAAGATGGCGAATTCTTCTTCTTGGAAATGAACACTCGTTTGCAAGTTGAACACCCCGTTTCAGAAGTCATCACGGGTATCGATCTCGTTGAATGGCAGTTGCGCGTTGCCGGTGGCGAGAAGTTGCCCATGACGCAAGAAGAAGTCACTGCTCGTCGTAATGGTCACGGTATTGAAATTCGTATCAACGCCGAGAACCCCGCAGGCGGAAAGTTCTTGCCGTCACCAGGCAAGATCACCAAGCTTGTTCCTTCCGATGGTTTTGGTGTGCGCTTCGACTCGGGCTACGAAAGTGGCGACGAGATCAGCCAGTACTACGACAACTTGGTCGGCAAGCTCATCGTCTGGGGCAAAGATCGCCCGACCGCAATTGCCCGCACCATTCGTGCACTTGAAGAGATGGTTGTCGAAGGTGTTCACACCACCATTCCCGCCGACTTGGCAATTTTGAAGCACCCCGACTTTGCAGCCATGAAGCATTCAACGAAGTGGGTTGAAGAAGTTCTCGATCTTTCCGGAATTGAAAATGTCGCTCCTGCTTCGTCGGGTGACGACGCCGAACCTCTCGTGCGCCGCAACACCACTGTTGAAATCAACGGCAAGCGTTTCGATGTTGCGATGTGGGTTCCCGAGCAGACTGCAGTGATTTCGAGCGGCGCACCCAAGGCTGCGAAGCCAAAGCGCGCTGCCGGCAGTGGTGCAGGTGGCGGTGCAGGTTCTGGCCAAGTCACCGTGCCGATGCAAGGAACCATCGTCAAGGTGCTTGTTGAAGTCGGTCAAGAAGTCGAATCGGGTCAGGCAGTGTGTGTGCTTGAAGCCATGAAGATGGAAAACCAAATTTTGGCTGAGAAGACTGGCAAAGTCACCGAAATCAAAGTCAAGGCTGGCGACACCGTCGGTTCTGGCGACGTTGTCGTTGTTATCGCCTGATCAACGTTTATTGATCTTTTAGCGCTTCACAACGATGGTGCCGGCTGCCGCATCGTGCAAACCTTGACGCAACGGGTGGAAAACCGCGCGTACATAAACAACAAGTGACAACCCTGGTCCAATGACGGGCACTAGTTGCACTGCGGTCGGAATCAATGCGCGCACTGCCGAGTAGTTCCACGACACGCGACCACCATCGACTCGGTTCACAACTTTGATTCCGACAATTCGTTTGCCAAGCGTGCAGCCGTACACAGCAATGGCGACGATGTTGTACACCAAATTGATACTCACCCAGAACACGGTCAACCAGGTCAACTCGCTGTTACTAATTGAGTCATCAGTGAGCGTGTATCCCATAGAGGCGGTCAACACCAACAACGGGATTCCAATGACTAAGCCGTCCAAGAACTGTGCAAGTGCACGCTTACCCACACTCGCAAGAGCGTCAGCTCGCGGGGTTTCGACAAAGACGGGTGGATCAAAATCGCTCATATGTCTTTATTCTGCTGCTTCGGCCAGGGCTTCTGCCAAGGCGGGGTGGACTAAAAGACTTTCAACGATGTCACTAACTTTCAAATTCGCAGTGACAGCAAGTGCGATCACGCTAATGAGTTCAGCTGCATGGCGACCCACAATTGATCCACCAAGCACGACACCAGTTGCCGGGTCAGAAATGATTTTCACGAAGCCACGCGCATCATTGTTAATCAATGCTTTGGGCGTCGCCGAGAACGGCACCTTCGTCACGCGAATCTTTCGACCGTGCGCAAATGCTTCCGCTTCTGCGAGTCCCACATCGGCGATTTCGGGTTCGGTGAAAATTGCCGAAGCCGCTTTGTCGTAATCAAGATGACGATGTTCACGAGTGTGCAATCCCATCACATGCTCGGCAATTTTACGACCTTGCATTGATGCCACCGATGACAGCGGCAATTTGCCGCTCACATCACCAGCCGCATAAATGTGCTCAACATTCGTGATGCAGTGATGGTTAATCGGAACGTAGCCGCCACCATCCATGTGAACGCCAGCCAAATCAAGATTGAGCCCGTCGCTATTAGGGACTGAACCAATTGTGAGCACCGCATGGCTCGCCCGAACCTGACGACCGTCATCACATTTAATAACAACTTCATCGCCTTCGCGCTCGATTGATTCAGCGCGTGCGCCTTTCAACAAACGGACTCCGCGTCGTAAGAAGTCTTCTTCAAGAACTGCTGCAACTTCGGGGTCTTTGCCGGGCAGAACTTGTTGACGGCTCACAACCAACGAAACCTTGGCCCCGAACGACTCGAACATATGCACGAACTCAACGCCGGTAACACCTGATCCAACGATGCAAACATTGGTCGGGAAAATCTTGGGCGGATAGCAATCGCGTGTCGTCAAAATTCTTTCACCGTCGGGTTGCACCCAATCGGGGATTCGCGGGCGTGAACCCGTTGAAATCATCGCCGCATCAAACTCAATCGTTTCTTTGCTGCCATCGGCTGTCGTCACAATCGCACTGTGAGGCGAAGCAAAACTGGCACTTCCTTTGATGATGCGCACACCTTGACTCACCAGAAGTTCGGTCGTGCTATTTGACAGATGATCCTTAATGTCTTCAATGCGGTCGGTTAAGGCCTCTACGTCAACTTCGGGTTGCATCTCTTCGAGACCCATACCAGCCGATTTACGCCCGAAAGTCATCGCTCCGCCTGTTGCGATCATGGTTTTGGACGGAATGCAATCCATCAAGTGGGCCGCACCTCCAACGATTTCTCGCTCGACCACAATGACTTCAGCACCTAAGCGCGCCGCATAGGTCGCTGCGGTATTTCCGGCGGGACCACCGCCAATAATGAGAAAACGTACAGTCATGTGGTCAGGCTAGCCCTCGGGTTAGAGCCGACCGAGTGGTTCGGCTGAGACAGCGGTCAAGTCAACGACTCACCAATCATCGTTTCTCACGATGCACGGGCAAAAGAACTCAGCGCAACGGCGCTCTAGCAACTACCGTCTTACTCTTGTGAGTGCAGAGTCAAATACCCCCGACGAAAATGAAGAACTTGATATTCCCGAGCTAACCGGAAGCGGACTCCAGGCCGAAAAGAGCCGTCGCCTTGGCCAACTCGACGACATGCGTGCCAAGGGAGTCAACCCTTACCCCTACCGTTTCGACCGCACCCACACCCTGGCTGAGATTCGCTCCTCTTGGGGCCACCTTGAAGCCGGCACCGAGACCGACAACGAAGTTGCGATTGCTGGACGCATCATGCTCAAGCGTGAACAAGGCAAATTGATTTTCGGAACAGTTCGCGACCGTTCATCTGATATTCAGTTGTTTGTTTCTAAAGCAGTCATTGGCGACGAAGGTTTCGCCGATGTTGCATCTCTTGACCTTGGCGACTGGGTCGGCGTGTACGGCAACGTCATGACCACTCGCAAGGGCGAACTCTCCATCAAAGTGTCGCGTCTTGAATTGTTGTCCAAGGCAGTGCGCCCACTTCCCAATAAGTGGAAGGGTCTCACCGACACCGACACTCGTTTTCGTCAGCGTTACACCGATCTCATTGTGAATGAAGATGCTCGTCGTGCATTTGAAGTTCGCCATGCCGTGATTTCAAGTTTCCGTCGTTCGTTGGCCGCCAAAGATTTCATTGAAGTTGAAACGCCGGTCTTGCACGTTGAGGCCGGCGGCGCACATGCGCGACCCTTCGTCACTCATCACAATTCACTCGACATGCAGTTGTACTTGCGCATCGCACTCGAACTTCATCTCAAGCGACTCATTGTTGGTGGCATGGAGCGCGTGTACGAGATTGGTCGTGTGTTCCGCAATGAAGGCATCAGCACACGCCACAACCCCGAGTTCACCATGATGGAGCTCTACCAGGCTTTCGGTGACTACAGCGAAGTCATGGCTATCTGCGAAGAACTTATCGTGCAAGCAGCGCGCGATGCCATTGGCACAACCATTGTTGGTATCGCCGACCCTGCTGGAGTTGTCCATACTGTCGACCTTGCCGAACCATGGCGCCGTGCCACCATGATGGAACTCATCGCCGAAAAGACTGGTGTTGAAACCCATCCATCGCAGCCCGTTGACACTCTTCGTGCACTCGCCGACAAGTTGGGCATGCGCTACGACAAGCGTTGGGGTTCGGGCAAGATGATCGAAGAGATCTTTGAATTCACTGCCGAATCTTCACTCATTCGCCCAACATTTGTGACTGGCCACCCCGTTGAGATCTCGCCGTTGGCACGCGCCGATCGCAATGACCCGTTCATCACCGAACGATTTGAATTGTTCGTCGGTGCTCGCGAACTGGCGAACGGTTACAGCGAACTCAACGATCCAGTTGAGCAACGTTTGCGCTTTGAGGAAGAGCAGGCCGCCAAAGACGCCGGCGATGCCGAGCGCGGCACTGTTGACGAAGATTACTTACGCGCTCTTGAATTTGGTCTGCCACCAACTGGTGGTCTCGGAATCGGCATGGATCGTGTTGCCATGTTGCTTTCGGGTGTCTCGTCAATCAAAGAAGTTATCTTGTTCCCCACGCTTCGTCCTGAAGCGTTTTAATCGCACGTTCAATAAGGAGTAGTTATGCCCGCAGCATGGGGTCACGCACTAGTCACTCGAGTTGATAATGGCTCGAGCAATGACGGAACCGTTCTTGATGCTTGGTTTCACGAACTTGGATGGGGCGAATCTGCACCGACCACCGATCGTTTCACCGATGATCAACACCACGCATTGCGTGGAGTGCGGGTTTCGGTTGCGACCATTCTGATTGACACCGACTCTGCACCAACCAACGCGATTGACGTGTACTTGCGATTGCACTTGCTCTCGCATCGTATGGCTAAGCCCCGAACTCTCAATCTTGATGGAGCATTCGGGCTACTCACCAATGTCGCCTGGACCAATATCGGGCCAATTTTGCCCGAAAACATTGATCAAGTTCGCTGGGAAGAACGCCGTAGTGGTCGCTTGCTTAATGTTCACGGCCTCGACAAGTTCCCACGTATGACCGATTACGTTGTGCCATCTGGTGTGCGCATTGCCGACGCCAATCGAGTGCGACTCGGTGCTTACTTGTCGTCCGGCACCACTGTCATGCATGAAGGTTTCTGCAATTTCAATGCTGGCACCCTTGGTGCGTCGATGGTTGAAGGACGAATTTCGGCCGGTGTGGTTGTTGGTGATGGAAGCGACATCGGTGGCGGTGCCTCAATCATGGGCACACTTTCTGGTGGTGGGAAAGAGGTTGTCAGTATTGGTGAGCGTTGCTTGCTCGGCGCAAATGCCGGCATCGGAATCAGTCTTGGCGATGAATGCATCGTTGAAGCAGGCTTGTATGTCACGGGTGGATCGCTCGTCACCTTGCCCGATGGCGAAGTCGTGAAAGGACGCACGTTGTCTGGGGCAAGCGGATTGTTATTCCGCCGCAACAGTGTCACCGGAGCGATCGAAGCAACACAACGTTCGGGCAATTGGGGTGGCCTCAACGCTGCTCTCCACAAAAACTAGGAGTTGCGATGACTGCTCTGCCCCAAGGATTCACCAGTTTTGTTACCAACATCGGTATCAAAGACAGCAGCGACGACTTCACAGTTGTCGCTGCCGACAATGTTGTTGCGGCAGCCGGCGTGTTTACGCTCAGTCGATTTGCTGGACCGAGTGTTTTGGTTTCGCGCGAACACATTGCAAGTCATTCGGCTCGCGCCGTAGTAGTGATTTCAAAGAATGCCAACGTGGCAACCGGCGAACAAGGACTCGCCAACGCACTTGAAGTAGTGCAAGGCCTCGCAGCCAAACTCGGATGCGATCCACACGATGTGTTGATTGCTTCAACTGGAGTCATCGGACGCCAGTACCCCATTGAGAAAGTTCGTACTGGATTGGCGTCCTTGCCATTTCCGTTACCCAATAACGATGCAGACTCGGTCGCCCGCGGCATCATGACCACCGACACCGTGCATAAAATCGCCGAAGCAATGATTGGTTCTGGCCCAGCGCGAGTCGTTGGTGTTGCCAAGGGTGTCGGAATGATTGAACCAAATATGGCGACCTTGATCACCATGGTCTTCACCGATGCCAATGTTGAAGGCGACGTGCTTGATGCAATCTGGCGCCGCGTGATTGATCGCACGTTCAATTGCGTTTCAGTCGACACCGACACGTCAACGTCTGATACCGCAATTGTTTTGGCCAGCGGTGCCGCCGGAGTCGTTAATCTCGCAGAACTCGAAGTCGCGCTCGAACAAGTAACGCAATCGCTCACGAAACAAGTTGCCCGTGATGGTGAGGGTGCCGAAACCCTCATTGAAGTGTGCGTCGACCAAGCCCGCGATAGCGAACAAGCAAAGACCGTCGCCAAAGCAATCGTGAATTCGCCGCTAGTGAAAACTGCGGTTCACGGCGCCGACCCCAATTGGGGTCGCGTTGCCATGGCCATTGGAAAATGCAGTCAGTACACCGACATTGATCAAGACAAAGTCATTATTCGCTTTGGCGATCAAGAGGTGTATCCAGTTGCCGTTGATGAAACTGGGCTCAAGCAATTGAGCGAATACATGCGCGGCGACGATGTCCGCATTCATGTGTCTTTACAAATTGGTCAAGCAACCAGCACTGTGTGGGGCTGCGACCTCACCGACGGTTATGTGCGCATTAACGCCGATTACACGACCTAGAAATCTTCAGCACAAGTTGTGTCAGATACTGTGCGACTAGTGTCACACTTTTTGCGAGTGTTCATTAGTGAGTTCTTCACTACGGTGAAATAACTATGAAAAATACATGCAAAAAATTAGCCACAACCGCATTCGTCTCTCTTCTCGTCTTGGCAAGTTGCGGCGGTGACGACTCATCAGAATCATCAACCCCGTCGTCTGACACAGCGTCGGTGACCAGCGACGGTGCAACAGATTCTGCACCCACCGAATTCGCAGGACAAGATCTGTCGAACAGCAGCTTTATCGACATCGACTTCAAGGGCGAAGATATGACCGAAGTGAACCTGTCAGGTTCAGATTTGACGAAGTCGTTTTTCGGTTCGGCAACAATGACTGCAGCCAACCTCTCACAGGCCAACCTCACCGAAACGGGCTTTTCTTTTGCCGACTTGAGTGGTGCAGATATCAGCGGTGCAACTTTGGCCGACGCCAATTTTTCAGTTGCCATTTTGTCAAACGCGAATTTGGCTGACGTTAAAGGCGCAGGATCCAACTTCCGCAAAGCTCAACTTGATGGAGCTTCACTCGTCGGCGCAGACTTTGCTGGGGCCAAGTTCGCCGATGCCGTGTTGACCGGCGCTGATCTCACCAACGTGGACTTCACGAACGCCAACTTGTTCTACGCCGATCTCACCGGCGCAAACTTGACTGGTGCAATTCTCACCGGCGCAAACATCACCGGAGCCATCATCCCCGAATAATCCCCGTGTGCTTCCGGTGCAGAATTGTTGCGTTATTCGCAACTATTCTGCACCAGTTTCACGAAATCACTTAGGTGGCATGCGGATGCCGCCATCCACGCGGATGGTTTCGGCATTCATGTAACTGTTGGTCACGCACTCGACGACCATTGAAGCCAACTCGGTGCCGTAACCCAAACGATTCGGGAACAACACACCGGTCTGCAACTTCTCTTTGAACTGCTCGCTGCCTTCACCTTCACCGTAGATCGGTGTGTTGATGAGGCCAGGAGCAACTGTGTTGACGCGCACGCCAATTGCAGCCAAGTCGCGAGCGATCGGCAATGTCATACCAACAACGCCACCCTTTGATGATGAGTAAGCAGCCTGTCCAATCTGACCATCGAATGCAGCAACTGATGCGATGTTGACGATTGCACCGCGCTCACCATCGTTCAAAGGCTCGGTGGTGCTCATTGCAGTTGCAGCCAAACGGATGCAGTCGAATGTTCCGACCAAGTTGATCGCGATGACCTTCTTGTAAGCATCAAGGTTGGCAGCCGAATCGTATGAACCGTCTTTACCAACAGTGCGTTGTGCCCAGCCGATACCAGCTGAGTTCACGAGCACGCGCAGTGGTCCCATGTCCTTGGCCATTTCGATGGCGTTCATGATGTCTTCAGTCTTGGTGACGTCGACCTTGCAGAAGGCTCCGCCAATTTCTTTGGCCAAAGCCTCGCCCTTGTCGGCCTGAAGGTCGGCGATGACGACCTTGGCTCCCTTTGCGGCGAGAAGACGAGCGGTGGCGGCTCCGATACCGGACGCCCCACCAGTGACAATTGCGCTTGCTCCGTTGATATCCATACCTGCAGGCTAGACAGGAGGACCCGATTTCACAGAATTTAACGGCCGGGGATCGGCCCAAGAGCAGAGCGCGTATCTGAGAATCGAACAGGTGTCATCGCCGTGTACACCGTGCCTCCTGCCGCCAACCAGCCCGTGATGTCAGCCAAAACGTGCGCTTGGCCATACACGTAGAAACACACTTCGCCATTCGCCGACAGCGGCGCCACCACTGAGTTCGCAATTGTCTGTCCGCTCACAAAGTTGATATTCGATGAGTTCGGCGGGGTGGCATCACATGGATACGCCGTCACATAACCACCAACCGCTGGCGCCGTTGTGGCATCAACTGTCATGTTCATCATGACGGCAGCAGCCCCCAAAGGTGGAACTCCGTTCGTTCCCGCAACTTGCACCTTGAGCGGCACACCAGAACCATCAAGCGCACCGACTTTGACAACCGGTACTCCCCCAAGTCCGGAGCGTGTATCAAAGACACGCGTCGGAGTCAAAGAGTTAAACCCTGAACCACCAGCAAACCAGCCGTTCACATCAGCAATCAAATCTGCTTGCCCGTACACGTAGAAACAAACTGTGCCAGCGGCCGAAACTGGCACGATCACCGCGTTGGGAACACTTTGATTTGAAACAAAATTTAGGTTCGACGCATTCGGTCGCTCGCCACATGGATATGCCGTGACATACCCACCAAATTTTGAAGCACTCGTATTGGTCGCGGTCACGTTCAATGAGACCGCCGCAACTGCGCCCGCCGATTGCCCAATTGCCGACAGCACCGAAACTTCGAGCACGCTTCCATTTCCGTCAAGCGCACCGACCTTGGCCGCAGGAACTCCACCAGCACCGCTACGCGTGTCAAAAACTCGAACTGGAGTCAATGCGTTCAACCCCGACGTAGTACCAAACCAACCGTTGACGTCAACAACGACATGCGATGCAACTGATGAAGCGATGCACACTTTGCCCGTTGCATCGACCGGCGCAATCACTGCGTTCGGCACAATTTGATCTTTCACGAAGTTCACATTCGACGTTTCTGGCTTAGTACTTTCACATGGCCAGACCGTCACATACCCCTCGGCAGTTGGGCCAACAGCTGTCAAGTTCAAACTCACGGCGGTCACACCTGTCAACGGAATTCCCGAAACTCCAAGTACTGGCACTTGTAAATCAACACCTGGTTCAACCTGAACAAAACATTTCGGTGCCGACACTGATCCAGTTCCAAGTTCAAGCGCTCGGTCACGTAACCACAAAGCAAATTCGGCCTGACCTGTTGAGTTCAGATGCACACTGTCAGAGAACCAACGATCTTTGCGGCCGCACATTGTGTAACCATCCCAATCAAGAATGCGTAGTTGTGGCCACCGTAAGGTCGCAGCATTTAACGCTCGGTTTCCGGCTGCAAACGCTGCGACTCCACTCACTTTTCGGCGTTCGGACATGTTCACCCAACCGATATATCGGACTCCCTTGGCCACAAGTGCTGTCATCACTTGATCAATTTCGCCGCCCAATGTTGATTGGTTGTCGTTGTAGCCAAGTTCAACAATCGCCAAGTCGGGAGTTCCGGTCAGACCATTAGCAATGGTGACTCCGTCTTGCGTTGCTGGCGGGCAATTGCCAACGGT
>ERZ888423.2700-NODE-2700-length-12792-cov-6.126011_pt1 | contig 12792 bp, 7 predicted proteins | sample MGYA00520523_ERZ888423 | MGnify/ENA primary metagenome ERZ888423 (study PRJEB32303, sample SAMEA104408611) | aquatic metagenome | biome: Brackish water; feature: Pelagic; material: water | place: Baltic Sea | collected 2014-06-08T10:24:00 | depth 30,27 m ...
CGTGCGATCACTGGGCTTTTGCCACCCTTAAAGGGGCGGATGGTGTTCAAAGACCGTGCCTTGCCGGCTCGTTTGGCAGATCGCGACCAAGAAGATTTGCGCGAAATTCAGATGATTTATCAAATGGCCGATGTTGCGATGAACCCGCGCCAAACCGTGGGCACCATCGTCGGCCGGCCTTTGTCGCTTTATTTCGGGATGGAGGGCGCACAAAAGCAGGCGCGTATTTTGGAATTGCTTGATGCGATTGAAATGGGCGCAGGCTTTATTGATCGTTATCCAGCAGAGCTGTCGGGGGGGCAGAAACAGCGGGTGTGCATTGCACGCGCGCTTGCCGCCAAGCCCAGCTTGATCATTTGTGACGAGGTCACATCTGCTTTGGATCCGTTGGTGGCAGATGGTATTTTGCGGTTGCTGCTGGATTTGCAAGCGCTTGAGGGCGTGGCCTATCTGTTCATCACGCATGATATCGCCACGGTGCGGGCCATCGCTGACAGTATTGCGGTGATGCATCGCGGGCAGGTCGTACGCTATGGGCCTAAATCTCAGGTGCTGAACCCACCCTTTGACGATTACACCGATCTATTGCTGTCTTCAGTGCCAGAAATGCAGACCGGTTGGCTTGAATCTGTTCGTTCGGCGCGTCGGATTGAAAGCGCGGGGAACTGATCGCTGATCTTGGGCGCTATGTTGCGCAGGCAGCGATGGCGTCAACAATACGGGTAAAGCTGTTGCGTGCCCGGTCAACTTCGGTGCGGGCGCGCAAATAGCCATGCACCAAACCCCGCTCTAACACAGCACGGGCTACCCCACCTTGGGCTGTGATCCGCGCGCAAAATTCGCCCGCGTCATCCGCCAGCGGGTCACATTCAGCGGCAAAGGCCACCACGGGCGGCAACCCTGTCAAATCAGTGGCGGCCAACGGGCTGGCAGTGATGTCATGGTCAGCGGCTTGGCGGATGTCTTTGTAAAAAAGCACGTCATCCCGGCTCAGCATCGGGGCATGGGCTTGGGTTAGATAGCTGCCGCGGTTCATATCACCGCCCAGCCCCGGATAGATCAGAACCACCCCCGCCAATTGTGCTTGACCACGCAAGGCCAGCGCCACGGCCGCGGCCAAGGTGCCGCCCGCACTGTCGCCCACCAATATTACCGGCTGTGGGCCTTGGGTCAGCACAGTGCGGGTCACGGCCAAACAATCCTCAAATGCGGCCGGGTGCACATGTTCGGGGCATAAACGATAATCTGCGGATATCAGCGCAAAGCCTGTTCGGTCTGACAGTTCGGCGCAGACGTCATCATGACTTTCCAGCCCCCCAACGACAAAACCGCCCCCATGAAAATACAAGACCCGCGCTGGGCCCAAAACCTGCTTAGGCGTGTAGTGGCGCACGGGCACACCTGCCATATATGCATCTCTGGCAATCATTTCTGCTGGATAGCCCTGATGAAAGGCCGCGCACATGGTGTTATAGATGCTGCGCTGCTCGGTCAGGTTCCGCTGCGCGGTATCGGGTGGATAAAAAGATTCGGTCCGTCGGATAAACGCCCATGTCTGCGCATCAATCACATCGGCATAATCTTGCTGCATCGCCTGTCCTTTTGGGCCGAGTGTTCTAGTTTATAAATGGTATTTCGGATTATGGCGCTTTTCGATACGGATATCACGCGGATTTGTTGTTTATCCGGTTTGACGTTTCGCGGCATTCCCGAGATAATGGGCAAAATCATAACGCCTGAGGGAGAGAGAATATGAATATGAAATATGCGTTGGCCGTTGTGGCTACTTTGGTGGCCGGACCCATTTTGGCCGCTGGTGATCCGGCTGTGGGCGAAAAAGAATTCAGCAAGTGTAAATCTTGCCATTCTATCGTTGCAGCTGATGGCACAGCCATCGTCAAGGGCGGCAAAGTTGGCCCCAACCTGTACGGCGTGGTCGGTCGTCCGCTTGCTGGGCTTGAGGGTTTTAAATACTCCAAATCCCTCGTGGAAGCTGGCGAAAAGGGTCTGGTGTGGTCTGAAGAAGAGATTGCTACCTATTTGAAAGATCCCACCGCGTACCTGAAAAATGCCACGGGCAACTCGAAAGCAAAATCAGGTATGGCGTTCAAGCTTGCGAAAAAAAGCGAAGATGTGGCCGCCTATCTGGCCAGTGTCGCCAACTGATCTCCGCGAAGACAACAGGATTATTGGGCCACGGGGACAAACTCCGTGGCCTTTTTCTTGCACTGCGCCTGTGTGCAGCGCTAACTAGCCGGTGACCCCAGCGAAAGCCAACACACCCATCATGACGCATGCCCCCATTGACCCGGTTGCCTTAACGGCCGCCCTGATCCGCTGCCCCTCTGTCACGCCAGCTGAGGGGGGCGCGCTTTTGCTGCTTGAACAAATGCTGACGGTTGCAGGATTTACCTGCCAGCGGGTGGATCGGGGTGGCGTGCCCAATCTCTTTGCCCGCTGGGGTGCGCGCGGGGCCAACCGCAGCTTTGGGTTCAACGGTCACACCGATGTCGTGCCCGTGGGCAATGAGGCGGCATGGCGCTTTGCGCCCTTTGGCGCTGAAGTGTCGGATGGGTTTATGTATGGCCGTGGGGCCTGTGACATGAAATCGGGCGTTGCGGCTTTTGTCGCGGCAGCAATTGATTTTGTGCAGCAAACCCCACCCGATGGCGCAGTAATTCTGACAATTACCGGTGATGAAGAGGGGCTAGGCCGCGATGGCACCCTGGCGCTTTTGGATTATATGCAGGCGCAGGGTGAAACCATGACCGCCTGTCTGGTCGGTGAGCCGACATGCCCCGACCACTTGGGCCAGATGATGAAAATTGGACGCCGAGGGTCAATGAATGTTCATCTGACGGTGCGCGGCGTGCAAGGCCACGCGGCCTATCCGCACCGGGCTAAAAATCCGCTGCCAGCGCTGGTGCATTTGCTTGATCGTTTGGCACACCATGAACTGGATCGGGGCACCAGTCATTTCGATCCGTCAACGCTGGCCATCACGACGGTCGACACTGGCAACCCCGCCAGCAATGTTATCCCGGCCGAGGCCCGCGCCACCCTGAACATCCGCTTCAACGACCTGCACACCAGCCAAAGCCTGTCGGATTGGCTGCAGGCCGAGGCCACAGCCCTGCAGCGAGCAACTGGGATTGATATTGATCTGCGCATCTCTGTATCGGGTGAAAGCTTTTTGACCCCCCCCGGCTCACTTTCAGCGCTGGTGGCCCAAGCGGTTCAAGACGAAACCGGCATTACGCCAGAGATGTCGACCTCTGGGGGTACGTCTGATGCGCGTTTTATCAAAGATGTCTGTCCAGTCGTGGAATTTGGCTTGGTGGGGCAAACAATGCATCAGGTGGATGAACGCGTGGCGGTAGAGCATATTGGTGCGTTGAAATCGATCTATTTGCGAGTTTTGCAAAGCTATTTTGCCTGATGCGCTTTCTCGGTGACGCATGCGTGAACGCATGCTATCAGGCACCATGACCGAGATCCCATCAAAACAACAGATCCTTGAATGGATCACCGATAACCCCGCCCTGTCTGCCAAGCGTGATATCGCCAAGGCTTTCGGGTTGAAAGGGGCGGCCCGTATCGACCTAAAGCGAATGCTCAAGGAATTGGAAGATGAAGGCCGGCTGGAAAAGCGCCGCCGCGTCTTTCGTGACCCTGACAGCCTGCCGCCAGTGGCGGTTTTGCAGGTTTTGGCCAGCGATGCGGATGGTGATCAATTCGCCCGCCCTTTGGAATGGACAGGTGAGGGTGCGATGCCGCGGGTGTTGTTTTGCCCGCGCAAATCCGATGCCCCTGTGGCTGAGGGTGACCGAATTTTGGCCCGGCTTACCCCGATTGCCAATGCGGATCATCAGTATGAGGCGCGGCTGATCCGCAAGATTGGCACCAATCCGCTGAAACTTCTGGGTATTTTCCGAAATGGCCCCGAAGGTGGGCGTATTTTGCCAATCGACAAAGGGTCTGACAAAGAATGGCAAGTTGCCCCCGATGCGACCTTTGGCGCACAGGATGGCGAATTGGTTGAGGCCGAAGCCGCCGGCCCCAAACACCGCATGGGTTTACCGCGGGCGCGCATTGTGAACCGATTGGGTGATCCTTCAGCGGCGCGGGCGGTATCACTGATCGCCATTCATCAGCACGGCATCCCGGATGCTTTTTCGGATGCTGCGATGCAAGAGGCTGACCGGGCTGTGCCTGTCACCCTTGGCGCACGTGAAGATTTGCGCCACCTTTCCTTAATCACCATTGATCCAGCCGATGCCCGCGATCGGGATGATGCCCTTTATGCGCATGCTGATTCAGACCCAAGCAATGTTGGGGGGCATGTGGTATGGGTGGCGATTGCGGATGTTGCGGCCTATGTCACGCCCGGGTCTGTGCTTGATCGCGAAGCGCGCGCGCGTGGCAATTCCAGCTATTTCCCTGACCGTGTCGTGCCGATGCTGCCAGATATTTTGTCGGGTGATCTGTGTTCGCTGCATGAAGCTGTGCCGCGGGCCTGTATTGCAGTGTGTCTAAAAATATCCTCGCAGGGTCAGGTTTTGGGGCATCGGTTCACCCGTGGCCTTATGGAATCACGCGCCGCACTTAGTTATGAAGAGGTGCAGGCGGCGCAAGATGGTACGCCCTCTGAACGTACTGCGCCTTTGATGGCAGATGTGATCGCCCCGCTTTACGCAGCTTATGGTGCGGTCAAACAGGCCCGTGCGCTGCGCCAGCCATTGGACCTGGAACTGCCCGAACGCAAAATCGTGCTGGATGAGGCGGGCAATGTGCGCTCGGTCGATTTCCGTGAACGGTTTGATGCGCACAAGCTGATCGAAGAATTCATGATTTTGGCCAATGTTGCGGCTGCGGAAGAATTGAACCGGCTGCGCCGGCCACTGATGTTCCGGGTGCATGAAGAACCCACCGCTGAAAAGCTGGATGCGTTGCGCGAAGTGGCTATGGCGTCAGGTTTTGTGCTGGCGCGTGGGCAGGTGCTGCAAACCCGGCATCTGAACGCGTTGTTGGCGCAGGCCGAAGGCACGGATTTTGATGAACTTTTGAACATTTCAACCCTGCGATCCATGACGCAGGCCTATTATGCGCCCGAGAATTTTGGCCATTTTGGTTTGGCGCTGAAAAACTATGCCCATTTCACCTCGCCCATTCGGCGTTACAGCGATTTGATCGTGCATCGGGCGTTGATTGCAGCGCATGGCTGGGGGACAGATGGGTTGTCTGCGGATGACATTGAAAATCTGTCAGAAACCGCACAGCACATTTCAGATACCGAACGCAGATCGATGGCAGCCGAGCGTGACACCACCGACCGTTATCTGGCTGCTTATTTGTCTGATCGGGTTGGCAGCCGCTTTGCGGGGCGGATTTCGGGCGTGACGCGGTTTGGTTTGTTTGTGAAGTTGGATGAAACTGGCGCAGATGGGCTGATCCCTATTCGCAGTTTGGGGCGTGAGTTTTTTCATTATGACCAGAGCAGCCAAAGCCTGATGGGGGCAGACAGTGGGTTGACGCTGAGCATGGGCCAGCATGTGACCGTGCGGTTGGCCGAGGCTGTGCCCGTTACTGGCGGGTTGATGCTGGAATTGCTTGAACATGAGGGCCGTGAAATGCCCGCCGGTGGCAGTTCTGCCGGTGCTGGGCGGGGGGGGCGCAGTTATGGCCGCAAATCTGGCCCTGCACGCGCGAAGGCGGCCAAGGTGGCGCGCAAGGTCAAGCGTACCCGGCATTGATGCGGACCGTCTTTACATGGACGGTCTTGCTTGGCAGTTATTTTGCGCATTAGACTGATCTTGTTGTGAAGCGGGGTCAGATATGCAGCAGCGCCACCCTTTTTTGGTTTTGATGGTGTGTTTGGGCATTGTTTTTGGTGGAATGGGGGCAGATGTGCGCGCAGGAACTGTGGCCGGGCCATCTTGGCAGGCGCATGACGGTTTTGCCCGTTGGGTCAGCGAATTCCGGCCCCGGGCCTATGCTGCGGGTATTTCAGATGCAGTTTTTCAGGCCGCTTTTGCGACGGCGCAATACACCCCTGAAGTGATTGCCAAAGACCGAAATCAGGCTGAATTTTCCAAAACAATCTGGCAATATCTGGATGCGGCAGTGTCGCAGGCACGTATCCGTCAGGGCCGTATTGTCTTGGCGCGTCACCAAGATGTACTGAACAGGATCGAAGCACAATTTGGTGTCGAAAAAGAAATTGTGGTGGCGGTCTGGGGGCTTGAAAGCAACTATGGCCGCAATCGTGGGTCTATTCAGGTAATTAGCGCCTTGGCCAGTTTGGCCTATGATGGCCGCAGGGCCGCGTTTTTCGAAGATCAGCTGATTGCCGCGCTGCGAATTTTGCAAGCGGGCGATGTTGCCCCGGTTGACATGACGGGCAGCTGGGCGGGTGCCATGGGGCATACGCAGTTTATCCCGGCAAGCTATTTGGCGCAGGCGGTTGATTTTGATGGGGATGGCCGCCGTGATATCTGGGGGAATGATCCAACCGACGCTTTGGCCTCGACCGCGGCGTATTTGGCGCGTGCGGGGTGGCAAAAAGGCCACCCTTGGGGAACAGAAGTGCGCTTGCCCAAAGGGTTTGATTTGCGGCTGACAGGGCGTGCGGCGCACAAATCTGTTGCGCAGTGGGCCGAATTGGGCGTGTGCCCGGCGCATGGCGATGTCATGCCTGACCTTTGGTCCACGGCGCGCGCCGCCATTTTGTTGCCAGCCGGGGCTGATGGTGCGGCTTTAATGGTTTTTGACAACTTTGGGGTCATCGCACGATATAATGCAGCAGATTCCTATGTGATTGCGGTTGGACATTTGGCAGATCGTATCGCGGGCCAGCCACCCCTGCGCGCGCGATGGCCGCGCGATCAATTGGCACTCAGCCGGGCGGAAAACCGTGAATTGCAGCAGCTTTTAAGTGCACTGGGGTTTGATACCAAAGGGGCTGATGGCATTATTGGCCCAAACACACATTCTGCCATTCGGGCCTATCAAATGGCCCGTGGCCTGCCGGCTGATGGCTATGCCTCTGCGGCGTTGCTGGCGCATCTGCGTTAACGCGCAGGGCGTGTGCGTTTGCGGGGGTTTTGTTGGGGGGCGTGGTGTGAAACTGCGTGTGGGTGAGTAAACCCATCAAGGACCCATCATGAACATTCTTGCCCTTGCTGCCACGACCAGCCGCCAGTCGATCAACGCGCGTCTGTTGAGCCATGCGGCTGATTTGCTGGCGGCCGATATTTTGCCCGGCGCCAAAATCAGCTTTCTGGATTTGAACGATTTTGGAATGCCGATCTACAGCGTTGATCGTGAAGCCGCGTCGGGTATCCCAGAGGCGGCGATGCGTTTTCATGCAGCAATTGGTGCGGCGGATGCGCTGTTGTTTGCCTTTGCCGAACACAACGGGCATTTCACAGCCGCTTATAAGAACCTGTTTGATTGGACATCGCGGGTAGAAAAAGTGGGGGCGATGTCCAACCTGTATCAGGGCAAGCCCATGGTGGCTTTGGGTACGTCACCTGGGCCGGGTGGCGCGCAACATGTGCTAAACTTTGTGAAAACCACAGCCCCCTATTTTGCGGCTGATGTGCGAGCGAGCTTTTCGTTGCCGGGGTTTGGTGACAATTTTGATGTCGATACTGGTAAGATCCGGGCCGAGTCCATGGTTGAAGAGCTGCGCATTGCGCTGGCCACATTAGGTGCGCCCTCGGCCTAAAGTGTGGGGGGTGGGCCGGCCCTGTTTGGGTGCGGCCCATCATCTGGCGCGCCCCCACTGTTGGGTGGTGTCAGCAGTGGGCGCAAGAGTGCCAGCGGGTGGGCGCGCAGCGACAGCCGCATGGAAACGTAATCTTCTATCACCGCTTCACCCAGTGTCATTTCACGCAGATGCACTGCCGGTTCAGTGATCTGTTCGCCCTCAAGATCAGCGGCGAACAATGGCAGAGGCGCGCCACCCGCCAGTGCGCGCGCTGCCCACAGCGCAGCGCGGCGTGACAGGCCCAGGCTGACAAAGGCGTCTGCTTCGGCCAGCGCGGTGATCTGGGCCACCGGCACACCAGCGCGCCGCCAAACATCTTGCACACTTGTATAGCCATTGCCACGTGCGCCTGCGATCCAGTGGGCGTCGTCTTCCGACATGGTTTTGATTTGGCGAAACCCCAACCGCAGTGCCAAACCGCCGCGACCATCGGGTTCCATCACGTTATCCCAAAAGCTTGCATTGATACAGACAGGTCGCACGACAACACCGTGTTCACGGGCATCTCGTACGATCTGCGCGGGTGCATAAAACCCCATTGGCTGCGAATTCAACAAGGCACAGGCAAAAATACCTGGATGGTGGCACTTTATCCAGGCTGAGGCATAGACCAGCAGCGCGAAACTGGCTGCGTGGCTTTCGGGGAAGCCATAGCTGCCAAAGCCCTCAATCTGGGCAAAACAGCGGGCGGCAAAATCGTCATCATAGCCGTTGTCCCGCATACCAGCCATGAATCGGTCTTGAAAATGGCTGATATGGCCATGCTTTTTAAATGTGGCCAATGCGCGGCGCAGTCGGTCGGCTTCTTCAGGGGAAAACCCCGCCCCTATGATCGCGATTTGCATAGCCTGCTCTTGAAACAGTGGTACGCCTAGTGTTTTGGCCAGAACTTTGCCCAAGGCATCTGATGGAAAACTGACATGTTCTTGGCCGTTCCGCCGCCGCAAATAGGGGTGCACCATATCACCCTGAATTGGGCCAGGGCGGATGATGGCCACCTGAATCACCAGATCATAGAAAGATCGTGGCCGCATGCGGGGCAGAAAATTCATTTGTGCCCGGCTTTCGACCTGAAACACCCCCAGCGAATCGGCGCGGCATAGCATGTCATAGGTGGTGGGATCTTCGGGTGGCAGGCTGGCCAAATTATACTCAACCCGCGTGTGCCGCGCGATCAGATCAAACGCCCTGCGCAGGCAAGACAACATGCCCAGTGCCAGCACATCAACCTTTAAGATCCCCAGCGCGTCAATATCATCCTTGTCCCAACAAATGAGTGTGCGGGCCTCCATTGTTGCGTTTTCAATTGGCACCAGCTCATCCAGACGTCCATTGGTGATGATGAACCCCCCGACATGTTGTGACAGATGGCGGGGAAAGCCCTGAATTTCGCTGATCAGATCCAAGGTCTGACGCAGTCGCCTGTCAGCTGCATCCAGCCCGATTTCGCGCAGACGTTCGGGGGTAAAATCATGGGGGGCGCCATGGCCCCAGATTTGGCCTGACAGTGCGGCCAATGTATCTTCGCTCAGGCCCATGGCGCGCCCTACCTCGCGCACGGCGCGCTTGCCGCGATAGTGGATGACGGTTGCGCAAAGCCCGGCGCGGTGGCGGCCATAGCGGCTATAGATGTGCTGAATCACCTCTTCCCGACGTTCATGTTCAAAATCAACATCAATATCTGGGGGCTCGTTGCGGGCTTCGGAAATGAACCGTTCAAACACCATCGTGCCAATTTCTGGCGAAACTGAGGTAACACCCAGCGCATAGCACACCACCGAATTGGCGGCAGACCCACGCCCTTGGCATAAAATGCCTCGGCTGCGGGCAAAGTGCACGATGTCATGCACGGTCAGGAAATAAGGCTCGTATTTCAGTCGGTGGATCAGATCCAGCTCATGGGTTACCATGTTCTTCACCCGTTCAGACACCCCAGCGGGATAGCGCCACGCCAGCCCTTCTTGTGTCAGCCGCGCCAGCCTGTCTTGGGCGGTCTCTGTACCTGTCAGCTCAGAGGGATATTCATAGCGCAGTGCATCCAGATTAAAATGCAGTCGGTCGGCAATTTGGCCCGTGCGATGCACCGCCAGTTCATGCCCGGCAAACAGCCTGAGCATCTCGGGCAGGCTGCGCAGACGCTGTTCGGCATTGGCCTGTGCCCTGCGGCCAAGTCTGTCGATCGTTGTGCCAAGCCGGATACAGCTGAGCACATCGCACAGCCGGCGCCGCGCGCCATGATGCATAATAGGGGCAGCCGAGGCCACCGTGCCCACCCCCAAAATGTCTCCCAATTGGGCGATGCTCTCAAATCGCGCCCGATCCTGCCCATCATAGTGGGGTGCCATGATCAGGTTTACTTGGCCAGGAAACTGCGCGATCATTTGCCGTGCCTGATCGTGCCAAGCGGCTGTGTCTGCGGCCAGCGTGTTGGGTGGCCAAAGCAGCCATATCATCCCTGCGCCCCACTCCAACACATCTGACATGCCCAGATCACAGCCACCTTTAGGCGCCCGCAATCGTCCCAAAGACAGCAATCGACACAGACGTCCCCACGCAGCACGATCAGTTGGCAGCGCGGTGGCGCCAAAGCCGTCGCTCAGCACGATTTTTGTGGCAGGGATCAGCCGGGGTGTCGTGGCGTGCTTGGCGTCACGCGCGATCTCTCGGGCTTCCAGATGGGCCCGCACAATGCCTGACACGCTGTTGTCATCGGCAATGGCCAGTGCAGCCAGCCCCAGATCGGCGCTGCGGCGCATATATTCTTCGGGGTGCGAGCCCCCGGTTAGAAAACTGAAATTTGATTGGGCTGAAAGCTCGACAAAAGACATCGCGGGTTCCGGGGTTGGGCCTGAGTCGCGACTATATTCACCTTTTGTTCCAATTTCGAGTCTGCCAATCTGGGTTGTTTTGGCGACATTGCGGTTGGCACCAACATGATGGGGGGCTGCCTATTCTGCAGCAATCCCTTCCAGCCTGTCTTCCAGCTCATCGGCGGCATCGCGCAGGGCGGCCAGCGTTGTGGCATCGGGTTGCCAGTAATTGCGTTCTGACGCCTCAATCAGTCGGTTTGCCATCCGGGCGCTGGCCTCTGGGTTCAATGCTGACAGGCGGCGGCGTAGCGTCTCATCCAGCACAAAGGTTTCTGTCAGTCGCTGATAAACCCAAGGTTCCACCGCTTCTGCGGTGGCGGACCAGCCAAGCGTGTTTGTCACCTGTGCTTCAATTTGGCGCACGCCTTCGCGGCCATGTTTCAGCAGCCCTTCATAGAATTTTGGGTTCAAACTGCGCGAGCGTGTTTCCAGTGCGATTTGTTCTTTCAGGGTGCGCACTTTTCCTGCACCGCGTGTTTGATCGCCAATGTAAACCGGGGTTTCTGTGCCGCCCCGCGCGCGTTTTACCGCGCGGGCAATGCCGCCCAATGTATCGAAATACTGATCAACCGTTGTCACGCCCAATTCGACCGATTCAAGGTTTTGATAGGCCAGATCAACGTCTTGCAGGGTATTTTGCAGCAATGCTGCGTTTTGCACTGCTTTGCCTGTGCGGCCATAGGCAAAGGATTTCCGGGATTGATAGGCGTCTGCCAACTCATCTTCGTTCTCAAAGGCTGAGCTGCCGACCAGATTGTTCACGTTTGACCCATAGGCGCCCTCGGCATTGGAAAATACACGCAAACTGGCGGTTTCGAGATCAACCCCCATTTTTTGGGCGTAATCCAGCGCATGGGCGCGGATAAAGTTCTGGTCTAAGGGCTCATCAGCACTGGCGGCCTTAAACGCTGCTTCGGCCAGCATTCGGGTTTGCAGGGGCAGCAGATCGCGGAAAATGCCAGAAAGCGTCATCACGACGTCAATCCGTGGGCGCCCAAGTTCGGCCAAGGGCACCAAGTCGGCCCCGCTTAGCCTGCCATAGCCATCAAAGCGGGGTGTCGCGCCCATTAGCGCCAAGGCTTGTGCCAAAGGCCCGCCATCTGATTTAATATTGTCAGATCCCCACAACACCAGTGCCACTGATTTGGGCAGTGTGCCACAGCTGTCAAGCAGGCGCTGGGCCTGTTGCAAGCCATCGCGCATCGCAAAGGCGGTGGGCATACGAAACGGATCAAAGGCGTGAATATTGCGCCCCGTTGGCAAAACATCAGGGTTGCGGATCAGATCGCCGCCGGGCACTGGCGGCACAAACCGGCCAGAAAGCGCATGCAGCAACCCCGCCATTTCGTCGTTTTGGCGCAAAAGCTTGCCAACGCGTTCAAGCGTTTCAGAATCGGCCCCATCCATCAGAGCCAGATAATCTGAGCGTGCTGCATCCGACATCGGCTGGCCCAAGATGTGCAACCCATCGGTGATCAGGGCGTCTTGGGTTTCCAAAAGCTTCAACCAAAGTGCATCGGGCGGGGTACCGCCCATATCGACAGCTTCGGCCTGTTCTGCAATCAGGTCTTCTAAATCGGCCCGGTCTGGTGCCGCTTGTGGCATAGAGCGCCAGCGGCCAAGGCTGTCTTTGAGATCGAGTAAACCCTTGTAAAGCCCTGATGTTGCCAGCGGTGGTGTCAGGTGTGTAACGGTAATTGCATTGGTGCGCCGTTTGGCCAATGTGGCCTCAGATGGGTTGTTTGACGCATAGAGATAAATATTGGGCAAAGCGCCAATCATCCGGTCCGGCCAACAACTTTCTGAAACCCCGGCCTGCTTGCCGGGCATGAATTCCAGTGTGCCATGCATACCAAAATGCAGCACGGCATCGGCGGCGAAATCTTCGCGAATCCAGCGATAGAATGTTGTGAACGCATGGGTTGGGGCAAACCCGCGTTCAAACAGCAGGCGCATTGGGTCGCCCTCATAGCCAAAGACGGGCTGAATACCGACAAAGACATTGCCGTAGGTTTTGCCCAAAACAAAAACGCCGCGGCCATCGGATTGAATACGGCCAGGGGCGGGGCCCCATACGGCCTCAATATCAGCAAGCCAGGGTGTTTTTGCCACAATATCATCGGCGCTGACATGGGCTGCGATGGCTGCTAC
>ERZ888423.2702-NODE-2702-length-12788-cov-5.026545_pt1 | contig 12788 bp, 10 predicted proteins | sample MGYA00520523_ERZ888423 | MGnify/ENA primary metagenome ERZ888423 (study PRJEB32303, sample SAMEA104408611) | aquatic metagenome | biome: Brackish water; feature: Pelagic; material: water | place: Baltic Sea | collected 2014-06-08T10:24:00 | depth 30,27 m ...
GACCCCATCACGTCCTTCGAGATCGAGTTGCGCAGCTCGGGCCAGGTCGTCGCGGTGACCGGAGCCGGCGCGACCTCCTACCAATGGGCCGACCTGACGAACGGGATCGCCCAGGAGTTCCGACTGCGGGCCGGCAACCGAGCGACGCAACCCGGCCCGTGGGGTGCCTGGTCGACGCCGGTGACACCCTGCTCGGTGCCCGATCCGCCGGTGGCTCCAGCCGCCGCTCGCGGCGATCGCGTGGCAACGGTCGGTTGGGTTGCTCCCGAGGACCAGGGCTGTGCCATTCTCAGCTACAACATTCGGGCCAACGGCTCGACCGTCCAGACCATCGGTGCCGGAGCCTCCAGCCACATCTTCACCGGGCTGAGCAATGGCAGCACCTACTCCTTCGAGGTCCAGGCCATCAACGAGGAAGGTGCCGGCCCCTGGAGCGCGCCATCCGCCCCCGTCGTACCGGCCGGACCACCCACCGCCCCGACCATTGCTGCGGCCACCGCCACCGGACTCGGGCAGATCACCGTCACCTTCGGCGGTGCTGCCGCCAACGGGACCCCGCTGACCGGGCACGAGCTGTCGATCAACGGCGGCAACCCGGTGGGTCACGCCACGACGACCTTCGTCGCAACCGGCCTCGGAGCCAACACCAGCTACTCCTTCCGAGTTCGATCCTGCAACGCCGTGGCCTGCGGACCCTGGAGCGGTAGCAGTACCGCCACCACGTGGGGCCCGCCGTCGTCGCCAGCCGCAGTCAGCGCCACGGCCGGAAACTCGTGGTGGAGGATGACCTGGTCGTCACCCCCAACCACGGGCGGAGCGCCAGTGACCGACTACCAGTACCGAGTCGATGGCGGCACCATCATCAGTCTCGGCCCGTCCACGTTCCAGCTGGACCTCGCCGGGCGACCCAACAACGTCTCCATCTCCGGCGATGTCCGAGCGTGCAGCGCCGTCGGGTGTGGACCGTGGGCAGGGGCGGTGGCAACACCGACGGCTCCCCCGCCCACCGTGACCATCTCCGTCGGCAACTCCTACTCCGGAGCGGGATGCGTCGGAACCTGCAGTTACGTGCGAGTGACGGCCCGCAACCTGACTCCGGGGGTTCCGGTCAGCATCACCTGCCATTCCAGCCTGGCCGGCCAGTTCCTCTCCACGACACGGACGACTGCGGCCGATGGCTCACTCGACCAATCCCCGTGCTTCTACGGCTACCCGGGCGAGACAGTTTGGGTGGTGGTCGCCGGGACCACCTCGAACGCACTGACCTGGCTGTGACAGCACCTCCGAACACTCCGAACTCCGAACCTCCACCCTCCGAACTCTGAACCTCCACCCTCCAAACCAGCGACGACGAAACGGCTGAATCACGATGACCACGACCGACAAGCCCGACGAGACCACGACCCGAGACCCAGGTTCCGACCGACCATTCCCAGGCGACGGGTCACCGACGGCTGATGCCGCGCAGGTCGACGGGTTCGCCAAATGGTTCAACGAGCTGCTGAGCAATGTGGAAATCGTGATCAAGGGCAAACGTGACGAAGTCGCGATGGCCTTGGTTTGCTTGTTCGCCGAGGGACATCTGCTGATCGAGGACGTGCCGGGAACCGGCAAGACCGCTCTGGCCAAGACGATCGCCGCGTCGATCGACGGGACCTACAGCCGCATCCAGTTCACCCCGGACCTTCTTCCGTCGGACGTCACCGGCGGCCTGGTGTACCACCAGAAGGACGGCTCCTTCGAACTGCATCGAGGTCCGGTCTTCGCCAACGTCGTCCTGGCCGACGAGATCAATCGCGCCTCACCCAAGACCCAGGCGGCACTGCTCGAGGTCATGGAGGAGCAGCAGGTCACGGTCGGGAACGAGTCCAATCCGGTACCACGCCCCTTCATCGTCATCGCGACCCAGAATCCGGTCGAACAGGCGGGTACCTACCGTCTGCCCGAAGCCCAACTCGATCGGTTCCTGATGCGGACCTCGCTCGGCTACCTCGACGAGGACGATGAGGTCGACGTCCTGCGGACGGCGACCCAGCCCCCGCTCCTCGACCCGGCCGAATCCCGGAACCAGAGCGGGAACGCCATCCACAGCGAGAACGCCGTCAACCGCGTGCTCCCGATCGATGGCGTGGCCGAGATGATCCGGGTTGCCGGTCGGGTCCACGTCGACGAGCGTTTGCAGCGATACATCGTTCAGGTCGTCGCCATGACTCGCACGATGCCCGAGCTGCGCCTCGGAGTGTCGACCCGAGGGGCATTGGGCTTGTTGCGATGCTCACGAGCCCTGGCTGCCTCGCAAGGACGCGAGTACGTCAAGGCCGACGATGTGAAGATCCTCGCTCCCTCGATCCTGGCGCATCGCATGCTGCTCACCTCCGATGCCGAACTCAAGCGCGTCGACTGCCGCCAACTCGTCGACCGCGTTCTCGACACGGTCGACGTCCCTACAGCGACTCGAACCCACTGACCTCGATGTCGGCCACCCATCACCCGAATGCCGACCAGCGAGCCGGCACCGACGAGCCGGTTCCCACCACCGGTCCACTGCTGACCCCACAGGGCAGAGCAATGGCATTCCTGGGTGTCGGTTCCTCGGTCGCCGGATGGTGTCTGGGTTGGGTGGAGCTGATGGTGCTCGCAGCCGGTTGTCTCCTGGCCTTGGCGTTGGCGATCCCGTTCGTCATCGGCCGGGTTCGGGTCACGATCGTCCGTTCGCTCGAAACGGAGCGGGTCACGGTCGGCGACACGGCTCGTGTGACGCTCCAGATCTCCAATCCGACCAAGGCTTCGCTGGGCACCCGAATCATCGAGGAACGCGTCGCCCATCGCCCGGTCCCGATCGATGTCACCGGTCTCCGCCCCGCTGCCAGCCACGAGGTCGTCCTCGACCTTCCGACCGATCGCCGAGGTGTCATCCCGATCGGTCCGGCCGTCGCCGCCAAGAGCGACCCCTTGGGATTGTTGCGAAGAGAGGTCCGGCACGTCGGCGTCGATCAGTTGTGGATCCACCCCCGAGTCGTGGCGCTCGAGCCGGTGCCGGCCGGAGCATCCAAGGATCTCGACGGGCCGACCTCGGACACATCACCGGCCGGCGACGTATCCTTCCACGCGCTTCGCGCCTACGAGATCGGCGACGATCACCGCCACGTGCACTGGTTGTCGACGGCGCGTACCGGACAGTTGATGGTGCGGCACCATGTGGACAATCGGCAGCCGTATCTGACCGTCCTCCTCGACGACCGTGCGACCAGCCACACCGCGGAAGGCTTCGAGGTCGCCGTCGAGATCGCTGGATCACTGGCCGTGAGCTCGCTCGATCACCGACAACCTGCGTCGCTGGTGGTCGGCGACCGTACCCTGTTGGGTCGCTTCACCCGAGCCGGCCGACAAGAGGTCCTCGATGGTCTTGCCCTGTGCATCCCGCGACCATCGACGACGTCGTTCGAGCCCCGGTCCCACCTTCGGTCCGTCATGGCGGCCGAGATCGACACCTCGGTCGTGGTCCTCGTCACCGGCGCGCTGAACGCCGACGAGATCCTGCACCTGACCCATGGCGTTGTTGGTTCCGACGTTCGGATCGTCGTGGTGCGGGTCGACGAGGAAACATCCGAGCCAGTCGTCGTTCCCTCCACCACAACGATCACCACGTCATCGCTCGATCACTTTCGTCTGGCCTGGAAGCAGGGCCTGACCTGAGGACACGATGGTGGTGAAGCAGCCTCGGTCGACCACCGAGACCCTTCGGCACCGGCCGAGACGCCCCGACCGCCATCTCTCGGTCGTCGTGTTCTTGGCCGCCACCTCCACCCTTGGTTTCGCAGGCACCGTGCGGGGTTGGGGCTTTCTGACCTCGAGCGCACTCGGCGCAGCGGGGGCCGGCCTCCTGGCACTGGCCGCCCGGGAGCGCCGCTGGTTGACGGGAGAAGCAATCGCAGTATCGGTGCTCGGGTTCGCGGCCCTCGGCGGCATCGCTGCGGCCGGGGTGCCCAGTTCCTCGGGATACACCACCTTCCTCGTCGGTCTCGTCGACGGCTGGTCGACGATGCTGTCCAGTACCGCACCCGCTGATCTCACCCCGGAATTTCGGGTGCTGCCCTATGCCCTGTCGTGGGGTGGCGTTCTGATCGGAAGCGAGATCCTGCGACGAGGTCGCCACTCGATCCTGGCGATCATCGGACCATTGACGACCTTGGCCCTCACCACCCTGATCACCGTCGAACATGTCGGCCTGGGCAAGGTCCAGGGCATGGCCTACCTCGCCGGAACCATGGTGTTGGCCCAGGTGGGCTCGACCTCGACAGCTCGACGCCGCTCGAGCATGGTCGGTTCGATCGGGATCGTCGTGCTGCTGGCACCGATCATCGGACCGAATCTCCCGCTGATGGAGGGTCGAGACCGCTTCGACCTCCGTCGATTCCAGGACCGGCCCTGGAATCCGCTGGATCTACCCAGTCCACTGGTCACGTTGAAGGCCTCGCTCAAGGACGGCCGCAGCGACGACGTCGTGTTCGTCGTCACCTCGGCCGAGCCCATCCAACGGTGGACGCTTGCCGTTCTCGGTGACTACAACGGCGTCGTCTGGTCGGTGGCCGACGAAACCCGCTCCGCTTCTGCTTCGTTCGAGCCCGTGGACACGACCTTTCCTGACGCTCCGAGTGACATCGCATCGAACCCGGCGGTGAGCTACCGACTCGACTTCGCTGAGGCCAGCGGACCGTGGGTACCGATCGCAGGCTGGCCCATGGCCGTCGAACCCACGACCGGGCCCGGGTTGGACCTTCGTCTCAACCGTGCCACGGGCACCCTGGCCTCGCCCACCGGCATCGAGCAGGGCGAGGCCCTGATCGTTCGCTCGATGCCACGACCCGAACTCTCGAACCGAGAGATCCAGTCCGCCCGCTTGGTCTCGAATGACCTCGATGCCGAGCTCGACCTCGTTCCTCCCCATGTTCGCAACGTGGCCGGCGACCTGTTCGAAGGAGTCGATGCCGGAACCGACCGGGCACTGGCCCTGTCGAACACCTTCCTCCAGCAAGGCTTCTACGACGACAGCGAGCGCGTCCGACCCGGGCATTCGCTGGCCCGACTCGACGAGTTCCTCGAGGAACCGGATCGATTCGTGGGGTACGCAGAGCAGTATGCGGCAGCGGCCGGAGTGCTGGCCCGCGTCGGCGGCGTCCCGACTCGGGTCGTCGTCGGCTACGTCATCCCCGCCGAGCGCTACGAGAACGAGGTCGCCGAAGTCAAAGCCGACGACATCGCCGCGTGGATCGAGATCCAGACGGTCGAGCACGGCTGGATACCCGTCACCGTCAGCCCCGATCGAACACGAGAACCCCAGCAGGACCAGGTCGGGATCACCATCAAGGACGTCGTCGTTCCCAACCCGCCGCCTCCTCCCCCGCCGCCGCCCGACATCGGACAGACCACCTCGCGCATCGACGACACGGACGCACCCGACGACGACGAAGACGTGCAACCGGCGCCATCGCTGCTTCGTTCGGTTCCCGCGCCCGTCGTGGTGGCCGCTACTGCGGTGACCGTGCCGGGTACGTTGATCGGCGCACTGGCGACCACGGTGATGGTGACCAAAGCCCGACGCCGCCGACGTCGTCGAGCCGGCGTCACACCCGAAGCCCGCATCAACGGTGCTTGGCAAGAGTTGCTCGATCGCTGTTCCGAAGCCGGTCTGCCGACGCGGCCCAGCACGACCCCGATGGAGACGGTGCGGGCTTTCGCCGAGACCGACCCGACCGCAGCCGCCCTCCGGTCCGAACTCGAGGCCGTGGCCGAAGAGGTCGATCGAGCCGCCTTCCATCGGCACCAACCCACCGCCGAGCGGGCCGATGGCGTGTGGAGCATCTGTGATCACACCATCGACGAGCTGTGGAGCACCCGTTCTCGGTGGCAGCGGGCCTGTATGCACACCGACCCCCGATCGTTGTTGCCCCCGACCCGGTTGCGACCACGACCCCACCGCACCACGGATGCTCCGAGGAGAAGCTGAGATGATCGACCCGGACCGAATCGACCGAGACGATGACCTGACCATCGACGGCAGCGACCTGTTGGCCGAACTCCTGGCCAACCGGTCGCCGACCGAGCTGCCACCGCCCGAACCATCCGACCCCGAGGTCGACGATCTCACCCTCGGTGGTACCGATCTGTTGGCAGAGATCATGATCGCCCGTCAGGTGGTGGGCCACCGTGAGCCCACCGAGTCCGCTGCCCGCGGGATCGAGGACGCCGATGGGCGGTGGCGGCCTCAACTCCGACGTTCCGACCAGACGGCGTCGAGAACCGAGCAGCCTGCTCCCGGGATCGGCCTGCTTCAGAGAACCATCGTGGCGGTGGCCTGCCTCATCGGGCTCGGGGCCGGGGCCTGGGTCTGGCACGCGTTGGACGACCGGGCCGACGATGCGGTGACCCGTCAGACGTCGCCGACGACGCCTCCCCCGGACCAGTCATCTCCCCCGGACCAGTCATGAGGTCGGCCCACCATGGTCCGACAGCTCGGCACGAGATCGCCGGCCGACTCCACGACCACGAGCAGACCGCTGGGGAGGGCGAGGAAGACGAGGACGAAACCCTCGAGACCAGCGACGACCGCATGTTCGAGGCGTTGCGAGGCGAAGCCCGAACACCCGGGACCGAGGTGGCGGACTGGGGAGCTGCCAGCGGCCAGGGCTCGGTTCGACAGCGCAACGAAGATGCCTGGGGCCAGTTGGCCGAACAGGTGTTCGTCGTTGCCGACGGGATGGGCGGCTACGAAGGTGGAGATCTGGCTGCACAGACCGCCGTTCGAGCCGTGCTGGCCTCGATCGGAACCCGGGGTGTCCCCGATTGGAACGCCGCCGTCGTTCGGCTGAACCAGCAGGTCCGCATCGCCGCCCGGGCCCGTGGTTTCGACCGAGCCGGCACCGCGATCGCCCTTGTCAGCCTGGTGAACGGCGTGCTCACCGTCGTGAACGTGGGCGATGTGCGGGTGTATCGGCTCCGCCACGGTCGCCTCGTCCAGCTGACCCGGGATCACACCATTCGAGCAGAGCTGCTGGCCACCGGGGCCGATCTCCGGCCGTATGTGCATCGGCGAGGAATCCTCGATGCGCTCACAAGACACCTCGGAAGTGCCGATGAGACGGGGGTGCCCGACGTGACTTCCCTGGTGCCAACCGCAGCGGACCGCCTGCTGATCCTGACCGACGGCGTCCACCAGCAGGTGACCGCTCCGGAGATGGCGGCGGCGGCCGAGATGTCGTCCTGTGACGACGCAGCCAGAACGCTGGTCGAACTGGCCGACACCGCCGGCGGTCTCGACAACGCAACTGCCGTGGTGATCTCACTCCAGGCCGCCAACCCGCACCCGACGATTCCGGGCTCGACCCACCAGGCACCACACGTCGCGGCCGAGCATCGTGGGCGGGCGGCCGAGCATGGTGGGCGGGCGGCCGAGCATCGTGGGCGGAAGGAACGGTTCTGATGAGCTACGAATTCACGCTACAAAGCGCCCCCGGCACTGGTCTGCTCACACGCAAGGCCATCTCTCTCCTGTACGTTCCCGACCCCGGAGATGGCGTCGAACAGCTCCTGACCGCCTTCGTCCACGCCGACGACGGCACCGAGTTCGAGGCCCTGGCCGAAGCGTTGATGCTCAACGACTTCACGTTGCCTCCCTTCGCCTGTGTCGTCGCCAGTGAGCGAATCTCGCTGCGAGTGTTCGGCAATGTGGAACTACGCACCGACCAACGATCGGTGCCCATGATCTCGGGCGCCGGTTCCACCACCTGGGTCGACCATCTGGTTCACGGATCGCCCGACGCGGCACAGATCGCCGTAAGCGACGAGAACCTCGACGTTCGCACCGACATCGTTCTCGGTACCGTCCACGCCGGTGGGTTCAATCTGTTGCTCACCTCGCTGGCCATGGCTTTGCTGCCGACCGATTCCGATTCGGCCACCGATGAGGATTCCGAGCTCGATCAGGGCCCCGACAATGGCGTCAACAATGGCGTCAACGAGGCTGCCGACGATCTTGTCGACGCCGAAGCCGAAGCCATCGAAGAGCTCGACGCCGAAGCCATCGAACGGCTCGTCGCCGCCGCAGCCGCTCCTGCGACATCGGCCGATCGCCCCAGCCCGGTGTGGGGACCCGGTTCGCGTGTCTCCATCTCGGAGCTCGAGCGATCGGCGGCAGCCGGGCAGAGCGAACTCATCGACTACGTCCTCGGCGCCCTCGGAAGCACCGACCGCCGCACGCGCCCCTTCGACATCCAACCGTCGCCGGGCTCGATCGACGCAGGCTCACCGGACCGCACCGAGCACGCAGTTCACCCCGACTCCGAGCCGCCGATCGAGCGCGGGATCCGGGTTCCCAAGCGTGCTGCCAGCATCAAGATCGCAGCCGACGATGACACGACCCTCGAGCCCGACGACAACACGGCCACCGCCACCGAGCAATCAGCCCCCGAGCCCGAACCGGACTCGGCCGACGAGATGCCGAGACGACCGCCGCTGAACCGGCGTCCGACGCCGGCCGAGCCCGTGCGAACCGTCGAGATCATCGACGACGACAACAACGACGACGTGCCCGAATCCGAGGTGGCGGAGAAGCCGTTCGACAGCAAGCGAGCCATCAAACCCAAGATGGCCGGTCGACGCCACGAAGACGGTCGGCCCATGGTCCGCAGCCGACTCTGCACCGATGGCCATCCCAACGACCCGCTTCGCATCACCTGCGATGTGTGCAGCATCTTCCTCGAACCCGGCGAAGACGCAGTGTCGCTGATCCCCCAGCCGTCCCCGGGCCGACTCGTCTTCGACGACGGCTCGATCCTCCCGTTGATCGAGGACATCGTGATCGGTCGCAGTCCGAAACGATTCGCCGACAGCGGCGGCTTCAGCCCTCACGCCACGACCGGTGACCGCGTCTCCCGAGCCCACCTCTCGTTGCGTCTCGACCACTGGGATGTGCTGATCGAGGATTGCGGATCACGCAACGGTTCGGTTGTCGTCGACGCCGAAGCCGGTCAACCCGTCGGCCTCGTCCCCGGCACCCCACTACTCATCGAACCGGGCGCAACCGTGTACTTCGGCTCCCGCTCGTTCGTCTTCGAACGCCACGACGAGAGCAGTGACATGGAGACCAAGCCTTCGGTTCGCAAGGCCAACGCATGACCGACGTGCTCGACACGACCGCGGGGGCGCACACAAGCGGCCAGCTGCTGGTCGATTTCTGCGGCGAGGAACACCTCCTCACCGAACACGACCGCTTCACCATCGGCCGGCGCGCCGATCTCTGTATCGACGACAATCCCTACCTCCACCGACGACTCTGCCTGATCGAGCAACGGGTCGGTCGCTGGTGGCTGCACAACATCGGCGCCCGCATCCCGTTGGTCGTGCGGGATCTCACCAGTCGTTCCCAGGTCACGCTCGCTCCGAATCGGGAATTGGCGCTGTCGTTTCCCAACGCCACCGTGCACTTCAGCGCCGGCAGGAGCAACTACGAGATCGGGCTGACGGTCCTGGCTCCTGTCCTTCGCGATGTCACCGTCGACCACGGGTTCGGCGACGACGACACCAGCGCGACCATCAGCCTGGCCGACCTTCCCCTCACCGACGACCAGCGGCGGCTCATCGTCGTGCTGGCCGAGCCGGCCCTGCGCACGGGGGGCACCGACATCGTCCTGCCGGCCAACAAAGAGGCCGCAGCTCGCCTGGGCTGGACCATCACACGATTCAACCGCAAGCTCGACAATGTGTGCGACCGGCTGACCAAAGCGGGCGTGAGCGGGCTTCGAGGACACATCGGCGAGACCGCGGCCGACCGGCGAGTCCGCCTGGTCGATCACGCCGTCCAGTCCGGCCTCGTCACCTACGACGACCTCGCCCTCCTCGACTGACCCATCTCTTCCCAGGACCCCAGCCCCGCCCTCTGGGGCGCGAAGGTGATGCGCAGGGTCGCGTTCGTAGGCAACCTCCGATTGGTTGCGGGCGGTGGTTCGGGGGACAGCTCAGATGGCGCCGGAGTCTCGGAGGGCCGCGATCTCGTCCCAACCGAACCCCACCTCGAGCAGGATCTCCTCGGTGTGCTGGCCCAGCTCGGCCACCTCGGTGCCCCACCGTGTCGGCGTGTCGGTCATGGTGATGGGCGAACCCAACACCTTGCTCACACCCCACGTGTCGGGAATGTCGACCACGTAGTTGTTGGCCGCCGTCTGCGGATCGGCAACCACCTCGGCATGCGTACGAACCTTGGCGAATCGTTGCCCCGCCTTGGTCAGACGCTCTTCCCATTCGGCCACCGGCCGCTCCTTGAAGATCGCGCCGAACACCTCGAACAGTTCCTCGCGAATCTCGGGCGTCGCCAGGTACGTGCCGAACCGCGGATTGTCGTGCAGCTCCGGATGTTCGGTGGCCTCGACCATGGCGTCCCACAGATGATCGGGACAGCCGGCGATGGCGAGCGCCCCACCATCGCCGGTCTCGAACACCCCGTAGAGCGCGTGCACCAGCGGATGCCCGCCGTTGGTGCGACCGACCACCTCGCCCGTCATCATGTAGTGCGTGAACTCGGTCGCCTGAGCCCACACCTGCCCCCCCAGCAACGACACGTCGACCCGCTGGCCTCGGCCCGTACGTTCCCGGGCGAAGAGCGCGGCCAAGATGCCGGTCTGGAGGTTCTGCGAACCACAGTGATCGGCCATCAGAAAGCCCGTCGGTGCCACCGGTAGGCCGTCATAGCCGCTCGATGCCACGCTCCCGCCGTAGGCCTGACCCACCATGTCGGCTCCCTCTCGGCTGGCGTCGGGCCCGGCCGGCCCCAGGAACGAGCCGGCGGCCCAGATCAAGCGAGGATTGATGGCGGCCAGATGCTCGTAGCTCAGGCCCCATTCCTCCAACGTGCCCGGCTTGAAATTGGACAACAACACATCGGCGGTCTCGACCAACTTCTCCAGGACGGCTTTGCCGTCGGGAACCCGCAAGTCGACCGTGATGCTCCGCTTTCCCCGGTTGCATGCAATGAACACCGACGAGTGCTCGATCCCGGGCACGAGTCCGATGTGACGGCCGACGTCACCGATCTCGGGCAACTCGACCTTGATGACCTCGGCGCCCAGGTCGTGCAGCATTGCCGCTGCCTGTGGCCCTTGGACCAGCGTCGACAGATCGAGTACTCGTATACCCTCCAATGCTCCAGCCATGGAATCTCCCATCTCGTGACCGGTCGCCGTTCGACGGACCGCTACCTCAGGACGACCTGACCGTAGCGTTTCTTCCCGTGACTGCGCAGCCGGCGGCACAACTCCCTCGGACTCCCTGAGACTCGCTCCGAACCGCCACGCAAGCCGCTACCGGCCACTCAGACGAGGGGCAATTTGGCCAGCACCGTGGTGCCCTCATCGGACAACATCCGGTCGGTGCGGACGATCTCGATGCTCATCACGGTGACGTCGACGTCGCCCGGTGCTGGACCAGGCCACCAGCCCCGCCCCTCGAATCGGACCACCCTGGCATAACTCAGCGTGTCACGGAGGCGCCGACGCAGACCCCGTCGCCGAACACCGAAGGCGCGGTACACGGCTCGCCGAAGATACTGGAAATGCCAGTCGTGCTCGCACCACAGATACAGCGAGTCAGCCGAACACCCCAATCCTCGTATCAGTACCCTCGGAGCCTCCAACTGCTGCATCTGCAGCACCTCCATCGCGGTGTCGATGTCGACCGTGGCGCGATCGAGCCACGCCACCGTGACGTGCACGGTGTCGGGCGGATACAGATAGCTCTCGTCACCGACCTCGATCCGGGGAACCGCCACCGCCGGAACGCGGGTCACGGCCGACAAGTACCCCGAACCACCGATCTCGGGGATCCGACTGCGTCGCAGCGGGAATCCGACCCGACTCACCATGCCGATGACTGCGAACACCACTCGCTGGGCCCATGCGGGCAAGGTGCTGAGCATGACCACTCGACGATGCATACCGGTCACCTGGGGGCCAACGGGTTCGATGATTGCATGAGGACTCGGAGCGGCTCGACTCGATGTGGTGAACGCAAGGCCGATCTGACGTGAGAGTATTGCTGGAAAGGACGTCCCCATGACGCATACCCCTCCTCCTCCTCCGCCGGCAGGATCGTCCCACCCCGATCTCGCCCACCCCGACCTGCTCGCACAACCCACGCTGGTGGTGAATCAGAAGGCCAGGTTGATCGAGGTCAGCAACACCTACGCCATTCTCGATGGCGACGGCAGCCGCATCGGTGACGTTCGACAGATCAATCAGTCAACGGCGAAGAAGATCCTCCGGCTACTCGGCGATGTCGACCAGTTCCTGACCCACGAACTCGAGATCGTCGACCTCGTCGGTCAGCGGGTGCTGCACATCAAGCGCCCCAGGAAGGTGATCAAGTCCCGCTTCGAGATCAGCGATGCCGCTGGCAACCTGTTGGGTGAGATCCGCCAGGAGAACATGATCGGCAAGATCCGCTTCGCCCTCAACAGCAACGGCCAGACGATCGGTTCGCTCAACGCCGAGAACTGGCGGGCCTGGAACTTCTCGATTCGCAACCATGTCGACGAGGAAGTGGCTCGCGTCACCAAGACGTGGGAAGGCTTGGCCAAGACGATGTTCACCACCGCCGACAACTACGTGGTCCAGATCCAGCAACCCGTGGCCGAACCGTTGCGGAGCCTGGTGGTAGCCGCGGCCCTCACGATCGACACGGCGCTCAAGCAGGACTCGCGCGGTTTCAACTAGGACCGTTGCGAGCGCTCGGGTTTCAGG
>ERZ888423.2704-NODE-2704-length-12782-cov-5.530054_pt1 | contig 12782 bp, 10 predicted proteins | sample MGYA00520523_ERZ888423 | MGnify/ENA primary metagenome ERZ888423 (study PRJEB32303, sample SAMEA104408611) | aquatic metagenome | biome: Brackish water; feature: Pelagic; material: water | place: Baltic Sea | collected 2014-06-08T10:24:00 | depth 30,27 m ...
AATCCCTTTGGTGTCGTGTCGGCACCAATCACCATTGCCACATCGCAAAAACCCGCGAGTATTGAGGCCCGTGCCGTCTGGAGTGACATCGCACCACTCGCGCATGCCGCATAACTTGACGAAACGCGAGCACCAGTCCAACCCATTTTCTGAGCAAATGTTGCACCTGCAATAAAGCCGGGATATCCGTTACGGATGGTGTCGGCACCAGCGACGTATTGAACGTCTTTCCATTCAATGCCCGCATCTTTCAATGCCGCACGTGCTGCAACCATTCCGTATTCGGTGAAGTCACGACCCCACTTGCCCCACGGATGCATTCCGACGCCAAGAACCACTAAGTCACGATCGCTCATTTTGCACCTCCTGCTACTTCATCTTGAACAGCCGGCGCCCACACATAAACCATGTAGTCCACGCCGTCCTCGCGATACAGCACATCGGTTTCAAGTTGCATTCGCATTCCGACCTTCAGATCTTTTGCCAAAATTCCTTTCGGAGCCTGACCCAAAACGATGATGCCTTCTTTTTCAAGTTGCACAGCCACTAACGCGTATGGCTCGAATGGTTCGGCCGCACGATAAGGGAGCGGCGGCGCATACCTATTCTCGGCGTAGCTCCACACAGTTCCAAAACGCGAAAACGGAGTTGCCTTCAACTCCTCGCTATCGCACAATGGGCTTGGGCATGCGCCTTCACGTGGCGGGAAAACATAGGTCCCACAACCCGTGCACTGTGAACCAATCAAATGCGGATTTTGATCAAGCGTAAACCAGCCTTCAATCGCTGGCACTTGGGAAGCGTTACTCGTTGCGGTTTCTGACACATCGTCAGACTAACCAACAACCGCAGATCATCACCGATTCACCGAACGGTTTGCAGGTCAAGCAGTGGAATGATTCCAGCCTTGACGACAGCGTCAAGGTCACTCTGGAGCATGTGCACTCCGTCGCCGCGCAACGAGCCCGGTGTCGCTTCTGCGGCCACGACCATGCTCGACCAGTCGACCGAATAAATCTGCGGCCATCGGGTCAGCCACGTTTGCATTAGGGCATTCCAAGCCACAACTCGATCCAATTGAGCAAATTGAGCACCACCCAAAGCGCCGCCGTGAATCTCGGGGCTATTCAATAGGAGCAGTTCAATACCTCGTTCATCACACGCGGCGATTAATTCTTCCATCGCTACATCGTGCTTCTCTACAAAAAGTGGATCTTCAATCGTGTACCAATTCTCATCGTCAACATACTTTTGTTCTGCTTGCTCTGGAACCGAATAGACCATCACCACAACTGATGGCGCAAAAGATTCAAATGCGTCAACCCACTCTGGGCGCAAGGTGGGACAATTCGTCATATCAAATTCGGCGCCATCCCACCAGCGAACTTGCGCAGCTTCAACAAGAGGACAATTTCGTCCTCCTGCCCAGAGCACGCTGTATCGATCACCAGCAACGTTGTTGATTGCTGCGGAAATTCCGTACGAAGTGGAATCTCCAATCACCATGACTCGATCACGACGATCTTCGCCTTGGAGTTTGTCATCAAGCAAAATCAATTGATGTGCCAATACTTCGGCCGTTGGACGATGAAGTGTGACTGCATTAGCAAGACGTAGGTCTGCATCGTCAAGATCGTTGCTCAGCACATCTTTTTCGCCATAGTCAACGATGATCACCGGAATCGCCACGAGCGGTTGCAAAATGTCATCAACAATTTCAACACTTAATCGAAACTGTAAAGTTTCATCTTGTTCAAAACCTGTGCCAGTTGATTCTCGAATGCTGTCTTCCAAATCGACCAGCAATTTTCGTTCGGCTCGACCAACAGAAAGAACCACAACATCTGGCTTTGACTGGAAAATGAGTCGTTGCGCAACGGACGAAAACGATTCGCATCCTTCAATCGCTTCTGCGCTTGGCCGAATCGCACATCCAGGTTGAATACCACTCACTGTGACAATCGGAATCGAATCACTGATTGCGGTTTTTATGTCGGAAACGACAATGGATTCACTGCCAAGAACCAAAATCTTCAATGGTTCGCGGGTCGGCACTTCTGATGTAATCGAAGTGCTCGGTTGCGTAAATTGCACCATCTCATCTGGGGCATTAACTCCGGCCAGAGCGACAGGGCCACTGGGAGATACGGCGGCCATCACGATGAACGCCACCACCATTGACCCAATCATTCCAACACCAGCCCACTTTGGCTTCGGCAATAATTTGCGGAACCGTATGGGGTTCTCGATCAGCCAGGCTGAAAGGCACGCAAAAGCAAACGTGACACCAATTCGAACCAACGAAAGTGCAAAGCCATCAAATCCCATTCGGTCTTGATTGAGAACAACAAAGACCGGCCAATGAAAGAGATACAACGAGTAGGTGATCTTCCCAACTGCGACCATTGGCCGAGACGACATCAACTTTCGTATCGGACCAGGAACCAAAACCGAAACAATGAGTAGACACGAGATCAATGAAAACGCGCTCAGGCCGCCTCGGTACAACCAATTGTCTGAAGTATGTGCGTGAGTCGCGATATAGACGTAGGCACCTAATGCAATAATCCCCGTCAATGCAATGATCTTGGCCCATACTCCAGCCAATTGACGACTGACCGGAATTGCCAACGCCAGCAAAGCACCAATCAATAATTCAGCTGCACGCGTATGCGTTCCGTAGTACGCCAAGTTCCGCGATTGAGTCAACACCATTGCTGCGACACTTGCTGCGGCTAACACAACAAGAACAGGGGCGAGCATTTTGCGCCAACGCAGCAGAACGATCATCAGCAGCGGAAAGACGAGATAAAACTGTTCTTCAATGGCTAAAGACCAGAAGTGCAAAACCGGTGATGGTGCCGACTCAAACAATTGTGCGTACGTTGTGCCAGCAGTAGCGAAACGCCAATTGGCCGAATATCCGAGCGCCGCAAACAAATCGCCCCGAAGGCGCGCTCCGTCCAACAGACCACAGACAGCAACTATTGCGATCGCGATCAAACAAACGATCGACCCTGGGGCAAGTCGACGTAATCGACGCGACCAGAAACGCTTGAGGTCAACTTTCCCGGCTCGGGCATGATCAGCCAACATCACCTGGGTAATCAAATAACCCGACAAGGTGAAAAACAGCGAAACTCCAAAAGCTCCGCCGGGCACGAATGACCATCCAAGGTGAAACGCCATCACAGTGATGACGGCGAGTGCGCGCAGACCATCGAGTCCCGCGACATACTCAATTCCGCCCTGATTGCGATCCCCCACGAGGTCAGGATAGTTGGGCATAAGTTCAGGAAATATGCCTCACCAACGATTTCTGACACAGCGTCAGATTTTCGGGTTAATCCGACTAAGGTTCGTCACCGTATGGATCTCAATGAAACTAGTGAAGAATCAGCATTTCGCGCCGAAGCGCGTGCATGGCTTGAGGCCAATGTGCCCGCTTCCCCACTCCCGAGCTTCGATACCGAAGAGGGATTCGCACAACATCGGGTGTGGGAAAAGAAGTTGTACGAGGGCGGCTGGTCAGCAGTCTCGTGGCCAGTTGAGTACGGCGGACGTAATGCCGACTACATCAAGTGGTTGATTTTCGAAGAAGAGTATTACCGAGCTGGTGCACCTGGCCGTGTGAATCAGAACGGCATCTTCTTACTTGGTCCAACCATCATGGAAGTTGGCACCGAAGAACAAAAAGCCAAGTTCTTGCCATCAATGGCTTCATCTGAAATTGTGTGGGGCCAAGCGTGGAGCGAGCCCAATGCCGGTAGTGACTTGGCGGGAATTCGCAGCAAAGCAACACGTGACGGTGATGACTGGATTTTGAACGGTCAAAAGATTTGGGCCAGCCGCGCAGTGTGGGCCGACTGGTGTTTCGGAATCTTCCGCACCGACCCGACCGCTGACCGCCATCGTGGTTTGACATTCATTTTGTGTCCGCTTGATTTGCCGGGCATCACTGTTCGCCCCATCGCTCAACTTGATGGCGACACTGGGTTCGCCGAAATCTTCTTCGACGATGTTCGAGTACCTGTGGCCAACACTTTGGGTGAAGAAAACAAAGGTTGGAACGTCGCAATGGCCACTGCTGGCTTTGAACGTGGCGTGAGTTTGCGAAGTCCTGCACGATTCAGCGAAGCCGTCAACCGACTCATTCATTTGTGGCGCACGTATGCCGATCCAACCGACACCGCCCTATCTGATGCGGTCACTGATGTCTGGATGCAGGCCGAGGGATATCGACTGCACACATACCAGACAGTGACCGGAATGCTCGAAGGGCGTCCCATTGGTGCAGAGGCCAGCTTGAACAAAATCTTCTGGAGCGAAATGGATGTACGCATCCACGAAATCGCTCTGCAAATTCTTGGACCCGAAGCCGAACGCATGGAAGGCCCTTTCGAACGTTGGGTCGATGGATTCTTGTTCTCGTTGAGTGGTCCGATCTACGCCGGCACTAACGAAATTCAACGCAACATCATCGCCGACCGCGTGTTGCAGTTGCCGAAGGGAATGTGACGTTATGAAATTTTCATTCACCGAAGATCAGCGTCTCTTTGCAAGTGGACTTCGTGATCTATTGGCAAACGAATGCACCCCAGCACATGTGCGTGAAGCTTGGGAGAATCACACCGGACACATTCCTCAACTATGGAGTCGCCTGACCGACATGGGTGTTCTCTCGATGTTGGTTCCCGAATCTGCGGGCGGCATGGGTGGAACATTGCTTGACGCAATTTTGTTGTTTCAAGAATTAGGTCGCGCCGGTGTGCCTGGTCCGGTTCTTGAACATATGGCCGTCGCCGCCCCGGCACTTGCCAATACTTCTTGGGGACCTTCGCTCGTTGATGGTTCGCAGATTGCAACATTGTGGGTTGACAACAGTCCATACGTTGCTCATGCCCAAGTCGCCAATCTTGTTTTGCGAAATGATGCTGTGATCACCGGGTTCTCGTCTAGTGATGCACACGGCATTGACGGTGGACGCCAACTGTTCACAATTTCTGGTGGAACTGAAACAAGTGCGTCTGCTGAAGTTTTCGGCCTGCTCGCATCAGATGTGATGGCACTCGCAAGTGCGGCGTATTTGATCGGCGCATCAGAGCGCATGATCGAAGTCGCCGCCGAATACGCCCGTCAACGCGAACAGTTCGGCAAGCCCATTGGTTCGTTCCAGGCTGTCAAACACTTGATGTCTGATGCATTGCTCAAAGTTGAGTTTGCTAAAGCACCCACCTATCGCGCGGCATGGAGTGCGAGTACTGGTGCTGCGACCGCAGTTCGTGACATCAGCATGGCTAAGGCTCTCGCCAGCGAGGCCGCGTACCGAGCAAGCCGTTCAACCATGCAAGTGCATGGAGGTATTGGCTACACCTGGGAAGCCGATCTTCAACTGTGGATGAAGAAGTCGTGGGCGCTCATGCGTGCGTATGGCGATGCAACTTTCCATCGCCGACGTGTCGGCGCTTCAGTACTCAGCAAATAACTCAGTCAGTTATCTCAGCCAGTTATCTCAGTCTGGGAACGGCGCGCCGCTTACGGGCAGCTTGGTGATCGTGACGTAACCATTTTGGAAACCGCTCACGTCTCCGGTGGGCTCAACGGTTGACGCACAATTGTTCGCGTTGTAATCCGAGGTACCCAGTGACTCGATCGGAACTTCAATCACTCCACGAATCGTCAAGCCCTCAGCGCAGGTCGGAGCGTTGATGCTGGCAAACTCGGTCACCGCATCTCCATCAGCACGGGCAATCAACTCATCGCGGTGTTCTTGCACCCACTGCACAAGAGCCTCTGCCGCCGTCGGATAATCAGGCACATCAGCGAGACCCTGACTCACCGCAACCGATGGGATGTTGCGCTTTGCCGCAGCACGTGCCGCACCGACAGTTCCGGACAACGTCACAATCTCCAATGAATAGTTCTGGCCGTTGTTGATCCCTGAAACAACTAGGTCGGGAACAAAGTCAATACCACCTTGGTCGATGGCCCACACAATCGAATCTGCCGGGAAACCAGCAACTGCTTTGGCGGCGTAACCACTCTTCGTCGTTGCGTCCGTCACTGTCAATGCACCGTCGGTTGTCTTGCCACCAGAACCACTTTGATTTTCGAGAGGGGCAACAACGGTGAGTTCAACGTTGTCGAGCTGCAGCAATGCCTGCACGATCACATCAATACCATCGGCACCAATACCATCATCATTCGTCACCAAAATGTGCAATGGTTTAGGCGCAACGGTCGTCATCGGAGGCTCTGTCACCGGCGCCTCAGTCACTGGAGCATTAGTAACCGGTACTTCCGTTTCAACAACTGAAGGATCAGAGGCGTCGTTCGAACTATCGCCACTCGAGCAGGCCACTAAACCTGACAGGGCGATAACGACACCAAGTGCAAAAGATCTACCAATCAGAATCACAACTTTCTTTTTTGAATAAGTCGCCCAACATTACATTTCACCAATCGCGGCAACGGCATATGCCACCGCCAGTTCACCCCAGCGACTAGAACTGTTATGTGACAGTTCAAGTATCAGAAACTAGATCGCGTCTCGCCATCGCTCTAGCCGTCGGTCTTGCTGCCGGCTTGCTCTCTGGACTGTTCGGTGTCGGTGGAGGCATTTTGATCGTGCCGGCCTTTGTTTTACTGCTCAAGTTTGATCAACGCCTTGCTAACGGGACTTCTCTTGGGGCAGTTTTACCAATCTCTGTCGCAGGCCTCATTACCTATTGGACCCAAGGCAACGTCGACTGGTACATGGCGTTGTGGCTCGCCATCGGAGCCTTAGCTGGTGCGGTAGTTGGCACCAAGTGGATTCACATTCTTCCCAAAAAGGTTTTGGGCTATCTCTTTGCAGTCATGCTTCTCATCACCGCCATTCGTTTGTTCATTCCGTTGAACGCCAACGGTCGTGAAGCCTTGACAGTCTTTGCGGCAATTGCCCTTGTCTTTATTGGTTTCGTCACCGGAACGTTGGCCGGCTTACTTGGTATCGGCGGTGGCGTCGTCATGGTTCCGGCGATGTCTGTTTTCTTTAGCGAACTCAGCGTTGTCGCCAAAGGAACATCAGTCGCAGTGATTATTCCAACATCCATCATGGGTACGTGGCGCAATTGGAAGGCCGACAACGTTGACCTACGTGTCGCAGGCATCGTCGGTGTCTCTGGAATCATCTCGGCAATTGGCGGAGGAATCATCGCCGATCAGATGTCGCAAGATCTTTCCAACATTTTGTTTGCTTCACTTGTTTTGATTGTCGCACTCCGAATGGTTTGGGACTTGCAACGCAATCCTGATAACAATCACTAACGCGAGGCAACAACCTCAGCAAGTTGTTCTATCATCGCGGGGTCGCTTGTTGCGGGGACAACAATGAACTCATCTGCGCCTTCTGCTTCAACTTGATCAAGTAAGTCAACAAGCCGAGATGGTTCGTTGAGAGTCATCGCTTCCGAAAGCGACTTTGCAAGATCGGGTGAAAACACATGCAAATACGTTGCCGCAAAATCGCGCAAATTTTCCGCTGCATTCGCGCCAAGTGCAACAAACGACCCCGTCACTAATCGCGGCTTGTCGGTACGACTCGCAGTACTCCACGCCGTTTCAGTCGCACGAAACAAACGTGCGGCTTCGCGAGAATCACCTAACAACGTAAAGCCGCTAACGCCTACAGCCCATTGAGCCGCACGTGCTAACGATTTCGGACCCATTGCCGACGCCATGATCGGCGGACCACCTGCCTGCAACGGAGCAGGACCCACCTTCTCACCATCAGCAGCGACGCCGCCCGCCCACAGTCGCTTCAGTTCAAAGACTGCCTCATCGAGTCGTTTGTGGCGGCCTGCGAATGGCGAACCCAATGCGGCATAGTCCTGTTGACGTCCGCCAACTCCGACCGCCACTTCAACTCGTCCGCCCGACACCACATCCATTGACGCCAGTTCTTTGGCCACGAGTGCCGGTGCATGCCAGGGCAGCACCGCCACATTGACCAAAATTCGCACTCGTTCGGTCAGGGCGGCAGCCGCCGAGCACAGGGTAAAACCGTCCAAATTATGAAAAGTGACGCGTTCACCTGCCGAAATACTTGAAAATGGGCCAGAATCCACCTCGCGGCACCATTCCATCAATCGATTTCGGTCAAGACCGGTCGCCATTTGCGGCAACGCCACGCCGACTGTCATTCGGGGCTTTGCTTGAGTCTGTTCAGGGGGAACCATGCCCCGAGCGTAGGTCGCCACGGGCCGACAACGCCCATTGCACGCAGAATCTGACGCGGCGTCAGATTCTGGTGCTACCCTCAGATACATGCGCGAATTGCCAAAAATCATCTCGGTTGACGACCACATCACAGAACCAGCGACCGTCTGGTCTGACCGCCTACCTTCCAAGTACGCCGACGTCGGACCACGAGTCCATCGCCTCCCCGTGAAGCAGATGACGTTCATCGGTGGAACCTTTACTGCCATCCCCGGCGAAAAAGGCGAAGAGGGCCCATTAGCCGATTGGTGGTTCTACGAAGACCTCCGTCGTCCACTCACTCGACTCGACACCGCTGTTGGTTTCTCACGTGATGAAGTCATCTTGGCGGGCATCACTTATGACGAAATGCGTCAAGGTAGTTACAAGCTCAAAGAACGTCTCGAAGACATGGACACCGCTGGTATCGAAGCTTCATTGTGCTTCCCCACGTTCCCACGATTCTGCGGACAGACTTTCTACGAAGCCAAAGACAAAGAACTCGCCATGTTGTGCGTACGTGCGTACAACGACTGGATGGTTGAAGAATGGTGTGGCGAATCAGGCGGACGTATGTTGCCGTTGTGCATTGTTCCGTTGTGGGATCCAGTAGCTGCTGCTGCTGAAGTACGTCGCAATGCAGCACGCGGTGTTCACGCTGTGTGCTTCAGTGAAATCCCCACCAACCTCGGATTGCCAAGCATCCACGACAAAGATGGTTACTGGAAGCCCTTCTTCGCTGCTTGTAACGAGACAGCCACGACCATCAACATGCATATTGGTTCAGGCTCAAAGATGCCGAGCACTTCACCTGATGCACCAGCCGCTGTTGGCTCAACACTCACGTTCGCGAACTGCTGCTTCAGCATGGTTGACTGGCTCATGAGTGGTGTCTTCACCGAATTTCCCAATCTCAAAATTGCGTACAGCGAAGGCCAGATCGGTTGGATCCCGTACATCCTCGAACGTGCCAACAATGTGTGGGAAGAGAATCGTGGTTGGGGCGGCATCGCCGACAAAGTTTTGGTTCCACCGAGCCAATTGTTCAAAGAGCACATCTACGGTTGTTACTTTGATGACCCGCACGGCTTGCGTTCGCTCGAAGAAATCGGCGTTGACAATGTCACCTTTGAATGTGATTACCCGCACTCAGATTCAACGTGGCCACACACCGCCAAGATTGCTGCAGAGCAAACCCGCGAACTCAGCGATGAGGTCGTGTACAAGTTGATGCGCGGCAACGCCATCAAGATGCTCAGCATTACGCACCTCAAGTAATTGTGTTGACCATCCCGCAAGTAGTGCGGGCCACCGCGAAGTTTGGCGAACGTGAAGCATTAGTTGACGGTTCACGTCGTTGGTCTTTCATTGAAGTCGTCCACGAAATCGAATCGGCAGCGCGTGCCTTCATTGCCCAAGGTCTAATGCATGGTGACCGTGTTGCGATTTGGGCGCCCAATAGTGCCGAATGGATTTTCGCTGCAATTGGCGCTCAACTTGTTGGTGGAGTTTTAGTACCAATCAACACGCGCTTCAAGGGCCATGAGGCGGATTATGTCATTGAACGCAGCGGTGCCAAATTTCTTTTCTGTTGTAACGACTTCCTCGACACCAATTACGTCCACGAATTACGCAAATCAGACGCGCACATCGATGGTCTTTCGCACATTGTCGTGATTTCGGGTCAAGCCGAAAACAACGATCAGTCTTGGTCACAGTTCATCACGACCGGTACCGCAACTTCACATGAATTATTGACACTCCGTGAATCACAGGTGCAACCAAGCGATCTGTGCGACATCATTTTCACGTCTGGCACAACCGGCAAACCAAAAGGCGTGATGTCGCGACACGATCAGACCATTCGCGTATTCCTTGAATGGTCCGAGATTGTTGGACTCAATGAAACAGATCGCTACTTGATCGTTAATCCGTTCTTTCACACCTTTGGCTATAAAGCTGGTTTCCTCGCATGCCTATTGCGTGGAACCACAATGGTGCCAGTCCCAGTCTTTGACATCCCCTCGGTTCTGCAAAAGATCAGCGACGAAAAGATCTCCGCATTACCTGGCCCGCCAACTTTGTATCTCAGCATTCTCAATCATCCAGATCGAGCCAAGTTTGATTTGTCTTCATTACGTCTCGCAGTCACTGGTGCTGCGGCGGTTCCTGTTGAGATGATCAAGCGCATGCGCGATGAATTGAATTTTGAAGTCATCTTGACTGCGTACGGCCTCACCGAATCAACGGGCACCGTCACAATGTGTCGCGCTGAAGATGACCCAGTCACAATCTCAACAACGAGTGGCCGCGCAATCAACGATGTTGAAGTTCGAATTGTCGATGAGAACAACAATGAAGTTTCCCGCGGACAGTCTGGCGAAATCGTTTGCCGTGGCTACAACGTCATGCCTGGATACTTCGCTGATCCTGAAGCGACGTCACAAACAATTGACGCCGACGGGTGGCTGCATACCGGCGACATCGGTGTCATGAATGACCATGGATACGTCTCGATTACCGATCGACTCAAAGACATGTTCATCGTCGGGGGCTTCAATGCATACCCAGCCGAAATTGAAAACGAATTCATGAATCATCCGGCGGTTGCTCAAGTTGCCATTGTCGGCCAACTCGACGAACGCATGGGCGAAGTGGGACATGCCTTCGTGGTGAAGCGCCATGATCAACGTGTTGACATTGACGAATTGTTGAGTTGGGCGCGCAATCGAATGGCGAACTACAAAGTTCCGCGACACATCACATTTGTTGATGCACTTCCCACCAACGCCAGCGGCAAAGTTCTGAAGTTCGAATTGCGAAGTTCAATTAACTGATTAGACGTTGTAAATCGTGGCGCGGCGTGCCCGGCGGCGTTGACCGCGGTAATCGTTCAACGCGTAATGCATCGTGTAGCGGTTGTCCCACAGTGCGGCATCGCCCGAGGTCCACTTCCAACGAATCTGCAACTCGGGTCGTTCTGCTGTCTGGTTGATGACCTCAAGGAGGTGCATACTCTCCATTGGCTTTAATCCGACGATCGAGTTCGTCCAACCGCGATTAACAAACAGAACTTTCTCTCCGGTCACGTGATGTTCACGCACCATCGGGTGAACTGCGGTCCCGGTCATTGGCGGACGACCATGATTGGCGTCTAGTCCGCTGATGAACTCTTGGATCGGCTGACTCAAAGAATTGAAGGCTTTGATTTGATTTGACCACATAGTGTCGCCGCCTGACGTCGCAGCAATCTCCATCACAAACATCGACCCGATCGGCGGGTTATCCGTAAACGTCACGTCGGTGTGCCACACCGCGGTCTGACGAGGATCAAGTTTGAGTTCAGTGTCCAACACCAAAATCTCGGGGAAACCTTCGTCGCGCAAAGACGGCGCGTTGCGGTAATCACCACCGGCCTCGGTGGTCGCAGCAATATGGTTTCCGAAGAGTCGCGCCATCCGCATTTGGTCGGCCGGAGCCAAGTTGGCTCCTGGGAAAAACAGCACCAGATGTTCGGCCCAAGCCACCTTCAGATCGACCGCAATTTCGGCAAGTGCTTCGTCGCTCAACTTGGCGACTTCGAGACCCTCAACGACCGCCCCAAGAGCGCCTGGAAGTGGTGAAATTGCAATCTTTGAGCCAGAAATCAAATTGGTCATAGGCGCACCGTACAACGGTCTGGCGACCATTGAAAGACCTTTCTGACTCGCCGTCAGATTTTCGAGGTCGCTGCACTAGAGTTCGTTCACTGTTTGAGGGGGAAATCCATGAAGGGCATCGTTTACAACGGGTCAACAACCGAACTAGTCGACGGACTCACACTTCGCGCTCCTGGCCCACGAGAAGTCGTGGTTCAGGTAGCAGCCGCTGGCTTATGCCATAGCGATATCTCGTATATGAGCGGCATGTACCCGGTCCCTTCTCCTGGCGTATGTGGCCACGAGGCCGCCGGAGTCGTGGCCGAAGTTGGCAATGCCGTCACCCATGTGCAACCCGGCGACCACGTCATCATCGCCACACTCGCCGCTTGCGGATTTTGCCAGTACTGCATGGATGGTCGACCAACGGCGTGCCGAGCAACTCTTGGCAACTGGAGCCAACCATTCACATTGAATGGCGACCCGATTTACAACTTTGCAGCCACGAGTGCGTTCGCCGAAAAAACTCTCGTCCGTGATGTTCAGTGCGTGAAGATCCCCAAAGATGTTCCGCTCACGTCGGCCGCGCTCGTTGGTTGCGGTGTGGTCACCGGCATGGGTGCAGTTTTCAATCGCGCCAATGTCAAGCGTGGACAGTCGGCATTGGTCTTTGGTGTTGGCGGCGTTGGACTCAACGTCATCCAAGCACTCAAGGTGCAAGGCGCAACCACCATCATCGCGGTTGACACTGTTCCCGAAAAAGAAGCACTCGCTCGTCAGTTCGGAGCTACTCACTTCCTTGACGGCCGCACCGCCGATGTCATTGCCGAAGTCAGTGCAATCATGCCGTTCAACGAGTCAATGCCCCGCGGACCGTTCAATGCCGGCGGAGTTAATTGGGCTTTC
>ERZ888423.2705-NODE-2705-length-12777-cov-6.656972_pt1 | contig 12777 bp, 8 predicted proteins | sample MGYA00520523_ERZ888423 | MGnify/ENA primary metagenome ERZ888423 (study PRJEB32303, sample SAMEA104408611) | aquatic metagenome | biome: Brackish water; feature: Pelagic; material: water | place: Baltic Sea | collected 2014-06-08T10:24:00 | depth 30,27 m ...
CATCCCAAATCTGATGTGCGCACCTTGCAACGCGCCTACGAGACGGCTGCGTATCTCCACCGGGATCAAAAGCGTCGCTCCGGTGACCCCTACATCACCCACCCGCTGGCGGTGGCCACCATTCTTGCTGAGTTGGGCATGACGGTGCCAACCCTCTGTGCTGCCTTGCTGCACGACACCGTCGAGGACACCGGCTACTCCCTGGACGAGTTGAGGGAGGACTTTGGCGACGAGGTGGCAGACCTTGTCGATGGCGTGACCAAGTTGGACAAGGTCACCTACGGCGAAGCCTCGGCGGCTGAGACCGTGCGCAAGATGGTGGTGGCTATGGCGCGCGACATTCGCGTGCTGGTCATCAAACTCGCCGATCGCCTGCACAACATGCGCACCTTGAGTTTTATGCCTGCCGAGAAGCAGGAGAAGAAGGCGCGCGAGACGCTAGAAATTTATGCTCCTCTGGCCCATCGGCTCGGCATGAACACGATGAAATGGGAGTTGGAGGACTTGGCCTTCGCCACCCTCTATCCCAAAGTGTTCGAGGAGATCGAGCGACTGGTATCCCAACGGGCGCCCTCGCGCGATCAGTACCTCACCCGGGTCATCTCTGATCTTGAGACGGACATTCGCTCGGCTCGGCTCAAGGTCTCCGTCACCGGGAGGCCCAAGCACCTGTATTCCGTTTATCAAAAGATGGTTGTGCGCGGTCGGGACTTCACGGACATCTACGACCTCGTCGGGGTGCGCATCCTGGTCGAGTCCATCCGTGATTGCTACGCCGTCCTGGGGATCGTTCACGCACGGTGGAGCCCGGTCCCGGGGCGTTTCAAGGATTTCATCGCCATGCCGAAGTTCAACATGTACCAGTCACTCCATACGACCGTCATCGGTCCTGATGGCAAGCCCGTGGAGTTGCAAATTCGCACCTGGGACATGCATCGCGCCGCAGAGTTCGGAGTCGCTGCTCACTGGCGGTACAAGCAACGCGATGTGGGTGGCAAGCAGGGTCCTGATGACTACGGCTGGTTGCGTCAATTGCTCGAATGGCAGCGAGAGACCGAGGACCCTGACGAGTTCCTGGACTCCCTGCGGTATGACCTCTCGTCGTCCGAGGTCTTCGTCTTCACCCCCAAGGGGGACGTTGTCGCCCTACCGCAGGGGAGTACCTCCGTCGATTTTGCCTACAGCGTGCATACCGAGGTGGGTCATCGGTGCGTGGGTGCGCGGGTCAACGGCAAACTCGTCCCGCTGGAGTCGGAGTTGTCCAATGGCGACGTCATTGAGGTGTTCACATCGAAGGCTGATGGCGCGGGACCCAGCCGCGATTGGTTGACCTTTGTGAGATCGCCTCGGGCGCGATCCAAGATCAAGGCGTGGTTCAGCAAGGAACGCCGCGAGGAGGCGATCGAACAGGGCAAGGAGGGGATCGTCCGGGCCATGCGCAAGGAGGGTCTGCCCCTCCAGCGCCTCATGTCCAATCAGGCGATGTCGGCCATCGCTGCCGAGCTTCAGCAGCAGGACGTCTCGGCCCTGTACGCCGCGGTGGGGGACGGGCGTATATCCCCGTCAAGCATTGTTCGCCGGCTGGTGGCTGCGGCCGGCGGTGTCGACGGTGCCGCAGACGATGTGGCTGAGGCATTTACCCCCACGTCCACCTCGAGGGCCATCACCGGAGGGGACCCGGGCGTGATTGTGAAGGGCGCCTCAGACGTGTGGGTCAAGCTTGCGCGATGCTGCACCCCGGTGCCGGGGGATGAGATCATCGGATTTGTCACCCGTGGTGCAGGAGTTTCTGTGCACCGACGTGCCTGCGTGAACGTGCCGGGTCTTGAAGCCCAGCAGACGGCCGGCTCACGGTTTGTCGACGTGGAGTGGGCGCCATCGGCGACCAGTGTCTTCCTTGTCAATATTCAGGTCGAGGCGTTGGATCGTGCTCGGCTGCTGTCAGACGTCACGCGCGCGCTATCTGATCAGCACGTCAATATCCTCAGCGCTTCTGTGACGACCACGCGTGAGCGCATAGCGCTGTCGCGCTTCACGTTCGAGATGGCAGACCCCAAGCATCTGGGATCGGCGCTCAAGGCCGTGCGGCAGGTGGACGGGGTTTTTGATGCCTATCGCGTCTGATGGCGCGCGGCCCGACCCCAGAGGAACCTCCCACGGGTGAGGTGGGACACCTAGGCAGGACCCGAGAACTCCGTCACGGTGCCCTCAACTGCGGCCAGGAGTGATCGGGTCGAGTCCACAGCGGCTTGAGCGGCATCGATGCGTCGCTGGTCTGCGGTTGCGCGGGCATGATCCAGGTCCTTTTCAGCCCGGATCAAGGCCGATCGGAATCGCTCGGCGGTGTCCTCGGCGCGGGCCCTGCGGGATGGGTCGACTGATTGCGAGCGTCGATCGTCCGCCTGGCGGATCGTGTCCTCCACGACCCGGAGGCGACGTTCGATGCGCTCCTTGTCTTGGCGAGGGACGTGCCCGATGGCCTCCCAGCGTTCCTGGATGCCCCGCAGGGCCTTCTTGGCCGCGCCCACATCGGTGACGGGCAGCAGTGCCTCCGCCTCAGCAGCGAGTGCTCGCTTGCGATCGAGGTTGGCTTTGTATTCAACGTCTCGTTCGGCATTGACAGCGTCCCGGGCGGCAAAGAAGGCATCCTGTGCCGCGCGGAAGCGAGCCCACAGTCGATCCTCGTCCTGACGGCCAGCATGCCCAGCGGACTTCCACCGATCCATCAGGGTGCGGTAGGCGCGGGTTGTCCCCGCCCAGTCTGTTGTCGTCGCCAGCATCTCCGCCTCGCGAATCAGGGATTCCTTCGCGGCAATGGCATCCTTGCGTTCAGCGTCGCGGGATGCAAAATGTTGGCGACGATGGCGATCAAAAACGGTGCGAGCCGCGCTAAACCGCTTCCACAGCGCCTGCTCACGCGTGCGATCAACCCTCGGTGCGGACTTCCACTCTTCCAGAAGGGTGGTAAATCGCTCACCCGTGACCTTCCACTGTTGGGACGTGCTGAGTCCCTCGGCCTCGGCCACGATGGCCTCTCGTGCCGCCAGCGCTGCCTCTCGCTGGCGTCCGCGAGCAGCCTCTCTCTCTGTTCGAGCAGCGGTGAGAAGTGCATCGACGTCGTCGCACACACGGTTGAGCTCGATCACATCGCCGAGAAATGTCGGGCTGGTCAGGGCCTCGCGGGCGTGAGCCACCGCACCGGGTGCCGTATCGAGGCCGCGTCCTTCGCGCAGACGACGAGCTGCCAACTCAACCTCAACGAGGAGGTCGTCATACTTGCGACCGAAGAAGGCGAGCCCCTCATCAGGAGTGCCGGCTGCCCATTGCCCCACGCTGATGTCGCCGTCGGGACTGTGCAGCCACACCGTGCCAGCTTCGTCAATGAAGCCGAAGCGAGCCGGGTCGGTGCGGCGCACCGTAGGCGACGAGGCCGTTGGACGACGTAGTTTCGCCGGGGTGGGCAGTTTGGCCGGGGTGGGCACACCGGAGGCGCTGATCGCGGGGACTGTCGGGGCGGCAGTGAGCGCGGCGGGGACAGGGCTCGGCGATATCTGACCCAGGGGGGTCCGAGTCTCCGGCGTCTCCATGGTGATCTCCGGGGGTACGACAGGCCTGTCCTCGGGAGTGGCCTCCATCGGTGACGTGGCTGGTGCCGCGGGGTCATGGTGTGCCTGCTCGCTCATGGTCTGCTCCTACCGCCGTTATGCCCTACGACCGCGCGAGTGCGGGCGCAACCTTTGCCGTCTCGATCACCACTGGTTGGGCAGGTGGACCGTCCCCACCACCCCCCTCAACGCCGGCAGCGGCAATCCCGCGAACGACGTCGAGGCCAGAAGCCACCGTGCCCCAGAGCGTGTAGCCGGAGGGCAGGGTCGTGTCTTCGTAGACGATAAAGAATTGAGAACCTGCTGTGCCAGGCCCGGCATTCGCCATGGCCACACTGCCGGCGGGGTAGTTGTTTGCACCCTCGGCTGGAAGATTCTCGTCCGGCACGGAGTAGCCGGGGCCTCCGGTGCCATCCCCCTTGGGGTCACCGCACTGGAGGACAAAGATGCCCTCCGTCGTGAGGCGATGGCATGCGGTGAGGTCGAAGTAGCCCTCCTGCGCAAGGAAGAGCATCGAATTGACCGTCTCGGGGGCCTGGTCGGGCTCCGTCTCTATGACGACATCGCCACAGTTGGTGATGAGGGTGAGCGAATACGGTGTGTCGGGCTTCAGCGCATCCTTGGGCGCCGTGGGCCAGGAGAGGTTGTCGGGTCGCGGGATGGGTGGGGTGGCGCAGGTGATATCCGGTTGAGACGTCGGCGCAGCCGAATCCGAGGGCGCGGGGGAGGGAGAAGCGTCCGGTGGTGTCGTCGGTTCAGGGCTGGGTGACTGACTCGTGTCCGTGGCACCGGTCGTCTCCGTTGCTGTTCCGGCGTCCGAGGGTGTCGCCGGGCGGCTGAGGACCACCCAGGCGATGGCCCCGGCGACGACGACAGCCACGGCAGCAATGGCAACAATGGTGTTGCGGGTGCGGCGATGGTGAGACTGGTCAGCCCGTCGGGCGGCTTGTCGCTCCGCCTTTGCCCTAGCCACCTCGCGCTTACGCTTGCTCGACGTCACCGTCGGCCTCCCGATCCATGTCCGGTCCTATGCAGTCAGTCGGCCCCGTGGCGCTCGAGCAAGGACCGACGCGTGAGTCTAGGCCCTCGCCCCATGCCCGGTAGGCTCATGGGCGATCCCAGGCCGCACTTCCAGGGTCCTTCCCAGTCGGAGGTCACGTATGCCCCTTTGCAGGTCACACGAGCGCATGAGGTCGGTTGACCCCGTGAGGTCATCGTGTTCGTAACCGGCTTCCCTGCGGGGTCATGGGGCACCAATTGTTACGTGGTCGCAACCGGCGAGGGTCAAGACTGCCTGGTGGTGGATCCCGGCCAGGACAGCCTCGACCCACTGGCGGAGGTGCTCGCGGAGCATCGATTGCGCCCCGTGGCCGTCCTGCTCACGCATGGACACATCGATCATGTGTGGTCAGTGGCCCCATTGACGGCAGGTCGTGATATCCCCGCCTACATTCACGCGGATGATCGCTACCGGCTCGCGGATCCAGCGGGCTCAAGTTTTGCGCTGGCCCGGGATCAGTTGCTGGCCATGACCAAGGGCGAGCTCGAACTCACTGAGCCGGAGGATGTGCGCACTTTCGAGGAAGGGGCGGTGTTGGACATCGCTGGGGTGTCGCTGGCCATCGCGCACACTCCGGGCCACACCGAAGGCTCCGCGGTGTTCATCGCCCCACGAGACGGCAACCGCCCTCCGATCATGCTCAGTGGCGACCTCCTGTTTGCCGGGTCGATCGGTCGGACGGATCTGCCGGGTGGCGATCCCCAGGCCATGCAGGAAAGTCTGCGACGGGTGGTTCTGCCGATGGATGACGACACGGTTGTGATGCCGGGCCACGGGGAGCTCACCACAATCGGCAGCGAGAAGGAGCACAATCCCTTCCTGCTCGACATTCAGGGTGGCACCCCAGGGTGGGCGCCACCAACCCGGGGATTGTGATGCCGTCACTTCAAGCGCCCAAGGGCGTCCCCGACTACTACCCGCCCCGCAGTGCCGCCTTTCACGCTGTCCGCGAGGGGCTGAGTGCGCCAGCGGTTCGGGCGGGCTACGGCTATGTCGAGTTGCCCGTCTTTGAGGACACCGCGCTCTTCATTCGAGGTGTCGGTGAGTCAACGGACGTTGTATCCAAGGAGATGTACACCTTCGAGGACCGTGGCGGTCGGATGCTGTCACTTCGACCCGAGGGCACAGCGGGAGTCATGCGACTCGTGGTTGAGCATGGCCTCGAGCGAGGACCGTTGCCGGTCAAGCTGTGGTACGCCGGACCGTTCTTCCGCGCGGAGCGACCCCAACTGGGTCGATATCGACAGTTGCAGCAGGTCGGAATCGAAGCCATAGGCGGTGAGGATCCGGCGATTGACGCCGAGGTGATTGCACTAGCCGACGAGGCGTTCCGGTCGCTGGGGCTGCAGCAGTTCCGGCTGTTGCTCACCTCGCTGGGCTGTGCACAATGTCGCCCGGCGTACCGCGAACATTTGCTGACCTTCCTAGACGCATGTGAGCTCGATGACGCGACACGTGAGCGTGCCCGGCTCAACCCTTTGCGGGTCCTTGATGACAAGCGGGAGATCGTGCAGTCCCAGATTGTGAACGCACCCGTGATGGTGGACCACCTGTGCGGTGAATGCCAGGCGCACTATGACGCCGTGCGTGGATACCTGCGCACGGCAGGGGTGACGTGGCACGAGGCCCCGCGGCTGGTGCGCGGGTTGGACTACTACACCCGCACGACCTTTGAGTTCCAACACGACCTCCTCGGTGCCCAGTCAGGCATCGGCGGAGGTGGCCGGTATGACGGCCTCATGTCCGCACTAGGGGGGCCGGACATGTCCGGCATCGGATTCGGCATCGGCACCGATCGCACACTTTTGGCGTGCGAGGCCGAGGGGTTCGCGCCGGGGGCCACATCGCTGATCGATGTCTACGTCGTGCCCCTGGGTGATTCGGCGAAGCCCGCAGTGGTAGGGCTGTGCGCCCGATTGCGACGGGCCGGAGTGCGGACGGATATGGCTTTTGGTGATCGTGGACTCAAGGGGGCACTCAAGGCCGCTGACCGCAGCGGAGCACCGTGGGTCGTCATCGTTGGCGAAGACGAAGTAGCCAGTGACACCGCAGTCGTGAAGAACATGGCAAGCGGTGAGCAGGTGACCCTGCCGTGGGAGGGTGTCGTCGCACATCTAGCCGAAGCGATGGACGTCGCATCTCGAGGAGACGATCAGTGATCCGCACGCATGCAGCAGGGACCCTCACCTCCAACGAGGAAGGAACCGACGTCATTCTTGCCGGCTGGGTTGCCCGCAGACGGGATCACGGTGGGGTTGCCTTCCTTGATTTGCGGGACGCAAGTGGCATTGTGCAGGTCGTCATCAATGACCCGGACGTGGCTCACGGTCTGCGGGACGAGTACTGCCTCAAGGTCACCGGTCGGGTGCGTCAGCGTCCGCAGGGCAATGAGAATCCCGACCTCCCCACGGGTGGACTCGAGGTCGAGGCCAGCGATGTTGAGGTGCTGAGCGCCGCTGCCCCCCTTCCCTTCCCCATCGATGACCGGGTCAGCGTGGGTGAGGAGGTGCGCTTGCGCTACCGCTACCTTGACCTTCGTCGCTCGTCCGTGGGTGGCAATATGCGCATGCGTTCTCGACTCAATCACATAGTTCGCGACGTGCTCCTCGACCGTGAGTTCATTGAGATCGAGACACCAACCCTGACGGCGTCGACGCCGGAGGGTGCGCGCGACTTCCTCGTGCCCGCGCGCCTGCAGCCGGGCAATTGGTACGCCCTTCCGCAATCTCCACAATTGTTCAAGCAACTCCTCATGGTGGCGGGCATGGAGCGCTATTTCCAGATTGCTCGCTGCTATCGCGATGAGGACTTCCGAGGCGATCGGCAGCCTGAATTCACCCAGCTCGACATCGAAATGTCGTTCGTCGATCAAGATGATGTCATCGGCGTGGGCGAGGCTGTGGTGCGAGCGCTATGGCAGGACATTCTTGGAATTGATATCGGCGAGGTGCCACGGATGCCCTATGCCGAAGCGATGCGCCGCTTCGGCACCGATAAGCCCGACCTGCGCTTCGGTCTCGAACTCGTCGACCTCACGGAGTACTTCCGCGAGACGCCGTTCCGCGTCTTCCAGGCCCCCTACGTCGGGGCGGTGGTCATGACGGGCGGAGCGGATCAGCCGCGTCGGCAGTTTGACGCGTGGCAGGAGTGGGCAAAGCAGCGTGGGGCTCGGGGCCTCGCCTATGTCACCTTCGGTGCAGATGGCGAGCTCGGTGGCCCGGTCGCTAAGAATCTGTCGGATGCCGAGCGGGCAGGTCTGCAGGCCGTGGTGGGTGCCACGCCGGGTGACTGCGCCTTTTTTGCGGCCGGGTCGGTCGCCGATGCGCGTGCCTTGCTCGGGGCGGCCCGAGTCGAGATCGGCCAGCGTCTGGGCCTCATCGACGAGTCCGCGTGGTCCTTCCTCTGGGTCATTGACGCGCCCATGTTCGAGCGCACCGAGGAGGATGACGGCAGCCAGGGGTGGACCGCCGTGCACCATCCGTTCACATCGCCCAACTCCGATTGGCTCGATACCTTCGAGTGCGCACCCGACCAGGCACTGGCCTGGGCCTACGACATGGTGTGCAACGGCAACGAGATCGGTGGGGGCTCGATCCGCATCCATCGGCGCGATGTGCAGGAGCGCGTGTTCGCACTCCTCGGCATGTCCGACGAGGAGGCGCAGTCGAAGTTCGGCTTCCTCCTCGAGGCCTTCCAGTACGGCCCGCCGCCGCACGGCGGCATCGCCTTCGGCATCGATCGAGTGGCCATGCTGCTCGCGGGCGCTTCGAGCATTCGCGACGTCATTGCCTTCCCCAAGACAGGGGGTGGTCAGGACCCGCTGACCGGTGCCCCGACACCGATCACACCGAAGCAGCGCAAGGAGGCTGGCATCGATGCCGCACCCGTTGCGGAGCGCGCGACCGACTGATCCTTTCCTGCGTCTGCGGTGTGAGGATCCTGATCTCGAGGTCTACGCCGTCGATGGTGATCACGGGGTGCTGCTGCGCACGGGACGCACGTCGGGTGAGATGTGGGTGACCGCCCTCGGTGATGATCCAGCACGCATCCTGGCGCTGATCGACTCCCTGCGCGTCCACAGATTCGATGGAGTGACGGTGCACGATCACGTCTTCGAGCACCTGCCCGACGACATCCGCGGTCCCGATCCCGGCCACTGGTCGCTTTGGGAGTACACCGGTGACCGCCCACCCGCCGAGTGCGCACGTACGGGCCCCGTGAGCGGCCCTTCCGGGTCCGCAACGGCACACACGGTGCGGGAGGTGGTCCGGCTTGACCCTCGGGACCCCCGTATCGACGTGCTGCTTCAGCATTCATCGTCGGCGTACATTCATGCGGGGGATCCCAGTGTCGTGGAGTGGCTGGGGATCGTCGAGGGGTCGGCTCTTCGGGCGGTGGGGGCCCGCGTTAGGGCGGCCTACGGCAGTGCCCACCTGGTGAGCATCTGCACTGATCCGGCGCACCGTGGACGTGGACTGGGCCGGGCTGTCACCACGGCCCTCGTGGGATCTGCGCTGGATGCGGGGGCGCCTCGGGTGTGGCTGGAGATGTACGCCGACAACGCGGCAGGGGCCGTGGCGTATCGCGCGGTGGGGTTCACGGAGCAGGGCCGCTACCGATCCGCAGCTACGCGTAGTCTGCGCTCGCATGGGAGCGACGCTTTTTGACGAGGCTGCCGGGCCCGAGCGTCCCGGGGCCCCCCTCGCCGTGCGGATGCGGCCGCGCGACGTCAATGACCTCGTCGGCCAACGCCATCTCATCGGGGCCGGCAGCCCCCTCCGACGCTTGCTCGAGGGCGATCCCGCGGCGGCGGTCTCGCTCATCCTGTGGGGCCCACCCGGCACAGGAAAGACGACGTTGGCACACCTGGTGTCGCGAACGACGGGAGCCCGGTTTGTTGAACTGTCCGCTGTAACCGCCGGAGTCAAGGATGTCCGCGCCGTCATTGATTCCGCGCGCGGAGCACTCGGTATGCAGGACCGTGGGACCGTGCTTTTTGTTGACGAGGTCCATCGGTTCAGCAAGACCCAGCAGGATGCGCTGCTGCCCGCCGTTGAAAACGGATGGGTCACTCTCATCGCTGCGACGACTGAGAACCCAAGTTTTTCCATCGTCTCGCCGCTGCTGTCCCGCAGCGTGATCCTCACGCTGGCGCCTCTTGATGATGAGGATCTTGCCGTGGTGCTCGAGCGCGCCCTGGAGGATGCCCGCGGTCTCGGGGGTGAACTCACGATGAGTCAGGAGGCTCGCGACCACCTCGTGCGCATAGCCGGTGGCGACGCCCGGCGGTTGTTGACCGCGCTGGATGCGGTGGCGGGTCTGGTGAAGTCCACCCGTGGGATCGGCTCCCGGGTGGAGCTGGAGGACGTGGAAGCGGCGGTCCTCACAGCCGCGGTGCGATATGACCGAGATGGTGATCAGCACTACGACGTCATCAGCGCCTTCATCAAGAGCGTGCGAGGCAGTGATCCGGATGCGGCGCTGCACTACTTGGCCCGCATGATTGAGGCCGGTGAGGACCCTCGATTCATCGCGCGCAGACTCATGATTTTGGCGAGTGAAGATATTGGCCTGGCGGATCCCTCGGCCCTGCAGGTGGCGGTCGCGGCCGCGCACGCTGTGGCGCTCCTGGGCATGCCCGAGGGGCGTCTTACTCTGGCCCAGGCCACAATCCACCTGGCCCTGAGTCCCAAGTCACCGGCTGTGATCCGGGCGATGGACGCGGCTCAGGCGGATGTCAACGCTGGGCGGATCGGGACGGTTCCGGCCCATCTGCGTGACGCTCATTACCCGGGTGCTCGTGGGCTGGGCCATGGATCGGGGTATCGATATCCTCATGATGAAGCCACCGGGGTTGCTGCGCAGGACTATCTGCCCGACCCCCTGCTCGGGCGGATCTATTACGAGCCGACGCGTCACGGGGCCGAGGCGTCTCGAGCCGATGTGGTCGACCGTCTGGCCCTGTTGCGTCGCGGTCAGGCAGCGAGCACACCGGTCGACCGCACCTAGGGTGGCCCGAGGACTAGGGTTCCCCGTATGCGCAGGACGGTGTGGGTGGCCCTCGGGGCTGCGGGTGGAGTATTCGCGTATCGGCGGGGCCAGCGACTCGTGGAAGAGGCGCGGGCCAAGGGTGTTGTGGGCAGTGTGCAGGCCGCGACGGTGTCGGCGACCGGGCTTGCGGCGTCCGCGCGCTCCCTCCTGGAGACCGTCTCGGGTCCCGGCGTGGGGCAGTCCCCGCCCATCCGTTCCGCCCCCATCACGGGTGCAGCCGCTGCTCGGGTGATCGCCGAGTCACAGGCGGTCCGTTGATGGAGTCGGCGGAGATCCGCACGCGCTTCCTTCGGTATTTCGCTGAACGAGGGCACCAGGTGCTGCCGTCAGCGTCCCTGCTGCTGGACGATCCCACGTTGTTGTTCGTCAATGCCGGCATGGTGCCCTTCAAGCCGTACTTCCTCGGTGAGGTGCCACCGCCGTATCCGCGAGCGACGAGCGTCCAAAAATGTGTGCGCACCCAGGACATCGAAGAGGTGGGCAAGACGACTCGGCACGCGTCCTTCTTCCAGATGGCGGGCAACTTCTCCTTCGGGGACTACTTCAAGTCCGGTGCGATTCCGTTTGCCTGGGAGCTCCTGACCAGCAGCGTGAGTGACGGTGGATACGGATTTGCCGAGGATCGCCTGTGGGTCACCGTCTACGACAGTGATGATGAGGCCGCGGATATTTGGCACGACGTCGTGGGCGTCCCACGCGAGCGCATCCAAAGACGTGGTGCGATGGACAACTATTGGTCCATGGGTGTGCCCGGCCCCGGGGGACCATGCTCAGAGATCTACTACGACCGGGGTGCGGCCTTTGGTCGTGAGGGTGGACCCGTCGTCGATGAGGACCGCTATCTCGAGGTCTGGAATCTGGTGTTCATGCAGGAGGAACTCTCCAAGGTGCGCTCCAAGGAGGATTTCGACGTTGTGCGACCGCTGCCGGCCAAGAACATCGACACGGGTATGGGTCTTGAGCGCATGGCGGCCCTGTTGCAGGGTGTTGACAATATCTACGAGATCGACACCAGCCGGCGCATTCTGGATCGAGCGAGTGCGTTGACCCAGGTGGCCTACGGATCATCGTCCACGTCGGATGTTGCCCTCCGCGTGATTGCGGACCACTCTCGGACCTGCGCTTTCCTGATCAGTGATGGTGTGATCCCGGGCAATGAGGGGCGCGGCTATGTGCTGCGCCGACTCATGCGGCGAGTGATTCGCAATATGCGCATTCTTGGTTGCGAGGCTCCGTCGATCGGCGATCTCATGGAGACAACGATTCTCACCATGGCGCCGCAATACCCTGAACTCAACGATGAGGCGGGGCGCATCCGCTCGGTGTCCGAGCAGGAGGAAGGCGCCTTCCTGCAAACTCTGCGCACGGGTACGCAGATCTTTGACCTCGCGGCCGCCGAAGTCCGCAGCAACGGTGCGGGAGTCCTGCCCGGTGAGCAGGCGTTCGCGCTCCATGACACCTACGGCTTCCCCTTCGACCTCACGCTGGAGATGGCGCGGGAGGAGGGCATTGAGGTTGATGAACCGGGCTTTCGGCGGCTGATGTCCGAGCAGCGTGAGCGCGCCAAGGCGGATGCACGGACCCGCAAGGCTGGCGTCACACCCGTGGTCGCGTATCGGGAGATTCTGGAGACCGGGGGGACCTCCGGCTTCACGGGGTACGTCGATGTGTCGACCGAGGGTGTGGTGACCGGAATCTTGCGCGATGGCCTCGTCGTGCCCGTCGCCCGTGTGGGTGACCATGTCGACGTTGTGCTCAATCGGACGCCGTTCTACGCCGAGTCGGGTGGTCAGCTGGGTGATCACGGCCGGATCCTTGGCCTCTCCGGGTGTGTGGTGGATGTGTACGACGTCCAAAGCCCGGTCCCGGGACTTGTGATTCATCGAGCGACCGTCGCCTCGGGCGAACTCGCCACGGGTGATGAGGTCATCAGCCACGTCGACGTGGAGCGGCGACGCGCCATCTCGCGAGCCCACACGGCCACACATCTTGTGCACCGTGCCGTTCGGGAGTTTGTGGGAGATACAGTGACTCAGAAGGGGTCAGAGAATGCCCCCGGGC